>Ga0172378_10006563_pt1 | contig 10868 bp, 2 predicted proteins | sample GrowelOW332metaG_FD_119755 | JGI IMG/M metagenome (GOLD analysis project Ga0172378, IMG submission 119755) | Groundwater microbial communities from an aquifer near a municipal landfill in Southern Ontario, Canada - Pumphouse #3_1 metaG | ecosystem: Environmental > Aquatic > Deep subsurface >... | reverse complement strand
TCAGATGCTTATGCTGCTTTAAAACAAATAGATACTGGAGGATTGATTAGTAATGAAAATATTGTAGATGGATTTATATCAAAATACATGAGAGGTAATGAGGCTATTCCTAGTATGCAAAGAACTGAATGGGTTAAGAAAAATTTCCCATCAATTAAAAATGCAATAAAAGATGCTGGTTTTGAAGATTCTGATGCAGACGATTTATACGCATATGCTGTTTCATATGTAATTGATAGATATCAAGATTATGACAATAGCTATAATGGAAATGAATTTAAAACAGAAACATTATCTACAATGCTAAATATGGTTGCAAGTAAGGCTATTACAAAGGGTGCTGATGCAAAAACATTAAACACAAAAAGTGGTTTGGCTTGGTATGACCAATATACAAATAATAAGAATTTTGCTAATAATGCAATTAAAGAGTCTTATGATAATAGATTGTTAGACTTAAATTCTGATTTATATAAAAGGGGTATTACTGCTATTAATGGTAGTGACTCTCTAAAACAAAATTCATATGGTGATACTTTTGCTTTACCAACAGTTAGAGATATGAATGATGATGCTTATACTTATGGTGGAGATAAAGGCAAAACACTGATGAAATTAAACAAAACAACCAACGAATGGGAAAAATTTATAACTGAAAGAGATCCTCCTGTAGTTGGCGAAACTGGATATGATGATAACAAAGTGGAAGATACTGTTGTACCTAATCAAGCCGTATCACCAGATACCCTACCTGTTGCACAAGAATTAGAAAATATTAATATACATAACATTAATGATGCTGATGAATTAACTACAACACTAGAGTTTATGACTAAAAACTTACCAGAAGTAAGAGCCAAACTTGATACTGCAAATAGTACAGAAAATATTTCTAGTGAAGAGTTAGGTAAATTAGATAAACTTGAAAAATCTATGGTTAGTAAAATCAAACAAGCAAAAACAAAAATTGATACTATAGCTTTTGAAAAGAAACTAAAAGAAGAAGAAAATAAAAAATCACTTACTCCTGGTATAGATGCTTGGGTAAATCGTAAAAAATAAGAAAGAGGTTTTCAATGAATATACAAAGTGCAACTGTTGGAAAATTAGATGAAGAAGAAAAAGAGAAAGAAATCTCTATTGAAAAAGAAACAACTGATGATAGTCTTGTAAAAGAAAACTTAAATTCTACAAGAGCAGATGAAGTTGAAACAGGACCTATAGCAAATGAAAATAATACTAAAACTGTTCCTATTCCAGAAATAGATAATAGCGAAAGTACCCCTACTGTTGAAGTAGGAAATACAAAAACAACAGATACACCAAAAGGTGATATAAGCATTGATGAATTGTTAAAAAAGAATGAAATGCCACTCAATGAGGTAGATTATAACTCGTTGAGGCTTTCTGCTACAACTTCTAAAAAAGCAATAAATGACTATGCAAACGAAAGAGTTGATGCTTTACTTGCACAGGACTCAATAGTAGATGAATATATTCCAAAGATTTCAGATGTATCAACAGACCAAAAAATAGTAATGTCAAAAATATTAAGCCTATCTGAAAATAAGGAAGAAGATAGTAAAAAATTAAATACTGCATTAGCTTTTTCTAATTTATTAGATATATCTATGGAAGAGTCTTATAGTAATCTTCCACTATTGATTGAAATGTTTGGTAGTAAAAATTGGACTAAAAAAAATGGTATACAGAAGATTATGACCAGTTTTCAATTGGGATATAAAGATGTTGAGTCTTCTGACTTATACAGAAGATTATCTTATCTTAATGACGAATTAGAAAACACAAAAGATCCTACAGAAATTCAAAGAATAGTAGAAGAACAAGAAAAGGTTAATGAAAAAATACAAGGTATTGCAGAATATATCCAAAATAATACTGATGCTATTGATGATAATATGTTAACTAAATGGGGTTCTATCATTGCTAGAATGACACCAAACATGATTGAGGGTATTACCAGTGCTAATAAATATGTTCTCGGTACTATTGGAATATTAGCAATTGGGTTAGGAGCTTTACCTACTTCTGTAGTATTGGGTGGTACTGCTATAGCTACACTTACATCTATGCAATTAGCTGGTACTGTTGCAACTGCTACAGGTTTGGCTGCTGCTATTGGTATAGCCTCTCAAACACGAGATAATACATATGGTACATACTATGGGAAACTAATTTCACAAGGTATAGACCATAAAACTGCTAAGAAATATGCTGAATATCTTTCCTCTTTTGTAGGTGGTACAGAGGCTTTAATTGGTGGTGTAGGTATGCAAGCTGTATCTAGTGCATTGGGTAAGCAATATACATCAAGATTTATGACAAATGTAATGGCTAGACTTTCTCTAAATAATAAATTAACAGGTGCAATGGCCTTAATTGGTTCTGTTGCTGATAATGGATTATCAGAGGGTTTAACAGAGGGAGTACAAGAATTAGCAGAGATTTTTTCTGACTCTTTAATAGATGAGTTTGAAGTTAATAAAACTAATGATATTGGATATGCTTTATATGATATTGGTATAGATGGCTTAAAACAAGCTGGAGAGGCAGCTGCTGTTGGAGCTGTTGTTGGTATGGTTCTTGGTTCTCCATCTGCTATCCCTCAAGCTCAAATGGCTATTTCAGATTTTAATACAATAAAAGAAATAGCATTGGAAACAGACTCAAAGAAATATGCTGTATCACAAATGAAAACAATTTTACCTAAATTAGACACAAATATTCTTGGAGATTTATATGAGAAAATTAATAAATTAGACACAACTAAAAAAGGAAAAATTGAAACTAAAGATACAATTATAAATGGACCAAAAGTAGATACTTCAGTTAAAGATGAAGTAATTATTCCACGTTCTGAACCTAAAAATTATTCAGAAAGTCCTATAGTTTTTATGAGTAATAACGAACGTTCAATTTCAAAAGATGGTATTACAATATCAGAAACTAACCTATATGACTCTAACAAAGAAAAGATTGGTAAAAGTAAAGTAGAAATCAATAACGATACTGTAACAATTAAAGATCTTGATGTAATGACAGACGAACAGGTTGAATATGCAGTCAAAGAAATATTGGTAAAATATCCTAATAAAACAATAGTTTGGGATACTTATAATAACGAAAACTTTGAGCAAGTAAAAGAAAAACTGATATCAGAAAATCCTAGAGGAGAAGAATATGGTTTGTCTTGGTATGAGGTTAATGATGCAGAACAAACTATAACAAGAGAGATAAAAGATAAATTCAACACTTCTTACGAACAAGCTAGTGTTATGACTACCCTAGTTAAACTTCATGCAGAAGTAGATGGTAAAACAACAAGTGAATGGTGGAAAGACTCTGTTATATCTCTTAATAAAACACATAATACAAATGCTAGGGGTTGGATTACAAAAGTTATGCAAGATAATAGATTAAAAGGTGCTATCTATGCTGGTAAATATGCTGATGTATCTACTTTTGCACATGAAACTTTTCACTTAACTATTAATCAAATGGAAAATAAAGGTGAACTTGCAACTGCTATTAAAGAATGGTCCAAAAGTGATGAATTCAAAGAATTTTATTTCGACCATCAAAGTTTGTTTGGAATGGGTTTTGATAAAGTTTTAGATAATGCTGGTAAGTTTGATGCTAAAAATAACAATTGGAATACAGAACAGGAAGAAATTGCAGCATCTATTTATGAGGCTTGGTTATTAACTGGTGAAACTAAAAACGAGAAATTACAATCAATATTATCTCAAATATCTAAATGGTTTAGAGAAATTTATCAATCTATTAATTCATCTGTTAAAATTAAAGATGAAATATCTGAATATTTTGATAGCCTTTATGCCAAACAAGATTTAGATGCTGAAATTACACAAGAAGATACTATTAAATCAGATGGCAGAGAACCTATTTCATTTTCTGAAATATATAATGAAGATGATAGTAATACTCTATTCCAATTGGTAAATCATGGTACTGCATATGATATAGACACGTTCAAGAAATCTGCAATAGGAACTGGAGAAGGCGCACAGGCTTATGGTATGGGGTTTTACTTCACACAATCTGAGCCAGTCGCTAAATCTTATGCAAAAAAAACAGTAAAAAATAGAATTGCACCTAAAGTTTTTGATAATTTAATAGTAACACTAGATGGGAAAAGAGTTGTTTCTGGAGATATAAATTATGATAAATACATTGATTATGATGCCTTTGATTATGATGTGGTTCCAATTGACGAAGAAGCATATAATAGAGATAGAGCATTAAGTGAATTAAGTAAAATAAAATTTACTCCTAGTGGTAAAAAGATAGCAAAACTACCAACTAGTTCAATTGTAAGTAAATATGAAGATTTAAAAGAAGAAATGGAATGGGAAGTTAAAAGAGAATTGGTAGAAACTTTTGATAAATATTCAAAAGAAGGCAGATTTACCATGTATGGTGGATATGATTTTGCAAGTAAAAGAGATGTTAAAACAGTAATAGAAAGATTAATTAAGGGTAATAATAAAAATCCACTTCCATCTGATTATTTTATACCACCAAAAGTAATAGACAAAATGGTTGAATATTTAAAAGATGGAACATATGATAAACTTCAATCAAATTTAGCTGAATTAAATTTAAAACCTAAAAGACGATTATACAAGGTTGAAATACCAGATGAAAAATATGTTCAATGGAATGAACCTATAACAGATGAATTTATAGATTCTTTCTTTGAAAACTTTAATAAGAATAAGCAATTAGTAATAATGTCAGAAGAAGACGAAAATTTTTATAGAAGAAGATTTAATCAGTTTTCAGAAACTGAGGGAAGAACATATGGTGTATTCTATAGGAGTTTTCCGAGTCTTCTAAGTTATTCTATGAAATCTTTTGAGAACAGGGATGTACAAGAAGCAATTTCTGACACACTTACAAGAATGGGATATGTAGGTGTTCAAATGCCTGTAAATAATAATACTAATCCTTCTAAAACTAAGTCTAACTTTGTTGTATTTGATGAGAACAATATTAAAATTGTAGGGAAAACTTTATTTCAAAAGAATACTACTGATGTAAGTAGCGAAGTATCACCTACAACTCTTTTCAAATCATTAACAAGTACTAATGAAACAGATGAAATGTATCTTAAAGCTATAGAAGATGGAGATATGGAAACAGTTCAAGCTATTGTTGATCAAGCAATATCAGAGGCTGTAGCAAAAGGTATTGAGATACTAAAACCAGATAATGATATAACAGGGTTTGAATATCATAGAGGAGATCCTCCCAAAAAGACAAAGAAAAGTTATGCTGTGTTTGTAGCAAATGAAAATGGAATAGAGGCTGCTTTTGCTGGTAAAGATGGAATAACAACTATTCCTTTAGGAATATGGCTAGATGCAAAAGAAATAGAGGGAATTACCTCTACTACTAAGACATTTTCAAATGGAACATTTAAAAAATATATTCCTGGAACAACTGGTGCAACTGCTAAAGACTCTGGAATAAATCCAACAGATTATGGACTCCCTAAAGGGCAAAAGTTCTTGTTTTTCAGACCTGGAAAGCATAGTTCTAGTCTTCCTAACTTTTCTCAAATGAATGTAAAAGATGAAAAAACTGGTAAAAAACAATCTGCTATGCCAAATAACAAAATAATATTTGAGATTGAAATTCCAATAGATGTAGATTTAACAGACCAAATGTTAGAGGAGGCTCCAAAACACCCTACTACTGGCAAACCAATGATGCGTGATGCTGGATTACAAAGACTGCCTAGAGTTGGAGATAAAGAGGGTTCTTATGATTATAAGACCAATCCTAATGCAAAAGGAATATGGAGAATATCTTCAGCTTTTAAGATTAATAGATTAGTCCCTTATAGTGAAATAGTTGAAAAGAATAATGAAGTTGGAATAGAACCCCCTAAATGGAATGGTGGATATACACCAGAAAAATATGGATTAACTGTTGAAAGCGTTAATAAGGAGTCTTCAAGGGTTAAAAAATTAGCTGATCCAATAGCTTATGATGAAAATGGACAAATTATCCCTATTTCTGAAAGATTTAATGTAGATAATAAAACTCTATATCAAAGTAATAATAATGAGGAATTATCAAGACGTAAGCAAAGAGAAGAAGATGTAAAAACTGCAATGTTCTTCCCAGATTTTATAGCATATAAAGAAAGCTATAAATATCTAAATCCTGGAACACATCATGGTAATGTTTGGTTTAGGCATATTTTTGATGAGGCTCAAGACTTGGCAAGTAAATCTGATGCTCAAAAATTATATAAAACAGTTAACAAAAAAGATAAAAATGCAATCTTTAAAAAGAGTTTATCAAACAACAACATTGTTATATCAATGATAACTGCCATTAGACAGTTCAAGAAGGACTTTGAGGCCATTCCAGAAAGATTTGAGGATACTGGTGCATATTATGTTAAAGAAGAGTTCTTAGAGGACTTAGGCATCATATTTGAAGACAATATAATCAATGGAACTAAAGTAACTCAAAAGGACATTGATACTATTAGAGCTGGTTTAAATAATGAGAACTTTGTATCAGATTATAGAGTATCTTTTGCAAAGTTGTTTGGACTTGAATACATGTTAGAAGATGGCGAATACACATCAGTTGATTATATGTCTACTGATGATTTCACTGAAGTCTTAGACCAGAAATCATTTATAAAAGAAACACTTAATAATGCTTTTAATGTAGAAATAAGAAAAAAACATAAAGAAGAAACTGATAAATTCTTAAATAATGAAAAGAAACTTAAAACTGCTCTTGCAAAAAAAGACAGAGAAATGGTTGCTAAAAAGGCACAACTTGACAAAACAAGGAAAGATTACAGAGAAAGAATTGCAGAAATAAATAGACAAAACAAAGAAGATAAACAAGAAATAAGAGAAAGATATAGGCACTCAATAGCAACTAGGGACGAAAGAGCAAGACAAAAAAGTGTTAAAAATAGGATTAAAACTAACCCAGATACTTCTGTTCATTTAAATTATGCAGATGATATGTATGCTATACAAAGTCTATTCTTTAAAAATGGTGCAAAGCATCATAAAGGATTAGACGGACAACCTTTGTCTTTTGAAAAGATTGCTAACATAATAGAACGAGAACTTGGTTCATCTATTGCTAATCTTTATAGAAAAGATAATTTTCAAGCTCTAAAAGATATTCAAGAAATATCTGACTCAAATAGTAATTATCAATTATATAACCCAGATGATATTAATTTAATGTATAAGCTAATGAAACAATTAAAAGAAGAGGGAATAGAAAGGAGATTATTAGATAAAACCTCACATACTATTGAAATAAATGATATTAAATCTAAATTAATAGAACAAACAAAAAAAACGCATGATTTAAAAGAACGTAGAAAAAAGAAGAAACAAGATATTGCATCTAATATCCCTTTAATTGGTGGTAGACTTAAAAATTCAGAGTTTAAAGTACCTTTTTCAGATACAATGTTCTCTAACTTTTTTGGTATTGCTAGAAAAATGGAATATTTAGATGGTACTTTATACGGACAAGATAAAGGAGCTTTTACAGAAGAAGTAATAGATAAATATAGAGAATTATCGTCTGCTGAAAAACTTGCTACTGATAAAAGAATGACAAAATTAAATAAAGTTTTAGAAGAAAATAAAGTATCTTTGTATGATTTAACAGAAGAATATAAGACCTTTGATTTTGATGGAACAACTTTAAAAGTATCTCGTGGTGATTTAGCTTATTTATTCTTTGCAGAACAACAAGCAGAAGAAACTCCAGATAATTTAGTCGCTTTTATTAATCACCATTTAATGACTCAAGAGGAACAACTAGATCCTAATATCAATGATGTAGACTTTGAAGAAATTGCTGATGTGAGATATAAAGCTGTACTGAAAGAGGCAAATGAGTTAATGTTAGATGAAAGTATGAAGAATGTATTTACTGAAATTTATGAGTCTTTCAATGGTGAAACTTTTAATAAGATGAATGAGATATTACTTAGAACAAAGAACAAACTAGCTACTCCTGTAAAGAAATATATGCCTATTGCAAGGAATATTGGTACAGATGAGAAAACAACAATCCTAGAAGAATTTGTTGGAGATTTCTCTGGTAGAAATATTCCATCTAATGTAAGTCAAGTTATGATGAAATCTAGACACAAAATTGGAGCTAGACAAGGAGCTGATTTTGAAACTAACATGTATGTTCTTTATGAAAACACAGTAAGAAAACAAGAGCATTTACTTGCTTTTTATGAATACATTAATAACATGAATGATGTATTTGAAAATGGAGTTACCAAAAGGTCTGGAGAGTCATTAAAGAAATTAATTTCTGTACATTTTGGAGATAAGGCTTATAATGACATTATAAAATTTATTGAAGATGTAGCAAATCCATACAATAATAAAATTAATGATGGAGCTAGAGATATATCTAAATTAATTGTTGGTGATGTTTATCCAGCATTTTTAGCTGCAAACCCTAGTACTATAGTAATGCAATTTATTACTTCCCCATCTGCTTTTATACAGAAAATGAACGCTTTTAACTACTTAGGATATTTTAGAAAAACTATGTTACATAGAAAAGATATAGTTAATGAAGTTAATGAACTTTCACCATTTATGAAAGATAGATCTTTCCTGTATGGTTGGGCCATTGCAGAAGAGTCTAAAAGAAATAAAAATGCTAGGAGTAAATTTGATATAGAAAAAGGTAGGCTTACAGAGGCTCTTATGTCTGGATTACAGTTTGCAGATACAACAACAGTATATGCTGGTTGGTACGGATTATATGAGAAAGAAACTGCAAGATTAGAGGAAGAGGGAATTAAAAGTCCAGAAGAAATTAAGAAACTTTCTGTAAAATATGCAGATGATTTTGTCAGAAATACACAACCTCATTCTGATACACCAGAGATAGCACCACTTTATAAGGGTAATGATTGGATTAAATTCTTGACAAGATTTACTGCATCTATGTCACCGATTTTCCAAACTTACACTTATGACGTTGCATCAAAGTTTTCACAGAAAAAATACAGTGAGGCTTTTGGTATTTTCCTTGGTTATTCTCTAGCTGGAGCTATACTATTTGGAGTTAGAGGTGGATATGATGATGATGATGATAAAAATGATAAATTAAAAAAAGTAATATATTCTGCTTTATCACAACCAGTATCATCTATTCCACTAATTGGTAATGTTTTTGATTATACTTTCGAGAATGTTATTACTGATGAAAGTTCTGGATTATATAGTTCTGTTGGTTATCCTTTCATTGATAAATTAACTGCATCTCTAAGGAAAATGACTAGCGATAAAGATGGTAGTTTAGTGGACGGTCTTGCATTATTTATGGAGGCTTTAGCAATACAACAAGGACTTCCAATAAGTGGTGGTAAGATTATTAAAAATTCAATAAATGATCTTGTATCTGGAGAACCTGTTAATGCTGTAAAGAAATTAGTAGGAAATAATAATGAGGAATAAAAATGTCTATAGCAACAGAACAAACAGTAGTTAAGTATTTAATCAATCCAGAAGTAACTAAGTATGATATTCCTTTTAAGTATTGGAAAACAACTGATTTGCTAGTTCAAGCAATAGATGAAAACTTAGACGTAATAACTCTAATTAATGATGTAGATTATAAAATATCTACTAACTATGTAGAGGACGGAACACTTACAAGAATTTCTGATTGGGGGTCTTGTACTAAGTTGGTTATATCTAGGAATTTGCCTTTTACTCAAGAAACAGCATATCAAAATAGTAGACAAATTAACGCTAAAACTATTGAGAATGATTTTGATAAAACAATAGCTAAGGTAAATCAATTAAGAGATACCTTGACTAGGGCATTACTTGTATCTATTGCTGATGATGATAGTGATTTCACAATTCCATTGCCAGATAAAAGAAGAGATATGCTACTTGGCTTTGATAATACTGGTTCTAATTTAAAGATGATACCTGGAGCTGATGTTGAGGGCCTGTTAGAAATAATTAAACAGAACAAAGATTTAATGATTTCTCTAAAAGATGAAACAGTTGAACTTAGCAAAACAATAAAGGACGAGTACGAGGAGGTCATAGGTGATGATGTAAATACAGAATATATAATTACTCATAATCTTAATACAATGAACGTGAGCGTTGACATCTGGTCTAATATACCCCCTATATTGTCAATAGCTGACAAAGAAATTGCAATTATTGACAGTTCAAGTATAAAGATTACTTTCCCTAATCCGATAAGTCGTGATAGTATAAGAGTAATAGTAACAACTACAACTACAACTACTATTCAAGGTTTAAATTCCTACGTTCACGTTGCGTGGTCAAATTCTATTGATGGTGTGTTAGGTTTTTCTATAACAGAAAGTGACAGGTCTTATTTAGGAATATATGTTAACCATATAAAAACTCAAAGTATTAATCCATACGATTATGAATGGGTTAAAATAAAGGGGGAAACTGGATTAACTGGACCAAAAGGAGATGATGGAGAGTCAAACATTGAGGTACAGATTTATTCTTCAAATGGTAACGCTTTCCATACAGGTACGGCAGATACAATATTATCAGCTTATGTTTTTAGAGGTTCAGAAAATATAACAGATGAATTAAATGACTCAGCTTTTAGATGGACTAGAAAGTCTACAGCTGGAACTATAGCAGATGATATTTGGAACACTAGCTCAAAGGCTATAGGAATAAAATACGTAATATTAACACCAGAAGATGCAATCGGAAGAACAGTTTTTTCTTGTGAAGTAGATATATAGGAGAATTAAAAATGTCAAAAACATCAGCGTCTTATAC
>Ga0172378_10006561_pt1 | contig 10869 bp, 9 predicted proteins | sample GrowelOW332metaG_FD_119755 | JGI IMG/M metagenome (GOLD analysis project Ga0172378, IMG submission 119755) | Groundwater microbial communities from an aquifer near a municipal landfill in Southern Ontario, Canada - Pumphouse #3_1 metaG | ecosystem: Environmental > Aquatic > Deep subsurface >... | reverse complement strand
CAAGGGAAAGTACAAGCCAATCTTCAGCACACCTTCAAAACTGCAGAGGGAAATAATCGACAAGTTCGAGTTAAATTGGCCCGTCTAGGGTGAACATGTTACAACTTGGGGCGGAATTTGGGCTCAGAAAGTTGAAGGATTAAGCCTCTCTCCATTCCTTCAGGGAAAGACAGGTAAGACAAGAGATTGTATGTATTTCACCTATGAAAGTCTTCTTCGAGGAATTCAAAAGGGTCCCTTTAAACTCATCGCCTATGTTGGTCCATGGGGACGACGTTTCCAACTTTTTAATGAAGAAGAAGATCAGTGGGAAATGCATGACCTCATTGGCCAAGCCGAATATCACAAAACCTTTACATCACTAAAGAATCTGCTCGAGACAGAAAGAATAAAACAGGATGACACAACAATTGAACAGAGTATTACCTATTGGAAATACTATGAAGAGGCTGAAAGCAAATAATTTCTTCCTCACCCTTTGGTTTGCTTCAATGCAACCAAAGGGTCATTTATTGTATGAAGGAAAGAATTCTTTTTCATTCTCACTTTAATTGATAGATTTTTATCTGATAGTTCAACAAGGAGTAACTCATTGAAACCAAATATAGTTTTCTTATTTCCTGATCAATGGAGAGGAGATTGGATTGGGAAAAGCACAAGAGAAAAGTCTTTACGAACACCAACTTTAGAGAGATTAGCAGAAGAAGGCGTAAGCTTTACAAAAGCTTTTACCCCTTCTCCTCTATGTGCCCCCGCTCGAGCATGCATCGCTACAGGAAAATCCTATCCTGCTTATGGCGTTTTCAATAATGGTCAAGATTTACACTCACATGCAACCACGGTGTATCAAAAACTCCATAACAAGGGCTACCATGTCATGGGATGTGGAAAGTTTGATCTCCATAAAACATCGTACACCTGGGGAAAGGATGGTAAACACTTACTCAAGGAGTGGGGCTTTGATGATGGAATAGACAATGAAGGGAAACAAGATGGTATTCTCTCATACAAAAAAGGACAAGTTGGACCATATCTTCATTTCTTAGAAAAAAGAAATAAAGCACAAGAACATATTGCAGACTTTGAAAAAAGGAAAGGAAGTGGTACTTTTCCCACCACGTTACAGGATGATGAGTATTGTGACAATTGGATTTGTGATAATGCGTTACAGTTGTTGGATAGAGCACCTCAAGATAAACCTTGGTTTATACAAGTCAACTTTGCTGGACCACATATTCCTTTTGATGTCACTCAGGAAATGTATCGTTGGCATAAAAATACCACATTTCCACCTCCTTTTGGCGTCAATGAAAATGATGTTGAGATAAATAAGAGAAGACAGAATTATGCCGATATGATTGAAAATATCGATAGAAATATGCAAAAAATATTAGACCATCCGAGAATACACAATGATAAAGAAAATACCATTATCATCTTTGCTTCTGACCATGGTGATATGCTCGGAGATTTTGGCTATTGGGGAAAGGCAAAACCTTATAATGGCTCAAGCAATGTCCCATTGATCTTCTCTGGTTGTACAATACCTCACGGAAAATGTATCAATACGCCCGTAACAATATTAGATCTTCCCTCAACGTTCTTAGACGTAGCAGGAGAAAAAGAAGCATGTGCTGATAGTATCTCACTACTGCCTACAATAAAGGATGAAAAGCCAAATCGAAAATTCATTTGCTCAAGTTTGTACGTAGAAAATAATCCGGCTGCTATGTGGCGTATGATTATCAAAGAGAGGTACAAATATATTATTTGGGATAATGCTAAAGAAGCACTTTATTCATTAGATGATTATCAAGAAAAAGATAATCTCATACAGGATAAACCTGAAATTGCACGGCAATTACATGATGAAATTGAAAAGAATATCCCAATTTCATCAAGACCTTTAAAAAAGTGACAACCCCCTTTATCGAATCAACAATCATGATTACTCTTCCATGGTGAAAGAGTAATCATTTTGATTTTATAGGAGAAAAATACCCTTTCTTACTTCTGCATAAACGATATATGACAAAGAGATCAATCTCTTCACTGCCACGAAATTTAACATTCAAAACAATAACACACAGAGGTGTGTATCGTAGATTAAGCAATACCGTGCATAGATTTGTCACCATTCAGCCCTCACAATTAGTGCATCTTTTTGTGACATTCAGCTTTATGTGACTTTGTCGCTTTTCTTTTCTTTTTTTTCGTATTACTCTATAAGCACGAAAGAACAAATAAAAGATAAAATATATAAGGATAAACGAATGAAAAAGACAGACATTGTCGTAATTGGTGCTGGGGTTGCAGGACTATCTGCTGCAGGATATGGAGCAAGAGCTGGACGTGAGGTACTTATTGTAGAAAAACTTGCTGAAGGTGGACAGTTAATGCTCATCGATAAGATTGTTAACTATCCTGGTATTGATGATATTTCAGGCTATGAACTTACTGAAAAGATGCGAAAACAAACTCTCGAGTTTGGTGCAAAAGTCGTATCTGGCGAATTAGTTTCCATAGAAAAGAAAGACAATATGTTCACTGTTCATTTAAACAATGAAGAAATTGAAGCAAAAGCTGTCATCATTGCAACTGGAGCACAACATAGACACCTTAATATTGAAGGTGAAGAAAAATATAATGGTCGTGGTGTATCCTATTGTGGTACTTGTGATGGTCCATTCTTCCGTAACAAGAAAATCTTTGTTGTCGGTGGTGGTGATACAGCATTAACAGATGCTTTGTATCTTTCAAAACTCACAGATGATATTACCATTGTTCACAGAAGAGATCGTTTTAGAGCACAAGATAATTTGATTAAACAAGTTGAAGCTTCTCACATCAAAAAGCTCATGAACTTTAAACCTATTGAAATTGAAGGTGACGGAAATAAAGTAACAGGTATTGAATTAGAGTCAACAATAAATAAACATTTTGAAGTTTTTAAAACAGATGCTGTATTTATTTTTGCAGGCATGCTTCCTGCAACAGGAGCTCTTGACAAAAAGTTACTCGATGAATTTGGCTATGTTAATGCAAATGCCAATATGGAAACCGCTATTGATGGTATTTTTGTTGCCGGAGATGTAAGAAACACTCCTTTCAGACAGATTGTCACCGCAGCAAGTGATGGTGCTATCGCAGCACACGTTGCAAGTGAATATATTGATAAGATTGATGGAATGTCATACGATAAATAAGCTTTATGGTTATTTATATGCTGTTCTAATATAATTACGAATAAAAGCACACTGAGCTTCATGCTTCAGCGTGCTTTTATTATGCATAAATGGGATTTTTTCTCTTTTTCCCTTGACTTGATAGTATAAGTAATGATGTAATTAAGATATGAAAATACTCATGGTGACAAGCGAAACAGTTCCCTTTTCAAAATCAGGTGGACTTGCCGATGTAGTTGGTGCTCTTTCTGCTGCCTTAGTTAGAAAAGGCAATGAAATAGCAATATTAATGCCCGCATACAGCATTGTAGATTTAACAGGTTTTTCAAAACCTCTCTCAAATTTTAATGTTAGTATCTGTGGAACTAACGAAAACGTTAGTATACGAGAAAAGATAGTGAATGGAGTCCGTTACTGGGCCGTCTGCCATCCCCTCTATACAGAAAGAAAAGGTATTTATGGCGACACATCATTTAAACCATATTCAGATAATTTTGCACGTTTCATGCTTCTTGATAAATCAGCACTCGAAGTTTGCAAAAGTTTAAAATGGAAACCAGATGTTATTCATTCTCATGATTGGACAACAGGAATGGTTTCTTTTCTTCTTAAACAATCAAAAGATAACTTTTTTAAGAAAACAAAAACAGTATTTACCATACACAATCTTGCATACCAAGGTGACTTCACCCGTTTTGATGCATTAAGTGGTGATTTTACTCCTGATGAACGTTGCTTTTCTGGTACTGGTTTAGATAAAAGACTCAATATGCTCAAAACTGGATTAGTCTGTAGTGATGCAATTACTACGGTAAGTCCAACCTATGCACAAGAAATTCAAACCAAAGAATATGGTTGTGGACTTGATGAAATACTCACCGCAAGGAAAAAAGACCTTACTGGTATTATTAATGGCATAGATTATGACGAATGGAACAGCAAAACAGATTCTTTTCTCAAAACAAACTATAGTGTTGATGATTTAGAAGGAAAGAAGAAGCTCAAAGCTTCTGTTCAGAAAGAATTTGGCCTTGAAGTGAATGATAAGATTCCTTTGATCAGTTTAATTACACGTTTAGCTGAACAAAAGGGATTATACGAATTACTTGAAGAGGAACCGTGTGCATTAGAAAGACTTGCATCAATACATGATGTACAATTTTTAATCATTGGGACGGGAGATGAAAAAATCGTTGAGAAACTCAAAGATGTTGCATCTCGCAAAAGTAATGTATCAGTAAATATCCTCTTCTCCAATGAAAAAGCTCACAGAGTTGAAGGCGCAAGTGATTTCTTCTTGATGCCAAGTCGTTATGAACCATGTGGGTTAAACCAACTCTACTCACTCCACTACGGAACTATTCCTATTGCACGAAGAACAGGTGGATTAGCCGATACTATTGTGGATGTAGATGATAATAAAGAAAAAGCAACAGGTTACCTTTTCTCTGAAATGAGTGGCCAAGCTATAGAACAAGCAGTTGAAAAAGCTCTGGAATTATATAACGACAATCCAGAGGAAATTAAGAATATGCGCGTCAGGGGCATGAACACTGACTTTACTTGGGATCATTCAGCTTCTGAATACACCAAAGTTTACACAAGGGGAGAGATTTAATGAAAAAACATAGAGCAATGGGCATCATTCTCGGAGGTGGTAAGGGTACAAGACTATACCCTTTAACAAAGGATAGGGCAAAACCTGCTGTACCTTTCGCAGGAAAATATCGTTTAGTAGATATTCCTATTTCAAACTGTATTAACAGTGGTATCGTTCAAATGTATTTATTGACTCAGTTCAACTCTGCATCATTACATAACCATATTGCCAACACCTATAAATTTGGCCCATTTACCGATGGCTTTGTCGAAATTCTCGCTGCTGAACAGACCATGACCAGTAATAGTTGGTATCAAGGCACCGCAGATGCAGTAAGAAAGAACCTCGGTCACTTTAAGGATTATGATGTCGATTATTATATCATTCTTTCCGGTGACCAATTGTATAGAATGGATTTTGAAGAAGTTCTTGAAGCACATATTGCAAGTGGTGCGGAAATTACCATCACAGGTAAGCCAATATCAAGAGCAGAAGCAACAGGTCTAGGAATCATGGGCGCCGATGAAAATGGCAAAATCACCGATTTCTATGAAAAGCCATCAGATGATCTCGATATCTCAGCATATAAGATTCCTGATAAACTCATGATGAACTCTTTAAACAAGCATGTTGATGCAAGTAATGAATATCTTGCTTCTATGGGTATCTATATTTTTAATACAAAGACCATGGAAGAAGTACTTCAGAATGACTATACAGACTTTGGTAAAGAAATTATGCCAAGAGCTATTAAAGAAAGAAAAGTGAATGCCTATCTCTTTGATGAATTCTGGGAAGATATTGGTACCATTAAAGCTTTCTATGAAGTGAACTTAAATCTTGCTTCTAATCTTCCAAAGTTTAATTTTTATGATGAAGATCATCCAATTTATACCCACAGAAGACATTTACCTGCAACAAAGCTTAACTTCTGTAATATCAAGTCAACACTGACCAGTGAAGGTTCAATCATCACCAATGCATATATTGAAAATTCAATTATTGGTGTGAGAACAATTATTGAAAGTGGTGCTTCTTTAAATGGTGTCTATTGCATGGGCGCTTCACGATATGAAAGTGATGAAGAAAGAGCCACAAATAGAAGGCTCGGCATTCCTAATCTCGGTATTGGACAGGGAACCATGATTAAAAAGGCTATTATTGACCAAAACGCAAGAATTGGTAAGGGTTGCCGTATTGGTATCGATGATAATATCAACAGAGACGACTGTGAAAAGGAAATGTATTCTATTCGTGATGGCATTATTGTTATCGTAAAGAATGCAATTATTCCAGATAATACCGTTCTATAAAACTATTCATATAAAGAAAAGCCATTGTGTTTGTCAAACGAAGACAACACAATGGCTTTTTATTGCACAAATTCATACGTTTCACGCAAGAAAATCCAAAGATTTCTCACTCAGTTTCCACCGTTTATCGCATAAGTGAATCACGAAGGCAAAAAAAGAGTAAATTCAATTTTCTCTTTCTGTATTCATCACAAGGCGCATCACAGGAGAAGGAAGACCAGACGACAAAAACGTTCACTGCCAATAATCTTTCCCCTACACGCCCCTTTTTTGTACGCACCAGTACGTATTCCCTTCAGTAGTTCCATCGATTTCAAAGCATTTATCGCAAGTAAGCCAATAATTGTTTTTTATACGCAAGAAACTGAGGAGAAACACTGAAATCATCTCGGTTTTCTATCGTTCGCACAATAGGAATTTCCTTAATGATAGTACCAGGAGTACCCGCCATAACCATCACACGATCTGATAAATATATCGCTTCGTTAATATCATGCGACACAAAAATTGTTGATAACTGAATCTTCTCCATTATCTTCAAGTACCATTTATGCATTTCATGCTTTGTCAGTGCATCGAGTGCAGAAAAAGGCTCATCAAGTAACACAACATTATGAGAAAACATATAGGTTCTCAATAAAGCAGCCCGCTGTCTCATTCCTCCACTTAACTGTGAAGGATACTTTTTTTGTGTTCCCTCCAACCCAAATTCTTCAAAATACGGTTGCACATGAGCCCGTGCTTCTTTCTTCTTTGTTCCTTGCAGAATCAGAGGCAGGGCAATGTTGTCTTCAATCGTTCGATACGGTAAAAGCATGTCCTTTTGCAGCATATAACTGATTTTCCCAGCTTGCCCAGTGATCTCTTCCCCATCAAGAACGACTTGACCGGTAGTCGGCTGATGCAAACCAGAGAGAATCTGAAAGAGTGTAGTTTTACCCACACCACTGGTACCGATCAGACAGACAATTTCATTTGCCTCAAGCTCAAGCGAAACATTTTTTATGATTTCTTGCCCCTCATACGACTGTGCTATTTTTTTTGCTTCAAAAAGTGCCATATGATTCCTTAATCTAACGGTAGATAATCGTTGGTAAAGCCAGTGCCTTCTGGAATCGGTGAATCAATAAGATTTTGGGTATAGAGCCAATGATAAAAACCATTCCATCTGTCAGGATCAAATTCACCCCAATGTGGAGCTTCTGCTTGATACTGATCAGAGAGCCATTCTTGGCTCTTTGTTACCAATGTTTTATCCAACTCAGGAACACTTTCAGTTAAGATATTTGCCGCTTCATCAGGATGAGCTATTGCATATTGATATCCCTTTTCTGTTGCCCGTAAAAAGGCCTTTGCTTGTTCAGGATGATTTTCTAAGAAATCATTTCCTGCAATTAAGAGAGGTGTATAATAATCAAGGTCAGCACTATAATCTTTAAAATCAATATAGTTTGTTTGAACACCTGCAATATCAGCTCGTATCTTATCCCATGAATAGAAGATCCAAACACAATCCACATTGGTTTGAATTGCTGATACAGCATCTGCTACAGTACTTGGAATCAACTCAAGTTTACTAAAGTCACCACCATCAGCAACCATAATATTCTTGATCATTGCTTTTTCAATATCCATATCCCATGTTGCATATTTGCAACCTTCCAACTTAAGGGGACGATCAATTCCTTTTGATTTTAGTGAAATAAGACCAGAGGTGTTATGTTGAATTAACGCAGCAATTGCCGTCACGGGAAGTTGATTATCCCCATAAAAAGCAGGAACAAGCGTATCTTGGCAACTCACACCAATTTGCGCTTTTCCACTTGCTACAAGCATTTCGGTACCACCGTCACTTGGCTGTGCAATACTCACATTAAGTCCTTCAGCTGTGTAGTACCCCTTCTCTAGCGCAACATATAATCCGGTATGGTTTGTATTAGGAGACCAGTCGAGTAAAACTGTTAAATCAGCAAGATCTGCCTCTTGATCATTTTTTTTACTTGAACATGACACCATGACAGTCATCATGCTTAAGAGGATGAATACACTCAATATTTTTTTCATTTTTATTCTCTTTATTTTTTAATTCGTTCCCACTTCATCGTGGTGTATTTTAAAAGATCTACCAGTTTCATCAAAAGTAAACTGAGGGCAGAAATTAATAAAATCACAGCGAACATTTTATCAAATGCATATGATTTTTTGACCCTAATCATATACACACCAAGACCATTAAAACCGCCTAACCACTCTGATACAACGGCCCCTACTATTGAATAGGTAACAGAAATTCTCAAACTGGAAAAAAAGTTTGTCAGGGATCCTGGTAGTTTTATGTAGCGAAAAACTTGTATTTTGCTGGCTCCCATAGAGCGCATTAAATCTATCATATCGGGATCTACAGACTTGAAACCATCAAGCAAACCAATGGTAATAGGGAAAAAAGTTGTTAAAATAACTAGAACAACTTTTGGCCACATACCATACCCCATCCATAAAACCAAAAGCGGTGCTATGGCAATGGTAGGTACGGTTTGTGTGATAACGACAAGTGGATAGAAACCCCGATAAGCAAAATTAAATTGATCCATTAAAATTGAAACAACAAAACCAATGATAATCCCACCAATAAGACCCCAGAATGCTTCTACAAGCGTTATACGTGCATGATTCATAAGAAGTGAAAAATCACCAACGAATGCACGAACAACGTCAAAAGGAGAAGGCAACATAAAGGAAGGAACAATTCCTTGTCCACAAATGAATGCCCATATCCCAATAAATAAAAGTATTGTTCCTATTGGAATAAGTTTATTTGTGGTGTTTTGTAACTTTTTTTGCAATGGTCAACACGTCTCCTTCAGGATGATACGTCACTTTAATGTATGAAGATACACCAGGAGTTCCTGCTTGTATTGCTATTTTATGACACTCTTTGAGAACATCAAACAATTGGTCAAAATCACCTTCAATGGCCGTTTCACATGGCCCAACATAATAACTAAGACCAGTGCTTTTGATATAGGCAATAACCTTATCCACTACTCTGATAATTTCTTCATTATCCACTGTTTCTGGCAATATTTGAATTGCGACACTTGCTTCCATTTTAATCTCCCATGAAAAGTTTTGAGTATGAAATTATATCAAACGCACAAAAAGCCCTACTATCGGTAAAAATAGTAGGGCGATACATTCGTAAATACAATCTCCCTACGTCGGCATAATCCGAATCAGGTAATAAGGGTCAAACTCTATGAGTTTTCTCAGCGACTAGGCTCCCCCGATATCCGCAAGTAGAGTACTTAAACTCAAACTTTTTGTCAATAAACTTTCGTATAAATATGCAATATTTTAATGTATATATAAAAGATGTACTCTCAATTGCAAATTTAACGTAGATAGGTATCATAAAATTTCACATAAGATTGAATTAATGTATAAAAATACAGTTAATTCTTGAAAGGGAAAACAGATAATTAGATAAAATAAGTAAACAAGTCTTCATCTCATGTGATGTTTGTAAATTAAATATTGAAATGTATGATAATACAAATAACATTAAATAATTTTTTGTTTTATCACCATAAAAACAAAAAATAAGGATTCTTCATATAACTAATCACAGAAGCATACAGTGTTTTTATGTATACTCCAGATTACATATAAAGAATCCTTGAAATCAAAAAGCCATCAATTGTTTATTTTTCAGCTTCAAAAATGGTATTAAGAGTTTTTCCCATTCGTGTAATCATAGGAACAACTAAAGCATTTCCCATACAAAAATATCTAAATTTAAAAGGCATTCCCGTATCAGTCCAATTATCTTTAAATCCTTGAATTCTTTCAGCTTCTAATGGAGTTATAAGCCTTAATCGTTTTGTTTCAGGATCTTCAATAACATGTGTGCTTCTATTTACACTACTTTCGGAAGTAAGCATCGTACGTGCAGGTTTATCAATACTATCAGGAAAGCCTACAGGACCTTCACTGTAAATATATTTATGCCCATTCTGCGCTACTCTTGCTATCTGTTTGGAACCCTTCAAATAATTCCATTTATCCAAATTTTTTCCAAGATAAAATTTTTCATCAACATGATGTTCAAGCAGATTCCTTAAAGGAATAGGTTCTTCTTGTATTGGTTCAATATCTGCAGTATAAATTTTACCTCTACACATAAAACCACCTTTCTTAAACAAGAAATTAAAGGAATCTGAAATCTCAGGAATATCTGAAAAATCTATTGTTCCTTCCTTTAAAGTTTTAAGAGGGGTTATTGGAAAAGTTGTTGCAAAAAAACCATTTTTATTCACAACGTTCAGAGGCTTATATCTGTTGATATGCTTGCCATATGTTGTGTTATTTCTATAGGCAAAAATAAACGTTCTTCGTCTTCTCTGACCAGCACCATAATCAGCAGCATTCACAACTCGCCACTCAACAGAATAATTAAGACTTGCTAAACAAGCTAAAATAACACCAAAATCTCTACCTCTTTGGGAAGCAGGTGATTTCAATAATCTATCAACATTTTCGAGTAAAATAAAAGGAGCTTTCTTTTCTTGAATAATATCCCTAATTTGCCACCAAAGAACTCCCTTTTTTCCTTGCAAGCCTGAAGAACCTTTGAGTGTTCTTGCTACGTAATAATCCTGACAAGGGAAACCACCAACCAATAAATTATGATCTGGAATTAATTTCTTATCTACTATACCAATATCTTTTCCGGTATTGTCGTCGATATCACCCCAATGAGATACATAACAAT
>Ga0172378_10006560_pt1 | contig 10869 bp, 5 predicted proteins | sample GrowelOW332metaG_FD_119755 | JGI IMG/M metagenome (GOLD analysis project Ga0172378, IMG submission 119755) | Groundwater microbial communities from an aquifer near a municipal landfill in Southern Ontario, Canada - Pumphouse #3_1 metaG | ecosystem: Environmental > Aquatic > Deep subsurface >... | reverse complement strand
GCATTGCAAAACCGGTCTGACGACAAGCCATTACATCTTGATGATCACCGAAAATACAAAGCGCATGAGAAGCTAGTGTACGTGCACTTACGTGGAATACGCAAGGAAGCAACTCGCCTGCAATCTTATACATATTAGGAATCATCAGTAATAAACCCTGAGAAGCTGTATAAGTAGTAGAAAGGGCACCTGCCTGAAGTGAACCGTGAAGGGCACCTGCGGCACCACCTTCACTTTGCATCTCCTGCACTAATACCGTTTCTCCGAAGAGATTTTTACGACCTTTAGCAGCCCACTCATCCACATGTTCTGCCATGGTTGAGGAGGGAGTGATTGGGTAAATAGCTGCTACTTCGCTAAACATATACGAGATATGTGCTGCAGCTTCATTACCATCACAAGTGATAAATTTTTTTTCTTTAGCCATAATTACTAAAATAATTTTAACTGTTAAGTATTAATTGTGTGTATATTGTCTTCAAAAAATCAATAGAGGAAGCCCAATATCCAAAGCGGGATGCAACGACGAGTAGGGGCTGCAAGATTGCTCACAATGGAAATCACGCTATGTGTACTTCCTACATGAATGTGCCGTTGTACAAGTCCAAGAGGATCATCAATAGCCGGAACCTCTTCTAATAAGCGAAAACGAAGTTCGTTGTCAACCCAAAAGGAACAAGCTCGATCGCCACAACTTACCCAATGATCTTTCATCATTGTATTCATGAAGAATGTTTCATTAATTTCTTCTTGACTAATCGCTTCTTCTTCACCATATTGACCTTGCTTAATGCAACAGGCCAAATTGCTATTATGCAACAAAATGCGCGAAGGCTTCTTGGGAAAGTTTTGTCCACGCGGATAAATAAGATTTATCAACCGGGCATCATATAGGTATTTAATATAATTCATTACCGTAGCACGCGAGGTATCTATTTCCGAGGCCAGATGACTTACATTCGGACTTTGCTCGGTATTTAAAGCTAGTAAATAAAATAGTTGTTTAATACGATGCAAGTATTTGAGTTCTATCTGCTTAATGAAAAGGATGTCGAGCTCTATCATCATATTCATCGTTTTCAGCAGATTCTCCGAATAATTTCTCTTTTCAAGAAAGAACGGATAAAAGCCATGATGCAAATAATCACGAAAAGCAGGAAGAGGGTCTCCATCTTTTAGCACCTCAGAAGCCACTTTTTCGGGGTCGGCAAGGATTTCCTCAAGAGTTAAAGAGGGATAATCACGCTTCCTAGTGAGGTTCAAAAACTCACGAAAACTAAAGCCACGAAGGTTATAGCTCTTCACTAGTCCATTCAATTCAGGATTATCCTCATCTAAAGGCAACACAGAGCAACCGGTAAAAACGACTTTCAAAAGAGGGAGTTCATCATAAATAAGACGCAAATCAGTACTCCAATCAGGATATTTAAATATCTGATCAAAGAGTAGTACACGGCCTCCACCTTCAAAAAAATGCTTTGCAAAGTCAAAAATACGATGCTTCGTAAAGTAGAAGGTATTCAAATTTACATAAAGGCAAGAGCGGTCACCGGCAAATTGTTCTTTTGCATATTGCAATAAAAAGGTTGTTTTCCCTACACCTCTTGTCCCTTTGATACCTATCAGGCGATCGTTCCACTGAATTTCATCCATCAGTTGACGGCGCACAGGGGCTTGCACATGAGCTACAAGATATTCGTAAGTCCTAAAGAAAGTCTCCATCAGTCGTTTTTTCTCTTCTTTTTCTTATTATGTGCGCAAAGATAAGTTTTTTTATCCGTTTTGCAAACTCTAGATTGCAATTTTTGTTTATTTTTGCACAGAATTATCACACAAATGTATGAAAACTGTATATCTCTTCAACCCAGAGAACGATTTAGCCCTAGCAGCAAACGCGCCGTATTTCACTTCACCCAAACTGCCACAGCTGATGGCCAGAGATTTGGCATCACTTCCTCGTTGGTACGGCTCTGCTACCAAATCGACTTGTAGTGAAGATGAAAAGATCCACTGGCTGTCTTCCGAAGAGCTTCATCGCCGTGCTACTTGGGGAGATCGAGATGGTAATCCTTATGGCTTTCAACACGACGACTTTGCCGACTGTCAGCTCTCTCCATGGGGATGGAATGAAAGTCTACGAACCGAAGCTTTGAAAGCAAATTTCCCGGGAAGTAACATGCCTAAAAGTCATGAAATAAATACATTACGTCAAATTTCAAATCGCGCAACAGCGGTAACTCTTCTAGAGAAATTACGTGCAGAACTTATAGGAGAAAACGTATGCGGATGTTCACAAGTTTGCCAATCGCTTGCCGAAATAGAGGCCTTTCATAAGCTTCACCCACAGATGTTGTTAAAGGCTCCATGGTCGTGCAGCGGAAGAGGTCTGTATCCGGTAACACTACCCCATCTCACTCCACAAATACGAGCATGGGCTATTGGACTCATAGCCTCGCAAGGAAGTGTCATTGCTGAAGAGCTGCAAGAAAAGATACTCGACTTCGCAATTGAATTTATATACAAAAAAGAGGTTCGATTCGCCGGCTACTCTGTTTTTGAAACCGACAGTCGAGGAAGCTACATTGGCAATCGATTGGCTACAGATGCCGAATTGGAAAATATGATCTGTCAGCACATGCCGCGTTCACTGCTTAATCGCACAAAAGAGTTACTTTCACAGTCCCTTACAGAGCAATTGCAAGGCACAGTTTTTTCCGGTTATCTGGGAGTAGATATGCTTGTAAACAGCAAAGGCTTATTGCTTCCCTGCGTAGAAATTAATCTGCGCATGAACATGGGTATGGTCGCACACAAAGTATATGAACGACTTTTCGTTCCAGGAACAAACGGCCTATTCCGCGTAGATTACTTCCCCACAAACTCAGCTCTTCTAGCCAATCACGAAGAAGAGTCGTCGTTGCATCCCGCTTTATTCGATGAGGCTGGTCGCCTAGTAAGCGGATATTATCCGCTTACTCCCATTGAGAACAAAACACAATACCGTGCAGCGGTATGGGTAAACAAAAAGGATTAATAAAACTTACTATAAACCATTTTTATTGCTTTTTTGCTCCAAGATGCTGCACCAAACGGATAGGACGGCCATCAGTTGTCAACCCTTCAAGGATAATCTGTTGAGCTCCTCCACGATCATCGGTATAATAATCAAACATTCCTATACCAGAGTCATCAATTTTCATATGAGGATTCCAATAAAGAGTATTGCGCAAATCTGTCGTAGTCTTTGCTTTTAAAGTAGGAGTACTATATACGGGATTATAAAATTCAATAGAGCTATTGTAACCTTTCGGACTAAAATAAACAACGTTCTTTTTTTCTGAAAAATCTGGTTTAACCGTTGTTTTCACCGAAAGGATAATTGCTCCATTAGATCCTTTCGAACCCAACACGGCAAGTCCTGCTGCGTTATATTTAAGAATATCAAGACGCTCTATTTCGTCAGTAGTATACGATTGGAGAACTGAATGATCGTCGTATTCCAAATCATTAATAATTAATAAGGGAACTTTTGATGGTGTATTCATAAAGACAATGCTAGCCCCATCTTCACTTACCGTGAGTCCAGGCACCTGTTGCAATAGCTCGAAAGCATTCTGCATGCCAAGATCTTTAAAAAAGCTCTCATCAAAATGACGATCGGACAACGTAGATAGTAAATAATTCGGATCGGAAGGACTGCGACCACGGTTCTTTTTAGCTTTTACTTCTACTTCTTTCAAACTATAAAGAGGCATGCCTCCTTCTGCAAAATAGCGTTTACGAGCAGCAGTCATTGCTTCATTATTTTCTGCCTCCTTTTTTAATCCATCCGGATAAGGTGTTTTCGTATTAGCCACCCGCATCTTCAATTCAGGCATCATTGTAAGTATGCATGGTAATTTATTACTTGTATACGAACGTACCTCAAATTTTGTGCTATCCGGAAAATCAGGACCAGAAAGCACCACATTTCCTTCCGCATCAGCTAAACCTGTAAAAAAGGCACCTCCTTCTGAGCCTGGCTTTGAGGTAGTTCCTGTAACACGCAATCCTTGCGGACTTCCTACAACGGGCTTCACACGTGCCATAAAGGTCATTCCTCGTTCCACAAAATAGCGAAAAGAAGTATCAGGCTTTTGAGTCAAATCATCCATTTTAAAACGGCGCCAACCGTGAGTTAACATCAATAAGTTCAATTCAGCTAAAGCACGTTTATTAGAAAGCAAGAAATAACGTCCGGGATTTTCGATAAACCCTTTCAGATCGGAAGTGAGCAATAAATTGCTGCAAATATTCTCAGCTAAAGAGTCCTGCGGAACAAGGCCTTCATCCACAATACTTACTGAAAAATCACCGGAAAGCGGAGCCCCAGAAGGATCTTGCACGTTAAGAGCTACTTGTACCTTTTCGCGAGGCCCATAACTCTTTTTATCTGGAGTTAATATAGCAAAAGGCTGACGGGCATTCTTTACAAAAACGAGACGCTCACTTATTGTTTTTCCAGCTTTATTTAATAAGAGAAGGTGCGTAATGCCATCTTTTAAATATTGTTCTTGTATTAAATCGGTTTGCAGTTGAGCCCCTACAATTTGCATATAACGAAGAAGTCCACGTGTATGTGCCACCACATAAAGTGTATCCGGCCAAGGAGTAGATTCTGTTTTTATAAGTTGATACGAGATCCCGGCAGATGTATGGCGAGCCATCAACTTTATACCCTTCTCCTTAACTTCCGGAAGATCAAAAGTATGTTTTATGCCTCCTTCGGAAGTAACTTCAGCCGTATATTTTTCGCCACTCTCTGCATTAAGATTAAAAGCCCCCATACCATCAGTCATCGTTTTAATCTGAGCAACTTCTACTCCCTTACTATTGAGCACACGACCTGTGATTGGTAATGAATAGCCATTCGTAGCTTGAACTTTGAAGGCAACAATCTGATTTGGAGCTGCAAGTAAATCACCCCCTTCAGGGAAGAACGTTACATTATAATCTGTATTCGAAGAATAAGGATAAATAGATGTACTAAACTGATAAGTATCATCTTCGAGCAAAAGTTCCACACGCTGATTCTTTTGCGTCTGATCAAAAGGTATATCAAGGCTGAGTTTCCCCTTGTCGTCGGTTTTTATTGAACCATTTTTCAGTTCACTTTCGCCTCGATAAACTGCATATTTAAACTTTAGTTCGCGCTTAAAGGGATCACCGTTATGTAAGAAAGTAACCATGGTACGCAATTTATCTGAACTCACCGTTAGATAACTTATTTTTGTAGAGATTTCCGTATCAATAGGATTCTCAATCGAGATTAAACGAGAATATAGAAAATCAGGATCTTCATTACGCATCCAGTTAGTGTAAGCTCGCAAATAATAATCGCCGGCAGGAAGTTTTGCATCAAGCCTTAGTTCTCCAGCAAAAGCACCATTTTCACGACGTACTTTTTTTGAAAGACGAACAGAGTCATTACGATCAACTAAATCCACAGTGATATAGTTGCTATAGGCATCTTGTTGACGATTGCTTACGGCACTTACCAAATAGGCTTTAAACCAAATATGTTCTCCTGAAAAATAAGAAGTGCGATCAAGGTGTAAATACACTTTTTCTTGAGGTACCGAAATTAAGGTACGGAAATAAGAAAGTACTGAGTTTTTCACTGAAATAGGAGCAGGTGACAGCGGGGATGGATTCTGAAAAGAAGCTGCTTTAATGTTATGTGAAGCTCCGCTTAGAAGCATCACAAAGACAAAAAAAGAAAGGCCACGAAATGATTTTAAGTCCATAGAGAATATGTTTTTCTATTATTTCTGTTTTTTTATTCACTTTCTAGTACAGATATTGCTCGTAATTGAGATTTTTGCACTATCTTTGCGGCAAATATACTATTAAAATTTGAAATATGAAGAAATTTGTTTCTATTTTATTGCTTTTCACTATCTTTATATCAGTAGAAGCACAAACAAAAGACTCTCTTAAATTAGACAGTTTATCGTTTACCACTATTCAAAAGAATGCGATTACAAGCATTAAGAATCAATCTCATTCAGGCACTTGCTGGGCGTATTCTGGATTAGGTTTCTTCGAGAGTGAATTACTCCGCCTTGGTAAAGGAGAGCACGAACTTTCAAGATTGTTTATTGCAAGAAAAACATATATGGACCGTGCTATAAATTATGTGCGATTTCATGGTGATGCTCCACTTGGACAAGGAGGCAGTTTCTATGACGTTGTTTACGGAATAAAGAACTACGGTTTAATACCACAAGAAGTATATTCGGGACTTGCAACCGGTGATTCTTTACCCGACTTTTCGGAGTTAGATCCTGTAATGACAGGATATATAAAAGCACTTGTTGATAGTAAAAATAAAAAGCTATCGAACGTTTGGAAAGAAGGATACGAAGGTATACTTGACGCTTATTTCGGTAAAATTCCTGAAGAGTTCACTTACAAAGGAAAAAAGTACACTCCAAAGAGTTATGCAGAATCACTTGGTTTGAATTTAGACGACTATGTTTCATTAACCAGTTATTCGCACCATCCTTTCTACACGGAGTTTTCTCTTGAGATTCAAGACAATTGGCGCCAAGAGTTAAGCTATAATTTGCCTATTGACGAACTCATGCAAACAATGGATTATGCCGTTCGCAATGGATATTCCTTTGCTTGGGGAAGTGACGTAAGCGAAAAAGGATTTGATCGTAAAGGACTTGCTATAATTAGCGGTGAAGAAAATAGAAAAGACGTAAAAGGCAGTGATGCTGATAACTGGCTAGGGTTAAGTAAAGAAGAACGCCAAAAGAAGATCGACTCAAAACAAGCTACTTATGCTATTACGCAGGAAATGCGTCAAAAGGCATTTGATAATTGGGAAACTACAGATGATCACGGCATGGTAATCTTTGGCCTTGCAAAAGATCAACTTGGACGTGAATATTATATGGTGAAGAATTCATGGGGAGAAAAAGGCGATTACAAAGGCATTTGGTATGCTAGCAAACCTTTCGTAGCTTACAAAACTATGAATATCTTAATTAATAAAAACGCAATACCTAAAGATATCCGCAAAAAATTAGGTATTAAATAAGACTTGCCTATTCTTATAATAAAAAAGAGTGAATTATGCAGCAATGCATTTTCACTCTTTTCTAATTTATGTGACTATTCGACAGCAGGTCAACTTCTTTTTCTAGACTAGCCAGTTTATAAATAAGCTCAGTATCTTTTGCTGTAAGGGGATAAAAAGCACCTATCGTTTTGCCTTTATTTAAATGCAAATTCTTTACCATCAAAGGTATATCGACCACTTCAAGATCCAATTCTTTAAAAGTAAGAGGCATATTCAACGAATGGAAGAAACGGCGTAAGTGAATAATACCTTCACGAGCCGTACGTTGCCTCTCAACCGATGGAGCAACCCCCATTACTCGAACAGCAAACTGTGACAGTTTCTTTAATGGAGAGAGGTTATAGACAGCGAAAGAACAAGCGTTATTGCTTGAAGAAGCATCTTCTGTAATCACCTTCGATTGCATTTCTTTTTCAACTTGCTGCACAATATATTCCATCCATGCAGGCACAATTACTGCCAATCCGGCCCCATGAGTTACGTCATAAAGTGCACTCAATTCATGTTCCATAAAATGCGAAGCCCAATCTTCTACACGCCCCACACCGCAAATGCCATTATGAGCAACAGTAGATGCCCAAAGGATATTCGCTCTAGCATCATAATCCCTCGGATTTTTCATCACCTTTGGAGCTTCTTTTAGAATTCCTTTCAAAATTCCCTCACAAATGCGATCAGTGATCTCGTTGCCCTCTGTATTCGAGAAATAACGTTCCATCACATGAACCATCATATCTACAATTCCGGCAGCTGTCTGATAAGGAGAAAGGGTCATCGTTAACTCCGGATTCAGAATAGAAAACTTTGGGCGTAAAGCATAGGTTGTACGCAATGATAGCTTTTGTTGGGTAGCTTTTTTAGTAATTACAGAATTTCCACTTCCTTCACTTCCGGCAGCAGGAATAGTGAGTACCACTCCAACCGAAAGTGCTTTTTCACTTTTAGCAACTCCCGAATAAAAATCCCAGAAATCGCCTGCATAAGGAGCACCTATTGCAATGGCTTTAGCTGTATCTATTACAGACCCACCTCCCACTGCTAACAAGAAATCTATATTTTCGCGTTGTACAAGTGCAATCCCTTCATATACCTTTTCATCAGTAGGATTAGGCTGTATGCCGGTAAGATCAATGCTGAATATGCTAGAGTCAGAAAGCGATTTCTTAATTCGATCAAGCAGGCCACTACGCTGGGCAGAGTTACTCCCGGAAACGAGAAGTACTCTGCATGCACCGTATCTCAAAAGAACAGGACCTGCTTGTTGTTCTGTATTGGGTCCAAAAATAAATTCTGTTGGACTATAAAAAGTGAAATTATTCATTTCTACTCAATTTAAAACACTTAATGCCATATTAGACTACAAAATAACAAAAATCTTATTTCTTAGCCAAACTTATGTTCTCTTAATTTTGAATTCACTCTCATTTTTGAGTTGCTTATATTGATTTTTCACAGAAATGTTATATCTTTGCACGATACTAACCAAAAAGCATTTCATGAAAAGATTTATTATTGGGCTTTTTATTGCCTTTTTTAGCGCCGGCTATCTTGCAGCACAACAAACGATTAATCTTGCGGGAGAATGGGGATTCCAAACAGACCGTAATAATATCGGAATTACCAATAAATGGTACAAGCACAAAAAAGCATCCGACTTTATTGAATTACCCGGCTCTATGGTAGAACGTATGAAAGGAGACCCTGTTACTAGTAAAACCGTTTGGACGGGAAGCTTATACGACAGTTCTTACTATTATAGTCCAGCCCTTGAACGTTATCGACAGGCAGGAAATATTAAATTGCCCTTTTTCTTAACCCCCAACTGCCATTACGTAGGAGTGGCATGGTATAAACGTAGCGTCACTTTACCTAAAGATTGGAAGAACCAACGCGTTGTTCTTTTTTTAGAACGCCCACATATCGAAACTACCGTATGGATTAACGGCAAGCAGGCAGGCACTCAATATTCGCTTTGTACACCTCATCAGTACGATATTACTAATCTATTAAAAGCCGGTAAAAACAACCAAATTGTAATTCGCATAGACAACCGTATTAAAAAAGAATATGATGTTGGAATGGATTCTCACTCTGTTACTGATCAAACACAAGGGAACTGGAATGGAATAGTTGGCCGTATAGAGTTACAAGCAACACCACAAGCGTGGGTACAAGATGTACAAGTCTACCCCAATATAGCGACTAAAGAAGCTATCGTGAAAATACAGATCTGTACTAACAAAGCACAAATACTGAAAGGGACACTAACGTTAGCAGCAAAGAGTTTCAACAGTGAAAAGGTTCACGAACCTAAAGCCTTAGACATTACTCTTCCCGACATAGAATGCCCAGGCACCATGAATTTGGAAATGACTTTGCCTCTGGGAAATGATATGCTACTCTGGAATGAATTTCATCCTGCGCTTTACAACCTCACTACCACTTTGAATACGCAACTTGGCTCTACAGCAAAGCAGACTGAGTTTGGAATGCGCGACTTCCACATTGAAGGAAAATATTTCTATATAAATAATGTAAAGACTCAACTACGTGGAACCGTAGAGAATTGCGACTTTCCACTCACGGGGTATGCACCGATGGATCTTAAATCTTGGATGAAAGTGTTTCAAAAGTGTCATGAATATGGTTTAAACCACATGCGCTTTCATTCTTTTTGTCCACCGGAAGTTGCCTTTAAGGCTGCAGATCGCGTTGGATTCTACATTCAGCCGGAAGCTGGAAGCTGGCCCAACCATGGTGTAAAACTAGGAATGGGCGATCCTATCGATGACTATTTGCTATCCGAAGGACTACGGATGAGTGAAACGTATGGCAACTATGCTTCATTTTGCATGTTTGCCGTAGGTAATGAACCGGCAGGACGTTGGGTGGATGCGGTAGCTGATATCAATACAAAAATTAAAGCAACAGACTCTCGCCGGGTATATACCGGAGCTTCGGTAGGCGGAAGTTGGCAATGGCAACCTCGTAGCGAATACCACGTAAAAGCGGGTGCACGCGGATTAAACTGGACACGCAGTATGCCTGAGTCAATGGACGATTATCGCTCACGAATTGATACTGTAAAGCAACCTTACGTTTCGCACGAAACGGGACAATGGTGTGCTTTCCCTGACTTTTCTGAGATTTCACAATATACGGGTGTTACTAGAGCACGCAATTTCGAGATTTTTGAAGATTTGCTAAAAGAAAACAATATGGCTTCGCAAGCAAAAAACTTCTTGATGGCTTCAGGAAAATTACAAGTGCTCTGCTATAAAAATGAAATAGAGAAAACACTACGTACCCCTAACTATGCCGGATTCCAACTACTTGCACTCAACGATTACTCTGGCCAAGGAACTGCTATCGTAGGACCATTGAACGTATTCTTCCGCGAAAAAGGATATGTAGATGCTAAAGAATGGACTCGCTTCTGCGCACCAACGGTACTTTTGGCTCGCTTGCCTAAATTTGTTTATACGAATGCTGAATCACTTCATGCGAAACTAGAAGTAGCGAATTTTCAAGAGTCACCTATTTTAAATGCAGAAATACGCTACCGCATTACCAATGCACAAGGAGACGTCTTACAAACCAATGTGACTAATAAGCTCGACATTCCTGTGGGGCAGAACATTGCATTAGGCGAAGTAACATTCCCGCTTACTGAAATTACAAAAGCTCAGCAACTGAATTTGGAGGTGTCTATTGAAGGAAGCAACATAAAGAATGAT
>Ga0172378_10006559_pt1 | contig 10871 bp, 13 predicted proteins | sample GrowelOW332metaG_FD_119755 | JGI IMG/M metagenome (GOLD analysis project Ga0172378, IMG submission 119755) | Groundwater microbial communities from an aquifer near a municipal landfill in Southern Ontario, Canada - Pumphouse #3_1 metaG | ecosystem: Environmental > Aquatic > Deep subsurface >... | reverse complement strand
GGCGGAAAATGATTATATACAATCACAAATTTACAGAACCTGTTGCAATCGTAATCTAGCTGGTTAGGATTCGAGCCTTCCAAGCTCGTCGCCCGGGTTCGAATCCCGGCGATTGCACCACATTACCTTATCCAGACAGTCATTTTTCGGATTCCAATCAAATTTCGTAATCTGATTGTTCTTAAAGATTTCTTCATTTTCATTCAACTTTTTCATTATTATCCCTCCATGCATTTTTTATTTCATTTACAACCCTCTCGTCCTTCGGACGTGCGTAATTCTATTCTGTTGTTTTCGTATTGGAATGCCTCAGAACAATGGACACCCTATCCTTGCGGAAACCTTCCTCCGCCAGATATTATGCATAGGTCCTGCGAATCTTGCGTATATCAAAATCAACTCCTACATGATCTGATACGAATCTGGCATCGCGCTTGATCGTGTTGGTGACCAAAGGCTTCACTGGATCAGTCGAAGGAAAAATGTAAGGTGAAGGATCTTTGCCCCTGACCTTGAGCCATATCTTCATGATACGATCCGCATCGGGGCGAATGGGAACAGTCCTAGATTCTCCCCTTGAATCCATTCCTTTGACATGATCCAAAAATATCATGCTGAAATCATCGGCCAGATAACGTATCTTGGAATCCTGCACCTCACCTGTCCTCAATCCGGCACACAACGCTAACATAACCACCGCCGTGGCACGTACCGCGTTGTAGGGTGATGCCTCCGAAATAGTCTCGGAGAATACCACAATCTTGTCATAGTCCTTCCTTTCAATGACACTCGAACAGACGTGCCTACGAGGATTGAAAAGTATCGGATAATGTTTTCTGGCAATTTCCACACAGTTATTACCGTCACAGAAAAGGCACAGATTGACCAATCCGGCCATGTCATGGGCCACCGACCCGTCACGTATACCTTTGGCCCTATCAAATTTAATGTACTCTTTTACGTCTTCCACGGTGAATTTGGCCGGATCGGTGGTTGAGACCTTACCAGATTCATTCAGAAAATCCATCTCCTTACTCATACGAGAGAACCTTCTAAAATACTCCGCAAAGATAGCCTCGGAATAGACACCACCGTAGGTCTCAAGATACCGATTAGCAGCAAACATGAAAGGATAGCACCCTAAATCCCTAAATTATCCTCAACAAAGAGTATCTTGGCCACTTTGCCACCGACGTGAACGGTGATGCATTCCATACTTTCTCTTCGGTCTCCGTGCGCTTTATCGACGGCCTCTTATCGTCGAATTTGGACGGTATGGAATCAATGAAATCTCCAACCTGTTCCTCTATCAGGATGTGTGTCTTCCCTGTTGGATGTTTAAGAGAAATGTTCCTGTTGAAAGGATACGGAGCAAGAAGATCGTCAATCACACCGCGTATTCCGCCAAGAGCATCCCCCAAGGATGAACGGGATATCATAATGACACCGCCACCGGATGCAGACGGCTTACATTCCGGTCATACACGCAGACGGTTCCCGTATCTTGGTTGGCCAAGGCGGAGAACCTTCCTCACGGAAGATCGCAAATCTGTACCGAGTTGTCGGGAACGAATGCAGTGTACCAGCCTTTTTCGGGGATCCCGTTCTTACGACAGACACTTAGAAGTCTGGATTCCAGAGTTCCCTTTCCAAAACCGTTCATGCCTCTGCCTCCTTCTTGGAAATGGAAGGTTGGCGGTTAGGGAAACACCATTTATGATTACAGGTGTTACAGATGTGATACCTGTACCACATATCGGAATATGTAGATCTTGTATCGGATGATTCGCAATGAGGACACAGGTTCTTCATTGCACCATCCTCCACATTAGACGGTACTTGTAATTGCAGGGAATCCTGCGTATGGCCTCGATCTTGCGTAGATAACGTATGGTATCATCAGTCCGTTTCCTCGTCCATCCTACCTCGGCCATGCGTTCTCTGATCATAGCAGTGTTCATAGGACCCTCAGTATGTCAAGAACCGCGAGACGGTCAGAGACTGGTACAGAACCCTGATAACTGTAGAGCTTCTGTGTGAGGGTCATTTCAAAACCTCCGATCATAATTCACAACCTCTCGGGTCTCTTTGTTCTTACACGGTTCATAATCTACAAAAAACAGACAGCATCAGTTACCACCGTCCGTCACAGTGAGTTCGATCCCTTTCGATTCGTGTATAAACCATGCAATAGCACCCCAAAACATGACTGCATGTATCAAGAATATAGCTTACAGAATATAACTTACGAACAATAGAACTACTCCCGGTACAAGAAAAACATATGCGATAACAAGTAAAAAAAATACCGATCCTCATCTTGTGAAGAACGTCCATGTCATGATCATCATAGGTACGAGCCTTAGATGTCACCATATCGTACCTATCGCGATCCTGCTTGTCTAAAAAATGTCTAATAAGTGTACCGGAGACTATCACACCATCACGCCACCATTCTTGATGCATTCAGTCTCTTCTTACAGATAGTTTATGCGTTTCTCGAAATCTAAAAATATCTCTGGAAGTCTGCTCAGAACGGTCCTGTATTGCATCTCAGTTTCTGTTATCTCCTCTCTTCCTCCATGATCAAACCAGATATCTGAAGATTTGTCAGCATGGTTTTCGAAGTAATCTGACATCAAACCACCGCTTTCTCTATGTGTATCTGTCCGTCAGACACCCATATCTTTACAGGATCTCCGACTTAAAGATCCATCTGTTTTCTCTGTTCGTTCGGTATCGTCAATCTTCCGCCGGCGATTATCTCGGCAAATTTGACTTTCTTCTTTTCATTTTCAATTATGGACATTTATACAATCTCCTTGGAATCGTGAAAATGTTGTTATTGTGAAAGACGAACAAATTAAAAATCCAAGTGATTTAAACGGATTAGTTGTATGTAATATAAATTCTTATCAGAAAGAATTAGGCAAAGAACTACATCGCTGGATGGGCTCACAATAACAGTTTTAATTTATTAAAGATGTATTGCAATCAGTGGATGTCCATTCTCAAACTTGATTGAATATTTGATTTTGTATTTTATAAATTTCAGATAGTCACAACCATTGTTATGGTAATCCAAGAGCCAAACATATTTTTGAAGTATTCTCAAACCTTCCGCAGAATAAGAAGCAGTGTATTTTGAATCATCGTTGTATTTTTTTATTATTGATACCAGAGAATCGTGTATGTCACTACAATAACTAGCACGTTCCCCATCATCATAGCTATAGTCATAATTTTCACCTTGTGCCGAAGGTTCTCCGAAAGGAGACATCGATTTGTAGAAGTCCACGTAACATAATCCGTCAACATCATAGGTGACATAATTTGCAATACTATGCATACTCGGGACTGTTTTATCTATTAGATCTATGAGTTTATTATCCAGTATGATCCTAGGCATTGATGCTTTTTGCTCAAGTTCGTAAGCATCGATGAGAGCTTTCCCAAAAACATAGTCTTCGTCGATATAAAAATCTCCATAAACTATTGAACCTCTGGTCAACAAATTGTATTCTCCTAAAAATTTTATTTGAATTGATGCCACTGCACTGAATAAAAATCCGAGACGCTCTAGATCGAGAGGTTTCATTTTAAGACATAATATCATGTTGTCTGAAAATAACTTGATTGTTGGATTCGGATTATTTTCTGTATCGTTAGAAAACCATAATTCTTCACCATTCCAAAAGTCAACAACTTCACTTATAGCCTCCCGAGTGGTTCTAAGAAAATTGTTAACTTTTTTGGGATAGTGATTTATATAATTTTTGTACCCCAGTATGTCCAGATAAACAACGACATACTTTTTAACACTGATTCTTTTATTTACCGTTTTATTGATCATATTATATTCCTTATATTGTAATCACCATCTCAATTAATACCTGTATCTAATGAATTTGAATGGAGAAACCTACTCTTCAATATAATCAATTGTCTATCTTTTCACATACCGATAACAATAAAATGTATCTGCATGCCTATGTTAGTTAAGAATGCGACTGAGATACACATATTGTAACTAGACAGACAGTATGAAAGCAGAAGTTTAATGACGGACCGATTATGTGATACCGTGTTCGTCGGGCCATAGCAGTTACGAGTCTAAGTTCTGCTCTATCACCATATGTACTATATGTGGCAGTGTCATGTAAATCAATCTGCAGAATAACAACGTAGACTTCGCGTAGGATCCTTTTCGAAGAGGATAAAAACAAAATATTATTCATCATGTGCAATTGCAATCCAATGAACGGCGGGAACGATTGAATCCTGTATTTTAGTGTGTGAAAATAGTATTGCGGGTCAAAAACACCTTCGCAGAAATTCATTGTAGTCAGCAAAGTTGCGAAATGCGAAAGGGACCCCTTCGCGAATGCTCTATATATTTCTAACAGAAACGGCCCTATGGATGGTATTTCAGAAATCCCGTCGCAGATCTTAATGATCGTAACGGACTGATTTTCTAAACCCCTCATGGACATTCATGAAGTTCTGAAATCCATAGAAAAATCGGCGGGGAGGCAATAGCGCGCATCCGCACATGCACGCGTAATGTAGGGAACCGCCGATATATCGGTGATGCATCGGGAGAATATCGGTTTTTTCCATATGCTTCCAAAACAATCATTTTAGGTATACTCTGGCTATCATGATTGAAACAATAAATCGGTTATTCGTGTATCAGTAGCTATCGACCATAAGATCCTATCGTAAAACACAACAAATACGGCCATGCTGCAATCCTTATGTCGGCGACCCGGTATAACGCGTCCGTACGCGTATATGCGTAATACAGAAAGATGTCAAAAAACCGACACGAATCCGACAATATACCGACATTCTTCCAATCAAAGGGAATTATCAAAGATTCTGGTTCTGAGTATCATGCAGATCTCTGATAGCTTGGAACACAGGGCAATCATCACGGGATCCAGCCGGAACACTGTCACATACGGTTGTATAAAGAGCATCTATGAGCTTCTTGGTGTAGACATCGTCGTTCATGACGAAATATACTTGTTCGACAATAGTAAAATGTTTATTAGTTGTAATAAATTACAGGTAAATGTCTAGGAAAAAGCAACCAATAAAAAACGATACCAAATCTGGAAGTCGTACATATAACAGGTTGCAAATGCAGATTAGCCAAGTCATGCACATGATGTTGGAAGAATATCCCCAATCTGATTTTCTATTTGTTCTTGACCACAAAGACGATATTACATTCTATCCCAATCAAAATGATAGCGTACATTTAAGTTATTACCAACTTAAAACGGACGAAACCACAGTTACAATTGCCATACTTCTTAATAATGATTGGATAGCCAAATTATATAATCATCTACTTGAGCCAGATGTTGAAATAGACACACTTGGATTAATTACCATATATCCTGTAAAGTTATGTAGATCTTCGTTAACAGATGATAAAACAAAATTCTGCGAAGTTGATGACGAGAGTATTGAAAAAATAAAAAGACATATTGCTGACAAGGAAAACATACCTGTTGAAAGTGTAGATCTCTCAAAACTAATTCACCTAAGAACTCCACTAAATATTAGATCACATAATAAAATCGTTGAAACTGAACTTGGTGATTTTTTACATGGTTATAATTCATGTATCACCATAGAATCTGAAAAGGCCATTTTTACATCGATATGGAACATATTATCTTCTTTACAACAATACGAAGGACTTTCACCGAGTGCTGATTTCACAGAAATTAAGACACACAAAGGTTTTTCAAAAACAGAATTTGATGAAATCATAAAAATTGCAATCGATATCCATATATTGCCATTCGAAAAAATAATTTCATATATAGGACCAACAGAACCTTACGAAAAAGAAAAATTTGGATTAGCATATAGCTATCTAATTGGAGATTACAGTAATAATGACTCGCGTATTGGAGAAATCTCTAACTATATTTCTACTACTATCGATAAAAATCCAATAGAAGATGATGAGTCAATTTTGTGTTATTTGAAACGTTGTAAGAAAAATATATTAGTTGATTATAGCAACAGCCTGATTATCTACAAAGATACCTACTACATTGAGTTGTTAGTAATTTTAAAACTGATTAAATCGGGGGGAACTTATTGAATGTTATTTTCAAAAATATATTAATCGTGGATATTGAAAAGAAAACTGCCAGAAAAATAACTCTACATGAAAGATTCAATATATTCACCAGTTCAGAAAATCATGTGGGCAAATCATCATTGTTGAAATCGCTATACTATACATTAGGTGCAGATGTTTTCTTTGATGATCGTTGGAAAAAAGAAAATAAGTTTTGTTCGCTTGATTTCAATTTTAATGAAAAAAATTACACAATAAATAGACTAAAAACAAAATATTGTATTTTTGAAAATGATAAGTTAATATTTCAAGGGAGTGAAACGAAGAATATAATTCCGATACTCGAATCGATTTTCAATTTCACCATATACCTCAGAAATAAAAATAAACACCTCACAAAAGCATATCCTGTATTAACCTACTTACCATATTATATTGATCAAGATAGTGGGTGGGAAGAGACTCCTTTTTCGAGTTTTATAACAGGACAATATGATAAAAAACAAATTTTACATTCATTGTATTATCATCTTGGACTACAAGAAGATGCTATTTCAGATGCGGTTAACAATTTGAAATCCAATGAAAAAAAGTTAAAAGAAATCGAAGATGACGTAAATAATGAAAAAAATGTCCTTTGGCTCTTATTATCTAAAAGTGGTCAAATAATTGAAGGAGTTGATATTGCAGATTTAGAAAAAAGATTAACATTTTCCAAAGAAAAAATCGAATCTGTAGTTAAAGAAATAATAATTTCCCGCAATCGCATACAAAAACTGCAATCTGAATTAGTACAGCATCAAGCACAATTGAAAATCATAGCGGATTATTCGAAAATCAAATCCGATTTATCACCTGATAAAAAAGTTGATCAGACGCTTCTTTGTCCAAATTGCGGGTACAACATATCTTCAAATTTGTATGATATGGTTAGAAAAAGTTATAGCGTACAGAATGAGAATTATTTGAATCAACAAATAATCCACATTGTAGATAATATTAAACTTGATTTGAAAATTGAAAGTGAGAATTATCTGAACTTGCAGAATATGTTGAAAGAGGAAGAAGAGATAAAATCAGAATCAAAAAAACCATACTTGCTATACATAACACAACGTGGGTTATCAAAGACTATTATGGAATTACAAGACTCAATAGGAACAAAAGAACAAGAAATTCAAAAACTACAAATAAACAATAAAATATTGAAAAAGTTAATTGATAATTCTGATAAGAAAAAAGAAATCGATATTGCATACAAATCCAACTTAAATCTATCTTTCAATAATCTTGGAATTCCATTGGACGAAATGAATGATGTAGGATTAATGAAACTCGCCAATGGGCAAGGCACATTATCCACTAAGATCATTCTTGCACAATATCTAGCACTTTTTAAAACAATGGAAAAACTTGAAACGAACGCTCCCCATTTTCCATTTGTTGTTGATTCACCGAAGGCAAAAGAAGCAGTAGGTGAGAGCGTGAATTTTATATTTGAACAGCTTTCATATTTGAATATTCCATCTCAGATAATTATTTCGACTGTTGAATTTGACAAAAGTTTATTAAAAACAGAAATGTCCAATATACACACCACCGTTCTTTCAGAGAAATTTGCACTACTGAACAGTAAACAATATGCAGAAAATGAAAATAAAATAAATGATTATTTGGCAATTATGAATCATATTGATACAAAATGAACCACTTTAGAACTTATGGTAGTTGATTTAGAATCCTAAACAATAATTTAATCCTTAAAATCACCACAAGTTTGTTGACATTAGGAGTGTCATTGTACTATTGATGACGCGGCCCGAAATAACGCGCCCGGGCACGCATACGCGTAACATAGGAAACGCAAGTTTACTACGCTTTGCTTACGTTTTACTTACGCTTTCCCGGATCTCACAGATCAGTAATTAGATCCTGATACTGGGTATTGTAAGAATAATCCTCATAAACACCCATTCTGCATCAAGACCGGCTTACGCCTGATTTACACTTCTCAACCTTTAGGATCACCTGCTCTTGGCCGTGGGAGCCTCGATACGCCTTCCTCGAACATCACCGGAAAGAGCTTACCTGATGTGGCCACTATTTTGTGTCTGTTGTCGATAACAATCGTTACAGACGGAGCATACTCAGATAATGCTTTTCTGAAGTAATTGAATGTAACTCTGTAAGTCACAGGTTTATTCACAGATGTCATAGAACTTCTCTGCAGTGAGATCCTGTCCGATGACTTGTCTGAATACACAATACTCCCACAATGAATGCAATGACCCTGGATCATATCCTCCTCAAAATATGATTCTCTGTTGCAATAGGGACATTGAACCCTTTTTATGGAAGACGTGCTAGAAGATATAGAATCAGGTTTAAACATTCTTTGCACCACCATAACCGAAATATTAACAATTGAAACTGAACATGTAACGATATCATAAAATCGACCTAATAAGATACCATTCACGTACAGGATCTGATAATTTGGAACTTCAACTATCTGCCGATGACTTTGGCAGGCTGCTATTCGAATACGAAAAAAATACGTATGAAATTTCTGAAGATACCTTATTACAATTACAGGAATGTCATGTGAACATAGAACAAATAGGTGAGAAGCATCTTCTAATAACTCCTATAAACGATCTTTCGATTAGAATATACCTGAAGCTTGAATCACCGGAAAATGCTCCGGAATATAGAGAAGCCACGGACTATTTCGGAACAGTGATAGATGATCCTAAAGAATTCATAACAATGAACAAGACAAGTTCCTCAAAAAGTAAATTCAAAGCCATGTACTCCATAATAAATGGGTTCATAGGGTACACTGGAGAATTCTTCGATATATTTGTTGTAGATGCTTGTATATTCAACGAAGATATCGAATTGTGGAGATGTACAATAGATAGAGCATTCTCTACATCCGGATCAGTATTCAACAAAAAGATCGATCTCAGAAACTCTATTTTCAAAAATGATACCTTATTGACCAACGGAACCTATCATTCTGCAGTCAATCTGAATAGTTGTGAGTTCGAGGGACGCACATATTTCTGTAGTTCAACATTCGAAGATGACGTGGATTTTAAAAATTCCAAATTCAGAAAAAATGCAATGTTCCAATGGCCCTTAATGAATGGAAAGCCCCTGATTGGATCCAAGTCGGCAATATTCAAAACTAATGTATATTTCGACCATGTCATCTTTTCAGAGAAGGTCAATTTTTCAGGCGTGTTATTCCTTGGTACATTGAATTTAAATTATACCCAATTCAAAGACATTACAATTTTCAATTCAATAGAAGAAAACAATACATCCCATCATTGTGAAATATCCAATATCAAACTATCACATCCTAAATTTTACTCAGAAGTACAGTTAATAGGAACAATATTCCACAATAATGTATTTGTCAGTGATGCTGTATTCAACGGAAATCTGATTATCGAGAATATCGTTGTTAAAGACAAGCTATCAGTAAACCACACTATTCTCGATGATCTCCAAATAAAGAACATCCAAGACATCAATGGAAATGATTTTGAGCTCTTCATCGATCAATCCAAGATAATGGGAGATGCTGAGATCAACGTAGATATCTCCGCATTATTTATGAAAAGAACTTGGTTTTACGGAGACACTATAATACAAGGATCGATCTCATATCTTGATTTAAAGGACAGCATACTCAATGGGATAATGGAATTGTCCAACATATGTAACTACCCTTCAAATAATTCGATCAATCTGTACCATTTCTCGATATATGGCCACCTCGTACTCAGTGAACCTCTTGATTCAATATACGAATGCATCAAAAATGCATATTACAAATACAATAACAGCAGTAAAACAGATTTTATGGAAATTCAGATGCTTTTATTGAAAAATGAATATGCAAAGGACTGCAAAACGAATCTGGAAGATCAGGCATTGATAAAATACAATAATGAAGTCAAAGAAAGACTGAAATCTGACTCCAAAATCGCTGCAAAAATGAAAGGATACGCCATGGATCTCTTGAATATCATCGGAGATTATGGAGTAAATCCTTTCAAGATTGCATTTTTTATTATATTCATACCAATAATCTTTTCGTTATTATTCATAGTGATGGGCGTCACCGATATAGAACTGGCATTCCATGACAGCTTTACGGCATTTCTAACAATGAGCCTTGGAGTCAACTACGAAACGATAGATAGATGGAGAAGGTGGCTCCTGATTGCTGAAGGTTTCATTGGCTTATTCCTCATGTCATATCTGGTAACTTCGGTCGCCAGAAAACTATTGAGATAAATCGTATATGCAGAAAATGATGTGTGAGAATATGTTGAAAAAGCAATATAATCCCAGAATATAGTGACATAATACCTACAATCTCTCAGTCAGGTAGAATGATCAAAAATTCTGGTTCTGGATATCATGCAGATCCCTGATAGCTTGGAACACAGGGCAATCATCACGGAATCCAACCGGAACACTGTTACATACGGTTGTATAACATATCTTCTAAATTTTTCATATATCTATCTGAATTACGCCACATATACTCTTCTATCTACTTCTTGTGATTGTTGCATATTATCTTGCTTAAATCGAAATTGAACAAAAAATTAAATCCATGTGAAAAAATTCTGTTAAGAATAATATAGTCAAATAAATTTATCAACAAACAATGAACTTGACACGAAAAGAAGAATTAGAGTATCAATGAAAGAAAGTAAAATTGATGATAAAAAAGCTCTCG
>Ga0172378_10006558_pt1 | contig 10873 bp, 11 predicted proteins | sample GrowelOW332metaG_FD_119755 | JGI IMG/M metagenome (GOLD analysis project Ga0172378, IMG submission 119755) | Groundwater microbial communities from an aquifer near a municipal landfill in Southern Ontario, Canada - Pumphouse #3_1 metaG | ecosystem: Environmental > Aquatic > Deep subsurface >... | reverse complement strand
TGTTTCCAGTTATTTTTTGTTTGCACGTAAGGAGTGCCTTCCACTTGCAACTTATGCCTTAGTAATCCTGTCGAAACCAAAGCAGCCCCATAAGAAATACACCACCATTATATTCTAAAATACAGGTGGTGTCAATTTATTTTAATCTTGTTTCTTTATAATATCATATGATAATTTATCTTAATTTGTATTCTTTTTCTAGATTTCTTTTGATGTCTTTTTCCTTAATACTTTCTCTTTTATCATATGTTTTTTTACCTTTACCTAGACCTAGTAAAATTTTAGCTTTATTTCTTTTGAAATATAGTTTAAGAGGTACTAGAGTAAGACCTTGTAAATCTACTTTATCACGAAGTTTAAGTATTTCCTTTTTATGAAGTAATAATTTACGTGTTCTCGTTTCTTCATGATTAAATATATTACCTTCTTTATACTGACTTATATGCATATTAAGTAAAAATACTTCACCATTTCTAATAATTGCATAACTATCCTTTAAATTTGCTTTACCATCTTTAATTGATTTTATTTCTGTGCCAGTAAGAACAATACCAGATTCTATATCTTCTAAAATCTCATAATCATATCTTACTTTTCGATTGTTTATTTCCATAATATCCCTCTATCCAATAAAGCCCACTTGTATTCTTGAATCATTTTTTGGATTTAAATATGCTTTATATGTTTCATATATATTTCTATAATCATAAAGTAAAGAATCCGTCAATTTATTAAAAGGTATTACTTTAAAATTCTGAAAATTATTATAATAAGTATATACTAAATCAGCTTTTACTTTATCAATTGTCACAGCTGTAGTTTTACCGTCAACAGTCTTTTTATTAACTGTAAAGGCTGCGACACCACCTATACGTTTCATTAAAGTATCTTGGGCTGATATCATGTTACCTAGCGAATATATTACTAATGTATCGCCTACATACTCAATTGGTTGTACTACATGTGGATGAGTACCTATTATAACATCTACACCTAAACTTGACAAGTAATTTGCAGCAGCTGTTTGATATTCGTTATATGTACCTAATTGATACTCAGTACCCCAGTGCATAGAAACCATTAAAACATCTACTTTATCTCTAACTGATTCTACATCATTTTTTACTTGCGATTTATAAGTTTCAAACTCAGCATCACTTGATACAGGCCATACATTAACTAAGTATTCAGAACCATTTGGTACATTAACACCATTAGTTCCATATGTATAACTAAGTACTGCATATTTAATACCATTTTTTTCTTTTATTTCAATATTATCTCTTTGTTCTTTTGATGTATAACTACCTACTGCTAAAACATCCTTTTTACTATGCCAGTAATTAGCTGAATATGTAGCACCTGCTATCCCTTTATCCATAGTATGATTACTAGCTAAATTCACTATATTAAAACCTATTGCGGTTAAATCATCGCCTATTTCATCAGGAGAGTTAAAATTAGGATAACTAGAAAGTCCTAAGTTTTTACCACCAATTACAGTTTCTTGATTATAAAATCTTAAATCATATGGTTTTATTATATCTGCTACATCTGTAAACATACTTGTAAAATCATATATTTGATATCCATCACTACCTGTTTTATATGTATTAGCATCATTATATACACCATTATGTATTAAAGCATCACCAAAAGCAATTAACGAAAAACTAGTATTCTTTACTACAGGTTCTGGATCTTCATCAACTACTGGCTCTTCTTTTTTTACATTATCTCTAGTTACAAAATAAATGCTTACAGCAATAGCTAATATCATTAAAGATACTATACCTATAATCAAAAACCACTGCTTTTTTGTTAATTTCTTCTTTTCTTTTTTACTTTTAACTGTTTTTGGCTTTACTTTTTCATCTTTGGTTTCTTTTTCTAATTCTTCCATAAAAGCTTCCTACTTTTCTTCTATTTTTTCTTCCTTGTTTTCTTCAGTTGCTGTTACTATTTCAAAATCTACAGTTTTGGCTTCTTTTGAAGCACCAACTACTCTAACCTTAACTTGGTCGCCAAGTCTGATTCTCTTTTTAGTCTTTTGACCAACTAAAGCAAAAGTTGTTTCATCATATATGTATCTGTCATCTTTTAATGTATCAAGCTTTACTAAACCTTCTATTAAATTAGGGAGTTCAATAAATATACCGAAACTTACTACACTGCTAACAATACCTTCGTATTCTTCACCAATGTGTTTTTCCATATATTCAGCTATCTTCATATCATCTACTTCTCTTTCACAATCAGCAGCTGCTCGTTCTCTTTCAGAAGTATGAGCTGTTAACATTACTAGTTTATTATCCCAATAATCTATTGTTGACTTATTCATATCATTATTAAATAAATATGTTCTAAGTAAACGATGTACTGTTGTATCTGGATAACGTCTAATTGGAGAAGTAAAGTGTGTATAACATTTACTTGCTAGGCCAAAGTGACCTATATTATTTTTATCATATACAGCTTTTTGCATACTTCTAAGTAGAAGCGTTGAGAATATATGAAATTCTTTTGTTTCTTTTAATTGTTCCAAAATATTTTGCATTGCTTTCGGAGTTAAGTCTTTAATCTTTCCATCTACCTTATATCCAAGAGTACCAATAAATTTTAAAAATTTTTGGATTTTTTCTTCACTTGGAATACCATGAATACGGTATACAAAAGGAAGTTCCATATAAAATATATGAGATGCTACTGTTTCATTTGCAGCAATCATAAAGTCTTCAATTAATTTTTCGCCTGTTCCACGATTTCTTAATTTAACATCAGTAACAAAACCGTTATCATCGACTATTAATTTAGACTCATCAATTTCAAAATCTATATAACCTCTTTTAATTTTATTTTTACGAAGTCTGTCTGCTAATTCTTTCATTTCAATTAATGCTTCAGAAAATTCTTCATATCCTTCTGGAATTATATTCTCTTCAATTACTTTGTTAACTTTGTTATATGTCATTTGCTTTCTAGATTTAATAACACTCTCAAAGATTTCATAATCTCCTACATTACCATTAGCATCTATTTCCATAACACATGACATAGCAAGTCTATCTACATCTGGATTTAAAGAACATATTCCGTTAGATAATTGTCTTGGAAGCATTGGTATAACTCTATCAGCTAAGTAAACACTAGTACCTCTTAAATATGCATCTTCATCTAGTTTAGTATTCTCTCTTACATAGTAAGATACATCAGCTATATGAACACCTAATTTATAGTTACCATTATCTAATTTTTCAATACTTACAGCATCATCTATATCTTTAGTATCATCACCATCAATGGTAAAGATCATTTCATTTCTTAAATCTCTTCTGCCAATATATTCTTTTTCAAGAACATGGTCTGGTAATGATTCTATTTCTTTTATTACTTCTTCTGGGAATTCGTCTTCTATTTTATATTTAGCCGCAATTGATAAAATATCTACACCTGGATCAGTTTTATGTCCAAGAATTTTAATAACTTGTCCTTTATAAATATTATCTTTTAACTTCTTTTGTACTTTAACTAATACTTTATGACCTTCCATTGCGCCCATTGAGTTTTGTTTATCGACTTCAATAGTAATTTTAACCTTATCATTATCAAGTAATATTAAGCCATTACCTGCTTTGTCATATACATATTCACCAACCATTATATCTAATTGGCGGTCAACAATACGCACGATTTTTCCCTCTAAATCGGTACCTTTTTCAGCAGTTATTTCAACTATAACACGGTCTCCATGTATAGCATTATTCATGTTATTTGGGGCGATAAATACATCTATATCACCTTCAATATCCACAAATCCGAAACCTTTTTTATTACCAATCATAGTTCCAATTTTAAGATGACTATTGCTAAATAGCATATAATTATCTTTCTTTGTTTTATAAATCTGTAAATTATCTTCCATTTTGTTTAATACTTTCAATAATTCTTTTAAATCATCTGTTGATTTTAAGCCTAAAGCATCATATATATCATAAACTGATAATGCTTTTTCGCTTTTTTTAATCATATCTAATATTTTTTGTTCCATTTCCATATTATCACCATAATTATCATACTATAAAATGCAAAAAAAATATAGCATTTAGCTATATTATTTTTTTGTTATTTAAAATTTCTCATTTTTTTGACTTTTATATCTTCTTCAGATTTGATTTCAAAATCTATTGTACTAGCTGCTTTATTAGCGTCTATTACTCTAACTGTTACTTTATCACCTAAGCGATATTTTTTATGAGTATCTCTTCCTGTAAAGCAGAATTTGTCTCCGTCATAAACATACTTATCATCTGTTAATGTTTGTACATTTACAAATCCATCTATTAAGTTAGGTAATTCTACAAAAAAGCCAAATTTCATAAGAGAGGTAATCATTCCTTCGAATTCTTCACCAATATGTTCTTGCATATATTCAGCCATCTTCATTTTATCTGCTGCTTTTTCACATGAATCAGCATTTCTTTCAGTTGCAGAAGCATTTGCTGCTAAAAGAGGCATTTGCTTGTTCCAATTTATATTACTTTTCTTTTCATATATATTTTCTTTTATAAGCACATGATTTACTAAATCGCCTGCTCTTCTTATTGGAGAAGTTACTTGACAATCACTTAAACTTGCTAAAGCAAAATGCCCAATATTCTTAGTACTATAGATTGCTTTTTGCATACATCTAAGTAATTCTCTAGCAATTATTAAATATTCTTTTTTATCTTTCATTTCGTCCAATAACATTTGCATATGTTTAGGACTTAAATCCTCTAAATTCTTAGTTTGATAATTAAGTGCTCTTAAGAATGCTTTTAAATTTATTATTTTTTCTTCTTTAGGTTCACCATGAACACGATATACATGAGAATTTTCTTTATCTTTATTATCTAAATAATTAGAAGCACTCTCACCTGTTTGAACCATAAAGTCTTCAATAAGCTTTTCAGCTTCGCCTCTAGGTCTTAAAGTTACATCTACTGGTTTACCATTTTTATCTACTTCAATTTTATTTTCATCAATTTCAAAATCAATAAAACCTCTATCTACTTTTTTAGCACGTAGACGATGAGCTAAACCTTGCATAATTTTTAAGTCATCTGTAAATGGTTCATATCCTTCTGGAATTATATCTTCTTCTAATATCTTGTTAACATTTTTATAAGTCATTTGTTTTCTTGAATTTATAATACTTTCAAATGTATCAAAATTAACTATATGACCTTGTTGATCTATTTCCATTTGGAAAGTTAATGCTAGCCTATCTACTTCTGGGTTAAGTGAACATACACCATTAGATAATTTTCTAGGAAGCATTGGAATACTTGCTCCTGGTATATAAACACTAGTTCCTCTGCTCATAGCATTTACCCATATTGGACTACCCACTGGTACATAATGTGATACGTTAGCAATATGTATGCTAAGTTCATAATTACCATTTGGAAGTATTTTTATTGAAGCTGCATCATCTATATCTTTAGTATCATCACCATCAATGGTAAAGATATTTTCATTTCTTAAATCATGAGCACCCTTAGCAAGCATTTCTTTTACTACATCTTCAGTTACTTCATCTGGTATATTTTTTAAAGCTTCTTCTACTTCTGGAGGAAATACATCAGGAATATTATATTGTCTTACTATTGATTTTAAATCAATACCTGGATCATCTTTATGTCCTAATACTTCTACTACTTCAGCAGTATATGTATCTTTATCTATTTTATCTTTTAATTTAACTACAACCTTAGTACCATCTACCATGCCGTTTATTTGACCATCTAACACTACTGTAAGGTTACTTTTATTATTATCTAATAAAATATATGTCTTATTTCTTTTGATCACTATTTCGCCTACTAATGGCATTAAATTGTGGGCTGCTACTTTTACAACCTTAGCCTCAACTTTGTCTTTTACTCTGCTAACTATTTCAATTGCAACAGTATCGCCACTCATAGCACCATTCAAATTTTTTAAATGAATAAAAGCATCTTTTGCCTCACCAAAATTAACAAAACCATAACCAGCTTTGGCTATTGAAATTTTTCCTTTTTTAAGTAAAGACTTTTCAAAAAGAATATATTTATTCTTTTTTGTTTGAAACAAATCCAAACTATCGCACATCCCATTTAGTATTTGTCTAGTTTCATTTTCATTTGGAATACCTAAAGCATCTGTTATTTCTTTAACAGTATAAGCTCTAGAATCTTTAAGTAAATCTAATATTTGTTGTTTCATAAACTACCCCCTAAATTTATAATACAATAAATTTTTGAAAAAATATAGTATTTTATAAAAAAAAGATTTATTACTTTATTTCTGTAATAAATCTTCTAATTAATATTTTTTTGCTAGTCTCACGTTCATATAAGTAAAATATGCATACTAAAATCGAACCTAGTAAAGCAGCAATAATATCTGTCATTGTATCATTAACACCAGTTGCTACTACTTTTTGAGCATCTCCCCCAAATATTAAATTAGCTGTGAATTCAAATATCTCCCAAAATCCTGCTATAGCCATAACAGTAAATATTATCATAACACAGTTAAAAGCACCATTCTTTTCATTATATTTACCAAACTTAACTAATATTAATATTCCAGCAAATGAACTAATTATACCTGATAAAAAGTGCATAGCTTTATCATAGAAATAAAATGTTTGGTAAAAGTTAAGAACTGAGCCAAGTGTTTGAGCAAAGAAAATAAACAATAAATATATAAATTCAATTGTAGGCGATATTTTTAAATTAAATCTTCTTAAAATATTAGGTAACAATACTATTATTATTAAGGAAAAAGAAATAAAAATTTCTCCTGTAGGAAGATTATTTATTATTTGATTCACTCCTACCACTATCCCTATAATAATAGAAACTACTTTTAGTAAAATATTAATCTTCCTCATACTCTATTTCTTTCACCTCTCCGCTACTAATTGTATCAAAACGATTAGTAATTTTATTGGTTGTTGTATGAATATCTTTAACATCTTTTGATACAGTTTCAATACTTCTATAAAGTTTGTCCCATCTATCCTTATAACGTTTAAAATCTTCACCTAATAAGTTTAACTCACGGCGAATAATATTAGTATTTTTATCTCTTTCAATATTCTTAAGTATTACTTGGATTGTAGTTAATGTACTAATTAAAGTAGTTGGACTTGTTAACCAAATTCTTTTCTTATATGCATACTGAATTATATCAGCATGGTAGGCATTAACTTCAGCAAATATTGCTTCGGCTGGTAAAAATAAAATAGCTTGATCTGACGTTACTTCTGGTATTATATATTTACTTGAAATAGCATCTATATGTTTTTTCATATCAGCTTTAAATAATTTTTCTGCCTGTAGTCTTACATCAGGACTATTTTTTTTGTCAAGCATTCTTTGATAATTTTCAAGTGGAAATTTAGAATCTATGGCAATTGTACCAAGTGGTTCTGGTGCAAATAAAACGCAATCTGCAATAGTTCCATTTTCAAAACCATATTGCATCTTATATATCTTTTCATTGTTTTCACCAAAAACATTAACCATAATATTTTTAAGGTTAACTTCTCCAAATATACCTCTGGATTTTTTATCCGTAAGAACACTTTGAAGGGATACTATATCATTAGATAAATTATCTATTTTCTTTTGAGCTTCATCAATCTTGCTTAATCTTTCTAGAACAGAAGTAAATGTTTTATTAGTTTTTTCAAAATTTTGGTCTAGTCTTTCATTTACCCTATCATTAATTAAACGAAGTTTATCTTCCATACTAGTATTAAGTTTTGTAAAATCTTCATTCATATCACGACTAAGTGATGATTTAAACTCTCCAAGTTCTTTTATAGTATTCGTTTCAACTCTACCTAGTCTTTCTGTTATATTAGACTCATTAATATTTTTAGTTATTGATATAACTACTAAAATTATAAGTAGAATAAGCAAACCAATTATTATATAATCCATATTTTTCTCCTATTCAATTTTGTTTTTTTTCATAATGACTTTAGATAATATGTAAGTTCCTCCTAATATTATACCTAATTTAATAAGAACACTTACATCACTAAGGCTTTCTAAGAACGTTGTTCCTATATAACCCCAGAAGTATATCACTGCTATCTTAGATATTAATATGTTCATAATAAATTTTTTATAACTCATCTTTGACAAACCTGCTGCTATATTAATTAAGAAGGCAGGTGTAAACGGAAGTGCTGTTATTATTACTAAAGTAGAAAATTCCATTTTGTTAATTATATTCATAAGATGTCTAACTTTTTTGGAGTTTTTTGTTTTTCGTTCAAAAAAATTGCTGAAATATTTTCTTGAAACGGTAAACATAAGAATGCATCCAACAACAGTTGCGGCCCAAGACATAATAAAACCTGCTATATTACCAAATAATATCATGTTTAAAGCAATAAACACAGCTAGTGGAAGCATTGGTATCATCGATTCAAGTACTATGACAAACATACCCATAAGTACGCCTATATATGGTGGTGAACTTATGACTAACTGTTGTAAGTTATCAATTATTTGATTAATAATTTGTTCCATTTAATCACTATCCTTATAATTATTCTACCATATAAATAGAATTATATATAAGAAAAATTACATTATTTAAAAATGTAATTTATTCGCCTAATAATGATATATCTAATAATTGATCTAATTTATCTATTACTACAAATCCTTTACCATTTAATTTAGTTGAAAACTTAATACCTATTCCGCCAGCTTCTTTCCATTCTTGTAAGTTTCCTACGTAGTCATCTACAAGAATATCACCTTCTGTATGAACCATTTCTGTTTTAGATATTTCTCTAGGTACTGGAATTACTGTTATATCTCTAAAATATTTTCTAATATATTTAACTTTTTCTATAGCTTCTTGCAGAGAATTTACATGTGATAAAATACTAACCTCATATAACTCGCTATCAAGAATTTGCTTAATACAATTCATTGCGTCATTGATAATAGAAGCTTTCTCATTTAATAATATGTGCCAATCAAGTTCAGCATAGTATTTTCTTACTTGTTTTTGGTCTTTAGGATCTTTGTCATCTAATCCTATTTTTTTTAATTCTAAATAACTAATTTCAATAGTATTCATTATAACACCATCAAAGTCTATATAAAGGTTTCTCATATTTATTTCTCCACTTCTACTGTACGATAATTATATAACAAACGTTTGTTCTTGTCAATGGTCAAAAAAAATAACCATAAGGTTATTTTAATGCATCGATTAATTCAGCTTTTTTCATTGTTGAAGTGCCTGTTACGTTTTTAGTTTTTGCCATTTCACGTAATTCAGCAACTGTCATAGCAGATAAGTCAGTTTTTTCTTCTTTAACTGAAGCTACTTTTTTAGCAGGAGCAGCTTTAACTACTTCTTCTTTTAAAGTTCCTTCTAATGCAGCTTTAGCAATGTTTACAAGTTCTGTAAATGCTGCAGCATTATCAATAGCTAATTCAGAAAGTACTTTTCTGTTCATATCAACATTAGCTTTTAATAAACCGTTAATGAATTTAGAATAACTAATGTCGTTTGCACGGCAAGCAGCATTAATTCTTGTAATCCATAATTTTCTGAAATCTCTCTTTTTTCTTCTTCTATCTCTATAAGCATATTTTCCAGAATGCATTACTTGTTCTTTTGCACTACTGAAAATTCTATGTTTACTACCAAAATAACCTTTGGCTTGGTCTAATATTTTTTTATGACGAGCACGACTAATTGTGCCACCTTTAACTCTTGTCATATTCTTTTCCTCCTATTTTTTTATGTGCTATATTAGATAATTGATTTTATTCTCTTGTAATCAGAATGACTTAAAGCTTCTCTGCTTCTTCCTGCTCTACTAGCAGCAGTATTCTTTTTACCAGTATTATGTCTTGTGCTTGGATGACCTATAGTAATAGATCCACCATCGCGAACGTTAAGAACTTTTTTAGTTCCTTTATGTGTTTTCATTTTTGGCATAATAAATCCTCCTATTTTTCTTTTGTTGTTGGTATTAGTATCATATTCATGTAGCGGCCTTCCATCTTAGGTGGAGTATCAATAGTTGCTAAATCCACTACAGCATTTGCAAATCGAAGTAAAACATCTTTCCCAAGTTCAGAGTGAGCCATTTCTCTTCCTCTAAACTTAACAGATACTTTAACTTTATGACCTTTTTCCAAATATTTACTAGCATTACGAATTCTAGTTTGGAAATCAGCTACATCGATTGTTACAGATAAGCGATATTCTTTCATTTCTAAATTTGTTTCGCGTTGCTTTTTCATATTCTCTTTGTTTTTCTTCTTTGATTCATATTTGAACTTATTATAATCCATTATTTTACAAACTTGTGGATTACTTGTAGGACTAATAAGAACCAAGTCAAATCCTGCATAACTTGCAAGTGTTAAGGCATCTTTTATACCCTTAAGACCTAATTGCTCTCCATTTGGACCAATTACCATTACTTCTTTTGCTCTGATTTGTTCATTAATATACAAATCTTTTTGTTTAATTGCTATACTAAGCACCTCCAATAAAAAAGTGAATACGAATGTATCCACTTAAAAACCAATTTAATATTATATCTTGTAATAAAAGATAAATAAATATCGGCATTTTACCTATAACCCTTTGGCTATCAGGTGAGAAGTGGATACTTCTTCTTTCCTCTTTGTACGTATTTGATTATATAATTAATATATTATTTTGTCAAGCATTTATTAGTATTATCGTCTATTTTATAAGTTTTTTGGTAAATTTTCCTCTTTTGGAATACTCTTATCTAAAAAACCAATTATTTTCTTATAATTATCACGATATGGAGTAAGTTCTTTTATCA
>Ga0172378_10006557_pt1 | contig 10874 bp, 10 predicted proteins | sample GrowelOW332metaG_FD_119755 | JGI IMG/M metagenome (GOLD analysis project Ga0172378, IMG submission 119755) | Groundwater microbial communities from an aquifer near a municipal landfill in Southern Ontario, Canada - Pumphouse #3_1 metaG | ecosystem: Environmental > Aquatic > Deep subsurface >... | reverse complement strand
TTCAGAGTACTCACCCTGCATCGATGCCGGTACTCCGGATACCAGCGAGTTGAACCTTCCTCCTTTTGATCTGGCGGGTAACTGGCGCATCTGGAACGACCGCATCGATATGGGCGCATTTGAGTATGGCTCCAGGCCCTGGGTCTCCATTGATGATCCGGTGGTACCTGCCATCGATTCTTACAGCATTCATGCCTATCCCAATCCTTTTAGTACTTACACAAATATTAGGATTTTACTCGAGGCTTATGCCGGCAAAAATTGTATCGCTACAGCTAGCCTCAAAATCTATAACCTCAAAGGTCAACTGGTTAAAAAGATCCCTGTAAGACCTATGACTGATGAGCAGGTTCTAAATTGGGATACTCGTGATGCAGATGGTCGCCTTTGTGGCAATGGCATCTACCTTCTGAGGCTGGAGTGTGATGGTATGCCATTGGAAACGAAGAAAATAAGCTTAATCAAATAGGAGAAACGAATGAAAGTACACATCTATCTATCTTTGCTCTCTGTTCTCATGCTGAGTGCCTGTACACATCTGGACAATTGCTTCCTGCGCAGTGCGGAGCCTTTACCAAAAGGTAAGGCTCGTGGAACGGCATCCTTATCTTCCAGCTATTCATACGCTCCTGCCTTGAATTTTGAACCGGATAGTACACTGGGTTTGAATAGCCGACCACGGGAGGCAGAACTGGGCTTCCAATTGCCAGCAGGCGTAGATTTAGGCTTGGGTAATGGATTCCAGGTGGGAGGACAGCTGGCTCTTGCTTTGGCTGAAAGTCACTCCTGGCCATCACTCACCACTTCTTTCCGTGGCTATCTACAATATTCGCTTCCCATTCGAGATAGCTATTGGCTGGGCTTTGCCCCTGGGATACTGTATCATCAGGAAGATGTATCCCTCAAAGAGCAAGAGCCGTGGCCGTGGGGCCAGATAGATGAGCCAGGATACCTGCTTGAGCAGCGGGGAATAGGTGGAGAATTTCCCTTGACGATCAGTAGGGTAAAATACTCAAAGGATAAGAAAATCTCCCATAGCCTCACCTTCCGATATGGTATAATCAGGGTCAGTAGCAAGATAAATGAGTATCGATCTATATTTCATAATGACATTATCTATGATCAAGCAGATCAGAATATATCACGATACGCCGCCATCTATACCTGGCAATGGGAGAAGGGAATTGCAAATCTTTCCCTGGATCTGGGAATCGAATTCAGTGATAAAAAAGGTATGGTGGTGCCGGTAGTGGGCATCAAAAGATTATTCGATCTTCCTTGGGGAAACAAACCGACTTTTAAAGAATAAGAAGCTGGTAGCTAGCGAATGTAGTATTTTCAAGATTTATAATAGTGGCTATTTACATACAGCAAAGGTTCAAATTGCCCACATGGATTGATAGCCTGTGAATTGACCACCCATAGGCAGTTCTCCCGTGAAGCAGTTTATGTGCGTTTGAATACAGAGACAGTCAATGAGCTAATCTAACAAGGGGGCTCTCAAACTGCGGACTAATAACTCTATGCCATCAGAATATTTATCTGACACTATGGGTGTTATATGGGTGTTATCTAATGGTAAACAGATGGTACTGTCATTCTTTAGAGGGCAGCCTGATACTCAATATCACTTATCAGGAGCGGATAGTACTCTGCGGGAAGAAGGCAGGCTTTCTTTGACCAATTGCCAGCGAAATTTACTGAAACAATGTCCAAGTGGTTTTCTTCAATTGCTTTTCAGATCTTCTTTTCTCTCATCCACTTATCCATTTTGTCCAAGTGATCGCTATTTGCAGATTTCAGTGAGGATTTGTACCAAGTATCGATAAAAGAAGGGTGCGCTGGCAGACGAAGATCAGGCTGGGTAAGTAAATGAGAGAACGCCTACACGGAAAGTCTTGACAGAATCGGGCTATTTGGCAAAAAGGGCAAATACTCTGATCAGTGAGGATTAAATGCTAAATAGTGAAAGATATACTTATATGGCATCTGTTATGAAGGCCATGGCGCATCCCACCCGCTTGTTCATTGTGGATGAATTGGATAAGGGGGCAAAGAGCGTTAGCGAACTTACGGAAATGGTAGGCATCGATATCTCCACGATATCCCGCCATCTGGCGATACTAAAGAATGCCGGCATCGTTACAGCCACAAAAATCAACAATCAGATGATCTATCGTCTGCTCTGCCCCTGCGTGTTGGATATGTATAAATGCGTAGTAAAGATAAGGGAACAGGGTGTCTAGGATGAAAGTAAACTGGAAAGAAGTAAGATTATTGGGGCTAATGCTGGCAGTCTTTCTAGCGGCGTATTTTATTCCCTTCGAGGGAAGCCGTTTCCAGGGCGGAGTTTTGGAAGCCTTTTATATGCTTCAAGAATATGCTCGCTTGCATGTGTTGCTGTGTCTGATCCCTGCCTTGTTTATTGCTGGCGCAGTGAGTGTATTTATCAGCAGTGCCAGCGTGATGAAGTATCTGGGGCCCGCTGCCAGGAAGGTGGTTGCTTATGCCGTTGCATCGGTATCCGGAGCTATATTAGCAGTGTGTTCCTGCACCATTTTACCGCTCTTTAGCGGGATTTACAAACGAGGCGCAGGCTTGGGTCCGGCAATTGCTTTCCTGTATTCCGGCCCGGCTATAAACATCCTCGCCATCGTGATGACCGCTCGCATTCTGGGATTGCAGATTGGCATTGCACGTGCTGTAGGAGCGATATCCTTCAGCGTTATCATCGGGCTCATTATGCAGTTGTGGTTCCGCAAGGAAGAGGGAGAACGCCAAAAAACCGCTGCTGGATTTAACGGTGGAGACGACACGCGTCCGATGTGGAAAACTATAATCTTTTTTGCTTTGATGATCCTGATCCTGATCTTCTTGAACTGGGCGAAACCAAACAGTGCTACTGCATCAGGATTTGTGGTGTGGGCATATTCGATGAAGTGGATTATTTCGGCTGTATTGGCTTTTTTGATGGGCTTGATCCTGCATTTGTATTATGGCTTCAACATGTGGAAAGTACTGATTACGACCATAGCTGTTGTGATTGCCGGATTGGTGTTTCCGCAGCAACCGCATATTGCTTTTGTTACCGCCATAGTTTTATTCAGTTTCTTCCTGGCCACAGAGAAGGGCGAATTGAAGGACTGGCTGGGCTCCACCTGGGATTTTGCCAAGTTGATCATTCCTTTGCTTTTCCTTGGTGTAATGATAGCCGGGGCGCTCTTGGGACGTCCTGGTTTTGAAGCCTGGATTCCTTCACGATGGATTGAAGAGGCAGTGGGGGGAAACTCATTATGGGCAAATCTCTTTGCCTCCATTTCCGGAGCTTTCATGTATTTTGCTACGCTCACCGAAGTGCCGATCCTGCAAGGCCTTTTGGGAAGCGGTATGGGTAAGGGTCCGGCTCTGGCTCTTCTGCTCTCTGGCCCGGCACTATCACTTCCCAGTATGTTAGTGATCAATACCGTATTGGGCGTTAAAAAGACCGCTGTATTCATTTTCTTGGTGGTAATCATGTCCACCATTACAGGATACCTCTTCGGAGTATTTTTTGCATGATAGTGCAGTTTTGCTCTTGCCTGAGGACTGCACAATATGCCCGTCCCACGGCATTAGTAAGAGTGTGCCCCATCAATATAGAACATAAAAACAGGAGTAAAAGATGATTATCAAAATTTTGGGAACCGGTTGCCCCAAATGCAAGAAACTGGAAGAAAACGCCCGCCAGGCGATCAATGAAGCAGGTATTGAAGCTTCCATAGAGAAAGTAACTGATCTGGACAAAATCATGGACTATGGTGTGATGATCACACCGGCCTTGGTGATAGACGGAAAAGTGGTGGCCAGCGGCAAGTTGCTCTCCACCTCAGACATTATCGCCTTGCTCAAGTGAGCGAGAAGCCAAAGCTCCGATCCGTAACCGAGCTCTCCGAAGCTCCGACTTAGTAACGGAGCTTTCCGATCCTCCGAAAACCGTAGCAGCTATGTGTTGCTATACCATCCCACAACAGGGCTCCTCGAATTTGGGTGTACATATCCAGCGAAATAGTGATTTATCACTTGACTTCTCAAAGGCATCTGTAATCAATGTAAGAATGTATGGAGTACTACATGAAAATGATTTTGATATTATTTGTTTTGATTACTATTGCAGGTGGCCTTTGTATGGCCAAAGAAGCCGAGCCAGTCCCTCGTGAAGCTAAGCTGCCGGAGATGATGATGGCCGGAGTGGCGATTGTTGACAGCACGGAAACAGAATCCTACATGAAGCTTTGGGAGGAGTTCTTCCGGATCAATGAACAGATCACAGAAGCTATTGGTGATGCCTACTACGGTATAAACTTCATGACCAAGAATGCAGAAGGTAAAGATGCCTGGGGCTATATGGTGGCAACTCAGGTAAAAAGCCTGGATAAGCTTCCCGAAGGGCTGATATCCCGTATTATCCCTGCCTGTGATTACATCGTCTTTGAGCATCATGGTCCCGTAGAAAAGGTCAGTAAACTCTATGAATACATTTACGGTACCTATAGTCATAACGGCAAACACAAATTCCTGTATGCAGACTCCCTGGAACGTTATGACCATCGCTTCAAGGATGGTTCTGAAGATTCCATAATGGAGATATGGATTCCCGTGCAAAGCGGGAAGTAAGTTTACACTACTTTCTGCCTGCGAATAGTCTATTTGACCCATCACACGTTTAGGGAATGCAATAAAACAACGCAAGTGAGATCATACTTGCTGCAATCAAGGAGTTATCATGAAGAGAGCGCTTATACTCATCTGCACTTTGGCAATAATCCTGGGACTTTGTTCCTGCACCGTTAGTTGCGATGTACAGGGTAAAACGATGGTAGATGGTGTTGAATTGGATTACGAAAACAACACAGAGGTACTGCAAAGCTACAATATCGGCCACATGGAGATTGATGTTGGCTCCGGTGATGTAGCAGTTAATGGCGTTTCAGACGCACAGGTGAATTTGAAAGTAAGCTACAGGGAATATGAACCCGGAGACGCACGAATACTCTTTAAAAATGGCAAACTCAGCTACGAAACAAAGTCTGGCAAACCGGCTTTGATAACCGGGGTAACCGGTACGATACCGCAAAACATAGCTCTGAGCATCGATACCGGCAGCGGGAATGTAGCCGTCTCAGATATGCGGGAAAACAAGGAACTGGAGTTGGATACCGGCAGTGGTAAGGTAGTGGTAAGCAATTGTATGATAAGCGTGTTTGATGCGGACACTGGTAGCGGAGATGTCCATATACTGGACAGCTCAATCACAGATTTCAAAGCAGACACGGGCAGCGGAGAAATAAACATCGTAAATAGCCGCATAAAAGATGCAGAGATTGAAACCGGCAGCGGAGACATCAGATTGACCGATAGTGAGATACTTACCAGAAGGTTTGAAATCGGATTCGGTGAAGTAATAGAGCATTCCCCTTCAGATTAAACCCGGATAGTGCGAATGGAGTTCATTTGACCTTATATATCTTATTGTATACCTATATGTTATATGGTCAAATGGACTTCAATAGCTGGGGCGGATTCTATGCATTGCCCGATTCCAAGACACCCCTGAACTTATTTTAACAGAGATAGATAACATAGGTGGTTTGCTATTCCAGCACATTGATACCGCTACCAAACGGTTCAAGAGCTTCATTCCTCCTCTGGTTTATCGATACTTGAACCTGATATCATCGGGTTATCATCGAGTGAGCACAGGATGATAACGGCTTGATATCTGCTTCGGCACTGTATCAAACATAGGGAAAGAAGAAATGATTCAAAAACTCCCTTCGGTCGTTGTGGCAATTTGGATATTTCGTACCTACTGAGCCACTTGTTCCGAGATCGAGAGCCAGTAAAGCACTCCCCTGTATGCTGACAAATCAGGATGCATAAAGATGAGACATTTTTTGGAGTTGACAAAAATCAACCTTGCATATGCTTGAAAAAATAGAATATACCGCTGTGAGGGATACGTGAAACAGGCAATAGATGATATCCGTAGACTCTTTGCTGATAACTGTAAAAATGGCTCTAAGCAGTCGGAAATCTGCATTCTCTATGTAATCAGCTAAGTTTGCATCACGAGGGAGATGGCTTTCCAGATATGGCAGATATTCTGTATCCATGAGGTCAGTTTCATAAACTTCATGGATAAATGAAGACATCTCTGGTGAGTAGTTCACGTATGGGAAAACTTGTGGCTTGTACACCCAGGTTCCCACTTCATCTCTGCCAGTGGAGAAGTAGTCGATGTAGCTTAGAACCTTGTCATATTGATGCATTCACTCTCCCATCAAATAGTTATTTACTCAATTCTGCAAATATTTATGCACGGCTCTCATTGTCAATAGCAATCACATTCCCGTCAATTCTTAACCACCTCTATGCGGGTATCTGCGGAGAGAAACGGAATTTAACGATTGACAAATCGGAAGGGTTCTGTGAAGTATGAAATCAGATCAAAAAGGTATGGGTGTAGTGCTTTGCAGAAAGGCCTAATCCCATGCCAATATAGCTCTTAAGGAGAGACAATGGATCATCTGCAGGACAGGTGGCTGTCCATCAAAGAGATATGTGCTTACCTCGGGGTGAGTGATGACACGGTGTATCGGTGGATAAAATTTCACGATATGCCAACCCACAAGATGGGGAGATTGTGGAAATTCAAGATTAACGAGATTGATGAGTGGGTCAAAGCTGGCGGAGCAAACCTAAAAGCCATTAAAACAAGATCGAAAAGCTAAGCGCTGCATTAAACACCTCTCAAAATCATCATAAACCTCATTTCTGTGACACACCATCTAAAAGTGAACTTAAGTAACAAATCGCTTGGCGAAAACCAAGAGAATGATACAACCTTAACTGAAAGCCAGCTTTCGCCACCGACAATGAAAGCCGAGGGGATAGGATTGCAGACGTCTCGTCTGCAGAAGCAGCGCAGCTGCTTACTTTTCTCAGCCTGCGGCCTCGCTCGACACGAGGACATGTCGAATCCTATGGGCTTTCGTGTAAACACCGGAGTATTAGTAAATGGCTCATAAACTATCTTTATCGTGGCTGGAACGCTTTCTGGAAGAGGCATGTGAATCCCTGCGGGGAAACATGGATGCCTCGGAATTCAAGGAATACGTGATCGCCATGCTTTTCCTGAAACGGGTGAATGACCTGTTCAATATCGAAAGAATCAATCGCAAGGCTGCTCTTGAGAAAAAGGGAGTAAGCGGCGAGGCACTGGAAGCAGGTTTGGAAAGCGAAGCCAGCTACAAGTTCTTTGTGCCCAAACGTGCCAGATGGGAGAATATACGGCACCTGAAGAAAGAGATCGGAGACGAACTCAAGAAAGCCTTCGAAGCGCTTGAGGACAGCAATAGCGATACTCTGGAAGGTGTGCTAAAGCCCATCGACTTCAACAAGACCTTCGGCAAGAACAATAAACGCATCACCGATAAAGACCTGGTGGAGATCATTACCCATTTTGATAAGGTTGTCCTCACCGATGATAATCTGGAGTTTCCCGATCTCTTGGGTTCTGCCTATGAATACCTGATCAAATACTTTGCCGATAGCGCAGGCAAGAAGGGCGGAGAATTCTATACTCCCAGAACCGTGGTAAAGCTCTTGGTCAATATCCTCGATCCCGCTCAGGATGCTGAGATTTGCGATCCGGCAGTCGGTTCCGGGGGCATGCTGATAGAAGCATACAATTACGTAGAGAGCAAATACGGCACTGCCAGAAACATGACTCTCTATGGACAGGAAAAGAACGGCACCACCTGGGGTTTGTGTAAGCTCAATATGCTCTTTCACAATATCCTGGATGCTCAGATCGAGAACGGTGACACCTTGATGGAGCCCAAGCATGTGGAAGGCGGTGAATTGAAACGCTTTGACATCGTGATCGCCAATCCTCCTTTCTCCCAAAACTACTCCACCGACGGAATGAAGTTCAAGGAGCGTTACCGCTATTGGATGCCAGTGAAAGGCAAGGCTGATTTCATGTTCGTCCAGCATATGTTCAGCACTCTGAAATCCACAGGACGCCTGGCTGTGATCATGCCCCATGGTGTTCTCTTCCGGGGTGGAGAAGAACGCAGAATGCGGGAATGGCTGATCAAAGAAGGATATCTGGAAGCCATCATTGGCCTGCCTCCTGCGCTCTTCTACGGAACCGGTATTCCTGCCTGCATTCTGATCATCAATAGAACCGGAGCTTCCACCCGCAAAGAAGTGCTATTCATCAATGCCGATCATGAGTATAAAGTTGGTAAGGTGCAGAATATCCTGCGTCCGGAAGACATAGAAAAGATCACCTACGTATATCGAAACAAGCGGGAACTTGCTGCCTACAGCAGAAAAGTAAGCCATGCGGAATTGGAAGCTGAAGAATTCAATTGCAACATCAGAAGATATGTGGGCAATAGCCCTCCGGCAGAGCCTCATGACGTAACAGCGCATCTGCAAGGCGGTATCCCAGTAGCGGAAGTAGAAGCTCTAAAACACTATTGGGATAACTACCCTGGTATCCGAGAGCAGCTTTTTACCAATGATAGAGACAACTATCTGAAGTTTGCTACAATCATCAGTGACAAGGAAGCGATCAAAGGCTATTTGGATGAAGCTGATGCGATAAACCGCAAACATGAGACATACATGAGCACTTTGAAACTATGGTGGGATGAGCACCAACCCAAACTGGAAGCCCTTCCCAAGCAGCGAAATGTTTATGACCTCTATCATGCTTTCTCAGCCACGATCACCGCTAAGATCGGCTCTCTCGGCATTCTGGACGAGTTTAAATGCCGGGGTGCCTTTGCAGGATTCTGGAGCGATATCTTCAATGACCTGCGCAGCGTAGCAGCCAGTGGCTGGAATGCTGAACTGATACCCGATGAGGAGATCTTGCGGAGCCAGTTTCCAGAGGTAATCAAAGAGCTTAACGAATGCGAAGCCCGTAGAGATGAACTGGAAGCCCTATTTGCGGAAGTGAACGAGCTGGAAGAGGGTACCTGGACTGAAGATGAATACGAGATCTTCCCCAAAGATGAATTGGCAACAGTGAAGGCAGGCATCAAAGACCTAGGTGCAGAGCTAAAGGAGATCTGCAAGGACATCAAAAATAAAGAGAAGCAGATTAAAGCACTGAAGAAAAGCGGAGAATCCTATACAGCTATCGAGCTTGAGATCAAGAGACTCGCTCCCCGTGAAACGGAACTTACTAAGAATATTGAAGAGCAAGAAAAGCGGATTGCCAAACATCTGGAGATGGAAAAGGAACTAAAGGAAAACCGCAAGAAGATCAAAGAGATCACAGACCTGAAAGAGCAACTTGTGGAGCAGGCAAGAAGCAAGATCAGCGAAGCAGAAGCTAAAGAACTGATCCTGGCACGTTGGGAAAAAACTCTCTACGCTAAAGTGAATGATTACCTGATCCAGTACAGCAGACAGTTTCGGTCAGCCCTGGAAAGCTTGTGGGAGAAGTATGATCAGCCCTTGCATATTGTCCTGAAAGAAAGAGATACAGCAGCCTCTGAATTGGCAGATTATCTTAAGGAACTTGGGTATGAGTGAGTGGAAAAAGGGTAGCTTAGGCCAATTAGCTGAAATTGTTAAAGGCGATCAAGTTAACTCTGATACATTAGATCAAACTGGGAAATATCCAGTCATAAACGGGGGTACCGAACCATCGGGGTATCTCGATAGATGGAACCGAGAAAGTGGATCAATCACAATAAGCGAGGGTGGGAATTCATGTGGATTTGTTTCTTTGATGAGACAGAGATTTTGGAGCGGAGGTCACTGTTATACATTGAGAAACGTACGGATATACAATACATATTTGTATCATTTTCTGAAATACACTCAGCAAGATATAATGAAACTTAGGGTGGGAAGTGGATTACCAAACATTCAAAGAAAAGATATATCAGAGCATGAAATATACTATCCCACTGATAACAACGAACAAGTTGAAATAGCAGGCTTCCTCAGCACAATTGACGAAGTGATAGAAAAGACCGAAGCTGCGATTGAAAAGTACAAAGCAATCAAAGCAGGGATGATGCAGGATTTGTTCACCCGTGGCATCGATGTGAAAACTGGAAAGCTGAGACCATCATTTAAAGAAGCCCCGGAGCTTTACAAAGAGACTGAACTGGGCTGGATACCCAAGGAATGGGAAGTTTGTACCATCAAGGAAGCATGCCTCGAGTTTGTAAACGGCGGAACACCATCAACAAAGAACGCAGCAAACTGGGTTGGAACCATACCCTGGATCACTGGGGCTGATTTTCTGGATACTTTCGAAGTTGGAGTTGTTAGAAGACAAATCAACGAAGAAGCTTTGCGAAACTCCTCAAGCCACCTTATTAGAAAGGGGAACATCCTTCTTGTAACCAGAACAGGAGTCGGAAAACTGGCTATTGCTCCATTTGATGTTGCGATTAGCCAGGACATCACTGGGATTATCCTTGACCCCAGCACATACTGCGTTGAGTTCTTTTATTACTATCTACAAATACTGGTAGAGAACTTCAAGAAGATCAATCAGGGAACCTCAATCAATGGAATTATCCGGAGTGACCTGGAGGCTACTACGATAGTAAAACCACCAATTGAAGAGCAGAAGCAAATAGCAGATGTCCTCAAGACATTGGACGTAGCTCTGAAGAATGAGCAAAGAGATTTGAATAAATATCGTGATCTAAAGCAGGGTCTCATGGCTGACCTATTGACTGGCAAAGTACGAGTAAAAATCAACGAAGATATATTGGAGAACAGCTAATGTCAAAAATCGAGAATCACAAGTACACAATCTACCAGGCGTTTAATGAGTGTTTTTACAATGTCCC
>Ga0172378_10006556_pt1 | contig 10875 bp, 8 predicted proteins | sample GrowelOW332metaG_FD_119755 | JGI IMG/M metagenome (GOLD analysis project Ga0172378, IMG submission 119755) | Groundwater microbial communities from an aquifer near a municipal landfill in Southern Ontario, Canada - Pumphouse #3_1 metaG | ecosystem: Environmental > Aquatic > Deep subsurface >... | reverse complement strand
CAAAATTCAATTGATTTCTGTTATTTTTGAAATATAAATGAAATTTCTATATCTTTTTTTTGTACCTTTGCAGCCCATTACGAAAAAAGATAAATAGCAGAAAATTACAACATTAATAGATTATGAATATCGTCAAAAAAGACCTCGATCAAAACAATGCCATTGTAACATTAAGCATTGTAAAAGCTGATTACGCTGAGAAAGTGGAAAAAACCTTACGCGATTATCGCAAAAAAGCAAACATTCCAGGTTTCAGACCGGGTATGGTTCCTGCCGGGTTAGTAAAAAAAATGTATGGTAAAGCTATGTTGGCTGAAGAAATCAATAAATTGGTTTCCGATAATTTGTACAAATACATTCAGGACAATAAACTGAATATATTAGGCGAACCACTTCCCAACGAAACTGAACAAAAACCAATAGATTTTGATAATCAGGAAGATTTCGAGTTTGTTTTTGATTTAGGAATTGCTCCGGAATTTGAAGTAAGTTTGAGCAAAAAAGACAAAGTAAAATTTTACGAAATTACCGTTAGTGATGAAATGATTGATAATCAGGTGAAATCGTATACGGGTCGTTACGGAAAATACATACAAGAAGAGGTAGTTGAAGAAAAAGATATGTTGAAGGGCGAATTGCTTGAAATGGCAAATGGCAAAGTAAACGAATCGGGGATTAAAGTCCAGGATGCGACTCTTACTGCTTCATACATGAAGGATGATGCACAAAAAGCTCTTTTTATTGGCGCTAAAAAAGGTGATATTATTACTTTCAATCCTGCCACTGCTTTTGTTGACGAAACAGAAATCAGTTCAATGCTTAAAATCTCAAAAGATGAAGCAAAAACAATAGTATCAGACTTCCAATTGAAAATTGACAGCATTACACGTTATCACGAATCAGAAATCAATCAGGACTTGTTTGATAAAGTTTATGGCGAAGGAGTTGTTACAAGCGAAGAAGATTTCCGTGCTAAAATAAAAGAAAATATTAAAGAAAATCTGGTATCTGATACGGATTACAAATTTGGTGTTGATGCGCAGGAAATGTTAGTAGCGAAATTTGATGATATCGTTTTCCCGGACACTTTCTTGAAACGTTGGGTGTTGGCTTCAAACGAAAATTTGACTCCAGAGGCATTAGAAGAAGATTATCCTAAAATGATTGCTGATTTAAAATGGCAATTAATTAAAGATAAATTGGCTAAGTCAAACGAGATTAAAGTTGAAGCTGCTGATGTTGAAGATTTTGCTAAAAAAATGGCAAAAGCACAGTTTGCTCAGTATGGTATGATTGGTATGGATGATGAAATCATTGCCAATTATGCAAAAGATATGCTGAAAAAAGAAGAAACAGTAAAAAATATTGCAGAAAGAGTAGCTGAACAAAAGATATTTGCTGCAGTAAAAGAAGCAGTGAAACTGGACTCAAAAGAAATTTCAATCGAAGATTTCAATAAAATGTTTGAAGGAAAATAATTTTTTCTTTCTCTCTATTTATAGATAAAAGATTCCGAATTTTCGGAAAATGGCTTTTAACTGCTAAAAATTAAAACAAAATATCCGTATCTTTGTTTTTTTTTAGAAATGGTTAAAAGCTTTTTTCTATTATAAAAGGTAGATTGACTATTTGTCAGGTAATTATTAAGGACTGATTTTTGAACGGAATCAGAAATTAATATATAATCTGACATGTAATTTTATAAACTTTCAAATTTTTAAGAATATGAACAACAATGATTTTCGCAATTACGCCACTAAGCATCTCGGAATGAACGGATTGTCACTCGATAAATATGCCGACATAACTAGTAATTATATTTCTCCTTCGATTTTGGAAGAACGACAGTTAAACGTAACTCAAATGGATGTTTTTTCACGTTTAATGATGGATCGTATTCTTTTTCTGAGAACTCAGGTTGATGATTATACAGCCAATGTGATTCAGGCTCAATTACTTTATCTTGATTCGTCTGATCCCGGAAAAGATATTTCTATTTATTTAAATACTCCTGGAGGTTCGGTTTATGCCGGATTAGGAATTTATGATACCATGCAGTTTATCAGTTCTGATGTTGCAACAATTTGCACCGGAATGGCGGCTTCAATGGGAGCTGTATTATTGGTAGCCGGAGCTGATGGCAAACGTTCAGCGTTGAAACATTCACGTGTAATGATTCATCAACCGATGGGTGGAGCACAAGGTCAGGCTTCTGATATTGAAATTACTGCCCGTGAAATTCAAAAACTCAAAAAAGAATTATACACTATCATTGCAGACCATTCTAAAAATCCATTTGAGAGGATAGAAAAAGATTCTGACCGCGATTATTGGATGACTTCGCAGGAAGCATTGGATTATGGCATGATTGACAAAGTGTTGTTCAACGAGAAAAACAAATAAAAGTCTTTTAATCCTTCGATGGATGACTTAAAAATACACAATTAAAACAAATAATACAAACTAACTTTCTACTTTTCCCCTTGGGGGATTGGGGGGCTAAATATGGCTAAAAACAATAAAAATTGCAGTTTTTGCGGAAGACCGGAATCTCAGGTAGATTTTTTTATTATGGGACAAGATGGTGCTCATATATGCAATGAATGTGCTTTACAAGCTGCTGAAATTGTAAAAGAAAACAGTTTAAAAAAGACGAAACTTCCTAATCTTCAGAAGGAACAACTTCCAAAACCAATTGAAATAAAAGAATATCTTGATCAATTTGTCATCGGGCAGGAAGAAGCAAAGAGATATCTGTCGGTTGCAGTTTATAACCACTACAAAAGATTGATGCAGGAAAACACAAATGATGATGTAGAGATTGAAAAATCAAACATTATTATGGTGGGTTCTACGGGAACGGGAAAAACGTTGTTGGCTAAAACAATTGCAAAAAAACTGCATGTCCCATTTGCTATCGTTGATGCAACAGTTTTAACTGAAGCGGGTTATGTGGGTGAAGATATTGAAAGTATTCTGACAAGATTATTGCAAGTTGCCGATTATGATGTGAAAGCAGCTGAGCGGGGAATTGTTTTTATTGATGAGATAGATAAAATTGCCCGTAAAGGTGATAATCCAAGTATAACACGTGATGTTAGTGGAGAAGGAGTGCAACAGGGGTTGTTGAAATTATTGGAAGGTGCTGTAGTGAATGTTCCACCGCAGGGAGGACGTAAGCATCCCGATCAGAAAATGATTGCCGTAAATACGCAAAATATACTTTTTGTCTGTGGAGGTGCATTTGATGGTATTGAGAAGAAAATAGCTTCAAGATTAAATACAAGAGTTGTAGGTTATACTGCTGCATTGGGAAAGGATCAGGTGGATAACCATAACTTGTTGCAATATATTGCACCACAGGATTTAAAATCATTCGGATTAATTCCTGAAATTATCGGACGTTTGCCAATTCTTACCTATCTCGACCCTTTAGATAGAGGAGCTTTGCGTCGGATATTGACAGAGCCCAAGAACTCAATCATTAAACAATACATTAAATTATTCAATATGGATAGTATTGAGTTAAAGTTCAATGAAGATGTATTGGAATACATTGTGGATAAATCCGTTGAATTTAAATTAGGAGCACGTGGATTGAGATCGATAACAGAGACAATAATGATGGATGAAATGTTTGAGACACCTTCGAAAAATATCAAGAAATTGAATATTTCGCTTTCTTATGCCCAAAGCAAGATTGAAAAGGCAAATATAAACAGATTAAAAACTGCATAAAATATCAAACTAAACGACTGTAAATCTGGTACATGACGTATTATTTCAGGATGTTGACTAAACTATTTAGTTAATATCCTGATTTTTTTTAAAAAAATTGTTGTATATTTCAAATCTGTTTATATTTTTGTTCTGAAAAACAAAACATATTTTCGAGAAAAATTTATTGTTTATTTGCATATTACTTCAAAAAAACAATGGAATAAGTGCTTTTTATTGGACAATAAATACTACTTTCGCATTCATTTTTTACTCAAATAATTGAAATGACCAATCTGTCAGTATTATCAACACACTTAAAGAAGAACTTCGGTTTTGATTCCTTCAAAGGAAATCAGGAAGCTGTTATTCAAAATGTGCTTGATGGAAACGATACATTTGTATTGATGCCAACAGGTGGTGGTAAGTCACTTTGTTACCAACTCCCTTCCTTGATGTTGGAAGGTACGGCTATTGTGATTTCTCCGTTAATTGCTTTGATGAAAAATCAGGTGGATGCTATGCGTAATTTTAGTGAGGAAGACGGAATTGCACATTTTATCAACTCATCACTAACAAGACAAGCCATTGATCAGGTAAAAAGCGATATCACTTCGGGTAAAACAAAACTATTATACGTCGCTCCCGAATCGTTGACAAAAGATGAAAATATTGAATTTTTAAAACAGATAAAAATTTCTTTCTATGCGGTTGATGAAGCACATTGTATTTCGGAATGGGGACATGATTTTCGTCCGGAATATCGCCGAATCAGACCGATTATAAATGACATTGGCGTTGCACCGCTTATTGCACTTACTGCAACGGCAACACCAAAGGTACAACACGATATTCAGAAAAACCTTGGTATGTTGAATGCTAAAGTTTTTAAATCATCGTTTAACAGACCAAATTTATATTATGAAGTTCGTCCAAAAACGAGCGATGTTGACAGAGACATTATTAAATATATCCGCTCACAAGCTGGAAAATCCGGTATAATTTATTGTTTGAGCCGTAAAAAAGTTGAAGAACTTTCTGAAACGCTGAAAATGAACGGCATATCCGTTTTACCTTATCATGCCGGAATGGATACCGCCGTGAGAAGTTTTAATCAGGATAGTTTTTTAATGGAAAAAGTAGACGTAATTGTTGCAACAATTGCTTTTGGAATGGGGATTGATAAACCCGATGTGCGCTATGTATTACACTACGATATGCCTAAGAGTCTGGAAGGATATTATCAGGAAACGGGACGTGGTGGGCGCGACGGTGGAGAAGGTCAATGTATTGCCTTTTACGCTTATAAAGATTTAGATAAATTACGCAAATTTATGCAAGGCAAGCCCGTAGCTGAGCAGGAAATTGGCAATCAATTATTATTGGAAACTCAAGCTTACGCCGAATCCTCCATTTGTAGACGAAAATTATTACTCCATTATTTTGGAGAAGAATACAAAGAAGAGAACTGCGGATGTTGTGACAATTGTATGAAACCACGAAAATTTATTGAAGGACAAGAATTATTGTCATTGGTATTAGAAACGATTCTTATCGTAAAGGAAAAATTTAAAGCTGAACACATTGTTGATATACTGAAAGGAAACGAAACTTCTGATGTAATATCATATCAACATGATGATCTGGAAAATTTCTCGGCTGCATCCGATGAAGAAGAAAAGTTGCTCCATGCTGTTATTCGTCAGGCACTTATTGCCGGATTCTTGTCGAAAGATATTGAGAATTACGGTTTGTTGAAACTTACTGCAAGCGGAAAAGCGTATCTGAAAAAACCTCAACCATTCCCTATTGTAAAAGATAATGAGTACGATGAGGATGATGATGAAACAAATGCAAAAAGTGGCGGAGGTACTTGTGCGGCCGACGAGGTGCTTTTCTCAATCTTAAAAGATTTACGAAAGAAATTGTCGAAACGTCTGGAAGTTCCACCTTTCGTCATTTTTCAGGATCCATCGCTTGAGGCTATGGCAACAAGTTATCCAATATCAATGGATGAATTGCAAAACATACCTGGTGTTGGTGCAGGTAAAGCAAAACGTTATGGCGAAGGATTTTTAAAAGTAATAAAAGAACACGTAAAAGAAAACGAAATTATTCGTCCGGAAGATTTGCGGGTTCGTACTGTAGCGAATAAATCGAAACTGAAAGTGGCAATTATTCAGGCAATTGACCGTAAAATTGCTTTGGATGATATAGCTCTATCAAAAGGATTAGAGATTTCTGAGTTACTCGACGAAATTGAAGCAATAGTTTATTCAGGTACAAAGATAAATATCGATTATTTTCTCGAAGAGGTTATGGATCCTGATCATATTGATGATATCTTTGATTACTTCAACTCAGCTCAAACGGATAAAATTGAAGCTGCACTTGATGCACTTGGAGAAAATGACTATAGTGAAACAGAAGTTCGTTTAGTAAGGATTAAATTCCTTTCAGAGATAGGAAATTAAAAAAAATAGACTGGTTCTTTAAAACGAATCAGTCTATTTTTTTCACAAGGTTTTCCTTTTAAGCCACACTTGATAGGAATTTACAATATTTTGCCAAAGTACATAGGATCCCGGTCCGATAGAAGCAATTGGATTCAAATACATCTGTGCCATCCAAATAGCTAGAATCGTATTCTTCTGTCCCAAACCCTGTCCGCCCGCCACAGTGTCGTCGTGTCGCCTGCCTACAGCGCGTCCAACAATAAACTGGGCAACGCAAATAATCATTGCAGCTAAAGCAATAAATATTTCTATTGAATAATTTTTTCCTTCCTGAATCATGATAAATTGTACCGTTCTGCCTGTAACTACACTTAATGCAATAGACCAGAGATAAAAAGAAAGATTTTTATAAGTAGCCAACTTGTTTGTTAAGGTCGGTCTTATTTTTTGTAATAAAATTGCTACGAAAAAAGGAAGAAAAAGCAAAACAAATACTCTTTTTGCAATCTCATAAAATGATTCAAAAAAGGGAAGATCGTTGTAACTGCCAACTAATGAAAATATAACAGGAGCAGCTAAAGCCACCGTCAGATTACTTATAAGACTATAAGCAGTTAGACTAGCTACATTTCCCTTAAGCATGCCGGTTATTACCGGAGCTGCAGTTGCAGTTGGTGCCAGTAAACAAATCATTGCCCCTTGTGCCAATGTGATATTAAATGGTCTGAGAATTAGAAAAACACCAACACTTCCAACAATTTGTATGATGATTAACCAAAGATGCAATTTTGAAAACCGGATTTCCTTCAGTTTCAAATTACAATATGTGAGAAATAACATGGCAAATATAAGGTAGGGTGTAAGAAAGGCTAATGAATCAAAGAATTTATAAAATACTGCTCCGATTGTCATTGCAATGGGCATCATATAGGGTTTTATCTTTTTTAGCATGCTATTCAAATTACTTTTTAAACCTGCAAAAGTACAAAGATTAAACGAAACAAGCATTTTTAAAATAACAAATCAGCTACATGCATGGAATATTATACCATCTGTATATATAAAATAGCCCAAAGCTGTTTTATACGTCTACTGTGGTTAATGCCGATGCATACAAACAAATAGGGCAATGAGACAAAGTCGAAATTGGACTGTATTGTTTGTGCTATCGGTATAATATATAGCATACTTAAAAATTCTATATAAACAGATGATTATTCGGAAGTGCTCCGATAAATATTGAAATTGAAAACACACTGAATAATTCCTTGAATACTGTTCCAAAAACTGAGAATATTAATGCTTCCGGCAATAGAATGACTATTGAATTAGTCCAAAGATCTTATAATTTGGATGTAATAAAACGCTGAGAATCCATTCGTCTCAAATATCCTTTTAAATACTTGTTTCCATCACAGAATTACAGGCATTTTAATTCTAAATTCTTACTAGATGGCTGATTATCAATTTCACATTTTTTTGTATCTTTGCAGTTCGAACAAATAACACAAAAAACATGAATTTAGAAGCAACACTTATTAGCTTGGTAGCCGAATCAGTTCAGTCACTTTACGGACTCGAAACCACTGCAAATCAGATACAAATACAAAAAACAAAAAAAGAATTTGAAGGAGAATTGACCGTTGTTATTTTTCCTTTTGTAAAAGCTGCCCGTAAATCACCCGAACAAACCGGTACTGAAATTGGAGAGTTTCTGCAAAAAAACAACTCTCTGATATCCGCATTTAATGTTATAAAAGGTTTTTTAAACCTGAGCATTAACAAAAGCTATTGGTTGGAAACCCTTAATCTGATTCATGAAGATGCAGAATATGGTAAAACGCCGGTAACTAATAATTCCGAATTGATGATGATTGAATATTCATCGCCAAACACCAATAAACCACTTCACTTAGGACATATTCGGAACAATCTCCTCGGTTTTAGTATAGCTGAAATCCAAAAAGCAAACGGCTGGAAAGTGGTGAAAACCAATATTGTAAACGATCGTGGAATTCATATCTGCAAATCAATGTTAGCCTGGAAATTATTTGGGAATGGCGAAACTCCGGAAAGCACAGGCATGAAAGGTGATCACCTTGTTGGAAAATATTACGTAGTTTTTGATAAAGCATATAAAGCCGAAATCAAAGAACTTATGGAGAAAGGAATAAGCGAAGAAGAAGCAAAAAAAACGGCACCACTTATTCTTGAAGCTCAAAAAATGTTGTTGGCATGGGAAAATAATGATGCAGAAGTTCGTCAACTTTGGGAAACAATGAATGGCTGGGTGTATGCCGGTTTCGATGAAACCTACAAACAAATGGGTGTTGACTTTGATAAAATCTATTACGAATCGGAAACGTACCTAACCGGAAAATCGGAAGTGGAACGTGGTGTGGTTGAAAAAGCATTTTATCAACGGGATGATAAATCGGTTTGGGCAGACTTGACGGGTGATGGACTTGATGAAAAATTGTTGTTGCGCGCTGATGGAACTTCCGTTTATATGACTCAGGATATTGGAACAGCTAAACTTCGTTACAACGATTATCCTATAAATAAAATGGTTTATGTGGTGGGTAATGAGCAAAATTACCATTTTCAGGTGCTTTCTTTACTTTTGGATAAACTGGGGTATGCGTGGGGTAAAAATTTGGTACATTTTTCGTATGGAATGGTGGAACTGCCCGAAGGCAAAATGAAAAGTCGTGAAGGGACTGTGGTCGATGCTGATGATTTGATGGCAGAGATGATAGAAACAGCTCGCGAAACGTCGCAGGAATTAGGAAAGTTGGATAATTGTACGCCCGATGAAATTGAAGAAATTGCCCGCATGGTCGGTTTGGGTTCGCTTAAATACTTTATCTTGAAGGTTGATCCACGCAAAAACATGACCTTCAATCCAAAAGAATCGATTGATTTTAATGGAAATACTGGTCCGTTTATTCAATATACGCACGCTCGCATTAAATCTGTTTTACGCAAAGCAACCGAATCGGGTATTGACTGTAGCAAATTGAAAGATACGAATCTTGTGATCTCAGAAAAAGAAAGTTATTTAATTCAACTGGCTACCGAATTTCCGGGAGTTATTCGTCAGGCAGGAGAAGAATTTAGTCCTGCTTTGATTGCCAATTTTATATACGATTTAGTAAAAGAATATAACCAGTTTTATCATGATTTTACTATTTTGAAAGAAGAAAATGAAAATCTAAAACAATTCCGGTTGGTTCTGTCCGAATCAATTGCAAAAATAATAAAAACAGGGATGGGATTATTAGGAATTGATGTCCCCGAACGAATGTAAAAAACAACCAAACCTTTAAAAACTCTTTCCTTTTTCCTGCTTGTGAGTTAGGAAAAAGGAAAAATAAACTCTTAAGCTTATGAAACGAACGTATTACTTTCTGTTTACTATTATTGTAGTTTTGCTTGTTTCGTCTTGTTCCTCAGGACATTCGGCATACAAACGAGGCGATTATTTTAAAGCTTGCCACGAGGCAATAGATCATTTAAAATCAAGTCCTAACAGCGATAAGTCGCAGTTTGTGCTCACAAAGTCGTATCCTTTGGCTATAAAAACGGCAACACGCGAAATTGAAAATGCTAATATTGCTAATGCTCCCGATAAATATGATGTGCTAGTGTATCAGTACGAGCGGATTTCAACACTGGCCAATGCTATTTACGCTTGTCCAAAAGCGAATCAACTAATTACAGCTCCTGTTGAATATACCCGAGAGCTGAGTGATGCAAAAAAAATGGCTGCTGAAAGTGCTTATCAAAGAGGTATTCAGGCATTAAATATTGGAAGTGTTGAACAGGCTCGAGTAGCTTATCAGTATTTTCTAAATGCCAATAAATATGTTTACGGTTACAGCGATGTATTGAATAAAATTGAAGATGCTAAGTATTACGCAACCTATCGTATTCTTGTTCAAAAGCCGCTGACAAGTTTAAAATATCAATATTCAGCCGATTTTTTCTACAATAGTCTTTTGTCCGATTTGGTGAAAAGTACAGCTGATCGATTTATCCGTTTTTATACCCCCGAGGAAGCCAGTCGTGAAAATATGAACGATCCACATCAATTTCTAATTCTCGATTTTCAGGGATTCTCGGTTGGAAATATCCGAGATTCAAATACGTCGGTTGAAGTAAGACGTGATAGCGTAGTTGTTGGCACAGTAAAAGTGGAAGGGAAAACCTACAATTCTTATGCAACCGTAAAAGCTACGTTGATAACCATTAAAAGAGAAATAGTTTCAGGTGGAGTATTAAATGTTCGTATTGTTGATGTGAAATCAAGTAGAAATTTACAGGAACGAAATTTTAGCGGTCAGTTTGTATGGAAAGATAGTTGGTCATCTTTTAAAGGAGATGACAGAGCTTTGTCGTCACAACAAAAAGATATGTGTGATAGAGAGCCTCTGATTCCACCTTCACAGCAGGATTTGTTTGTTGAATTTACAAAACCTATTTATGAACAGACCTTTCCATATTTAAAAAGTTTTTACAGCAAGTACTAATGACAATAGTTCGTTATAAAATTTTATTTTTCAACGCAAAGGCGCTAAAATGCTAAGCCGCCAAGAAAAACTTCAAGTTTTTCTCTTTGCGTTCTTTGCATATATATTTGAAGTACTGTATATTACAAAATTATTATGCTTAGCGTTCTTTGCGTTTAATTAAAAAAAAT
>Ga0172378_10006555_pt1 | contig 10876 bp, 23 predicted proteins | sample GrowelOW332metaG_FD_119755 | JGI IMG/M metagenome (GOLD analysis project Ga0172378, IMG submission 119755) | Groundwater microbial communities from an aquifer near a municipal landfill in Southern Ontario, Canada - Pumphouse #3_1 metaG | ecosystem: Environmental > Aquatic > Deep subsurface >... | reverse complement strand
TACTACTTTCTTTTTCTTTCCACAAAAATCACATTCTGCATTTTTGACTTTAAAAAATCTCATACTTCCTCCAAAAAGATACATGAGTATTCTATCTTTTAATAAGCCGTTTTACTTATCTTTATTACCTCTTATTTTTAATACAATAATAGTCAATACTAATATTACTAAGACTATTCCCCATCCAATTAAAGACCAAGGAATACCACCTCCATTACCTAAATGAAATATTTGTAAAGTTCCTATCATACAAACTAAACCTATAAATCTTCCTATTAAATTACTCCAAAAGAAAAACTTAAAATCTAATTTAATACTTCCTGCAACTAATACTAATAAGTCATCTGGAAATATAGGTAATAAGATAGTTAAAGCATACCACCATTTTCCTTTATTGTTTATAAAATTAGCCCATTTATCATAATCTGTATTACTACCTGCACACCATTTAATAGCCTTTATACCCCATTTTCTTCCTATCCAATATGCAACAACAGCACCTAATATATAAGCAGATAATATAATGGCTATCATTAACCAGCCTGTGCTAGTGTTTAGTCCTAGATTTATACTAGGAATAATTACGCAAGCGTTCAATACTATATATGCTGGTATAGGTATAAAACATACCTGAATGAACATTAGCAACCATATAACTAAATATACAATCCAGTCTTGCGAATTAAAAATTAAATTAGAAATCCAATTAGTTACTACATCAAACGAGAATAATAATTCAAATCCGAACATAATAACTGTCGCTAATATCATAACATCTAATATTTTAATTATTTGTTCTCTGTTCATCTTTTGTTTCCTTTTTGTTATATTTAGAGATAATGTTTTTTATTATCTTCTTTTTATATTTATTACGTACATCGATAAACGTTTTGTCTTCAACAATAATATTCATCATATAATAATATCCTTTTTAATAATCTATTACTATTATACACATTATTTATATGTTTGTCAAGTAAAAATCAGTATATTTATAAAATATTTTATTATTCTTTAAAATGTTCTATTTCAAATGTTGTAGCATCAATAGTTATTAGTTTTTGTAGAATTCCTGTATTTACAAAGTTCACAAAATTAGCAACAGATAACCCTACAATTAGTCTGACAATATAAACAACATTTAAAGTAGTACCACAAGCACTTACAGGAGTAAATTCATCAGCCTCTTTCTGTGTAAAATTCATAGTCTTTAATAGTCTTGTAGCACCAACTTCACCCCACGTACAAGCGTATTGTTGAGCGTCTGTTAAACGCATACGCATATCAAATATACCAAGAATATGTTTATTTTTAAAATTAGTTTTAATAATTTGTTTTCTAACGTCTATGTTGTCAACACATAAGAATATATATCCTTCAAAGAAATCTTCTTCAGGGTCACATCCTTCTTTATGTTTTATAATCTTAATTTGAGGATTTATTCTTTTAGCCATTTCTTCAACACAATCTACTTTTGGTTTGTCTATATGACTAAAATCAAACATTTGATTGTCTATATTATAATCACTAACGACATCGAAGTCATATATGTTTATTTCTTCAATCCCCAATCTAACTAAGTTTTCTACTAAGGTAGAGCCTACAGCACCTACTCCGATTACGTGTATTGGTGCATTTATGTTTTCAGGATTGAAATATTCTAAACTTTTATTTAGATTCATATTTAAACTCCTTATTTTCATTATCACATTTATTTACAAAATCAATATAAGGCATAGGTTTTTCAGAATGTTCTGAACAATCGTCTTGATATTTCTCATAATCTTTTTGATATCTCCAAAAATTTGTGTTTTTATAAGTCTTTTCGGGTTTAGAATATTTTACATAGTCTACTTTATATGTTTTTACAGGCTCTGGTTCTATATATTTTTCAAGTTCTGCGTTTATAAAATCGTCAATTATATTATTTTTCTCATCTAATATTTGCATAACTACATCGTTTGTTTCATATAATATACCGTTATCATAATCATAAAGTTCAATCCAAATGTCTTGTCTTTTATTAGTTATCATAAATATATAAAAGCCTGAATAATCATATTCTTTTAATTTATTAGAGTAATAAGTAGTATCTACCGTAGAAGGTGATGTACTCATATTTACGTGACTGTGACATTGCATACGTAGACTTGCAAATTGTTCATCTGTTAATTTTTCACACCATACCGTGTGTTTTTTATCATCTGTGTTTACTGTAACACCTGTAACATATTGTGGATATAATAATATATCACTAACTATAAACTCGTTCTTTTCTTCACATCTATCGACGATACAATACCAAGCAACTTCATCTTTACTATTATTTACAATCGATAACATTTTACAATAAACTTCAGGTTTCCAAAATAAAAATGCTGGTTGTTTATTATTTAATGAAGGTATTTTAACATCTATTTTATCACATAGACCGTCATTTTTTTGCATAGTGTTTAGTTTTTCTTTTAAATCAGACACCATTTCTTCGATTTCTAATTTATCTAATCTTAATTTTTTCATATTTTAATCTCCTAAATCTTTTAATATTGTTGATTTATAATCTATATTAATATCAGTAGAGTATTCTGGTAATTTTATCAAATCTGATTTTGAATATTCAATTTTAGTCTTTTTATCTACAAAAATCTTATCGTTATTATTATACTTATCATAAATATTATCTATAATACGCACCATAACAGTATTATCTTCTATGGTTATGCTTTGAGTAGTAGCCAACAAAGTAGCCATAAATAAATCATACTGATTAGTTTTTAAATATTCTTTTAATTCTGCTTTAGCACTACTAAAACAATCATAATGCACAATGTGTGAATTAGGAACACCTATTGTATTACAGTTATAGTTTGTTCCATATATATTATTATCGTTTAAACTTAATTTAAAAAAACCATAACATTTTATATCATATTTCTTTCGTAATAATATATCAGTCATTAAAGCAACAAATTCTGAAGATGTTCTAGACAATTTCTCTCTTAAAAAACTATTACGGTTACCTAATATAAGTTTTGCTGATTCTACACTCCATATTTTAAATTTTGTTTGTATACCTATAACTATAGACTCGTTTATGTCTTCTATTCTAGCAAAAGGACAATCTTTTACAGCATTGAAAAACTTAGTAACATTGTCTGTTTCATCGTAAGGTTTCTGATATTCTGTTTTTATCTCTTCTAATTTTTTATTTATTGATGATAATTTTCTAGATAATAAATCTTTATACTCTAAAAAATTACCTAGAGAATTCAATAAATCCTGTTTCAACCTTAAGTCTTTATTAAATAATTGTGAAATACGATTTTTATTTTCTTTTATAAGGTCATTTACTCTACGGTCTTCTTCGCCCAACAGTGTTTGATATAATCTTTCCATAAATTCATCTTCTGATAAATTGTTATAAACTAAATCGTATAATAAATGACTTGATATATTTTTTAGAGTATGTCTTTTAGGTAAATCTTTTAATAGATTAAAAATGTCTTCGTTTTCTTTAAACAAAAATATGATATCTTTTAAATAATCTCCTGAGATTAATCTATCTGTTTTTATTATTCTTAAAGTTTTAATGTCTTTTTCATAAAATACTTTTGTATTATCATCTTCTAATGATTCTATTTCTTTATAATCAAAATGATATTTATTATTATAGTTTAAGAACTTCGAAATAAAGAAATCTGAGTTATCTGTTATTGTAAAATCTATATGTGGATGAATTTTAGTATAACTCTCTAATATTGCCTCCTTTTCTATGCCACTAAAACCTTCCATACGATAATATTCTGCATTACCAATCGTTGTATTGTCATAACTATTATAATTTTCCCATAACAGTCCTATGCTATATTTACTATAATTAATCAGTTTTAAACAAAGTTCTACACCATTCACTATATCTGGATAATCGTTTATAGGTAAATATTCTCTTTTCAACCATAAATATTTTATCAAGTTAAAATCCATTTTATTCTCCTTTATATTTTAATTATGTAATTATCCCTAATAAAAGGGATAATATTTTAACTACGCGTTTGTAGATTTTACGATACAAGAAACTGTACAATCTTCAGTTATACCTAAAGACCTGAATGTGTTTTCTACGTCGTTACCATCTAAAGGCTCACCGTTTAAACTAGGTGGAGTCATATTGATGTTTATGTTATTACTTTCTAGAAAATCACTTATCTTGGTTTCATCATCAACCAATAAAGTTTCTCTTGTACCTTTTGCGGTCAATTTTACTGTTATAATCATATAATTTTACTCTCCTTATTTAGACTTTTTTGATACTACTGGTGTTTCGACTTCGATTATTTCGTCTATTGCCTTAATTTCAGCATTTACATTTACCAAAGCCTCTGCTACTTGTGCTTCAATCAAACTGATAGACTTGATTTCTTTGTAAAAAGTTTCTGCTATTGTGTTCTTAACGTCCTTAGCAGATACCTCGCCATCTACTACAACGATTAAAGATAGATTTCCATCAACATTAACACTCTCGAAAATACAAACATCTTCGTTCAATACGCCATCTCCAGATTTTCTAAATCCTACTGAGAATACTGTTCTTTCTATATCTCTGTCTTTCTTAACCAAAGTAAGTGACTTAGGTGCAAATTTGGTTATGTTTGCGTAATCCTCCTCTGTAATAGTTGTAGTCATCACGACTGCGTGGTCTAAAATTTTAATACTTTTCATAATTCTCCTTTTTTTGTGTTATCTAAGTCTAAGGATATACTTAGTCCATGGTTGAGGTTATTGATTTCTTCATTAGTTAATGTACATATAAACTTTCTCAAATCAGTTTTGTTTACCGTAAATATCTGCTCACATAATATCTGACCTGATACATTCATATGTTCATCGCTAATTTGCACGTGTGTTGGTTGTTGAGGCTTTTTTAATTTTCTAGTTATACAAGCAATGATCGTTGTAGGGCTATGCGAGTTTCCCATATCATTTTGTATCACAACAACGGGTCGCAATCCTTTTTGAACAAATCCTTTACCACGCAAGTCCATCGTATATATATCACCTTTGTTCATAGTATAACACTTCTCCTTTATGTATTTTTTTGTCCTTTTCGGACTGGTGGTGTAAGCGAGTTTGAACTCACAGATTAAACTTGACTTTACGTCTACAAATCTTACTCAAAAATATTACACCATAAATGGACTCTACTATTAGTAGAATCCACAAATATATATTAACACGCTCACTAATAAGATTAGTGTATTGTTTATTTGTTCGAGATGGGAGTTATCTCGAAGCGTGATAACATCATTTTGTTAAAAACTCATCTATCTTGCTTTTATAATCATTAGAATAATGTTTAGTGTATAAATTTAATTCTTCTAAACTTACAATATAATCTTTAAGACTATTATCATTATTTGTATTTGTTGATTCAGGTTTTAAAATCTTAATAATATAAAAACAATCATTATTAAACATAAAACTATCTATAATCTCAATAATCGATTTTTCATTTAATATATCGTTTCGTATATCATCACTTTTACAATAACTAGTCAATGCGTTTAATACAACACTTTCACAATCTATAAATAGGAGTATTTCACCTTTATTATAACACATCATCTATCTCCTTTAAAATCAATTGCCATTCCCATTCAAAAACAACATCTGCTTTTACTAATTCTTCCCCTAATCCGATTAAATTTTGTTTAGTTGAATAAAACGATGCAAATTCTTCAAGTATTTTATAAAGAGTATTTTTAAAATACATATTATCACTAGTCTTTTTAATATCTGACGTTTGTACTGTTTTTCTATCTTGTAACTCTTTATAAATATCTCCTATAACGTCTGTGCCATAACAATTGCACAATATATCTCTAAAACAATCTTCGGTCTGTATAATAAAAGTTTCTAGTTGTTTTTTCTTTTTGTTTACTGATATATTAGCAACAGTAGTTTTTTCATCTAATAATATGTTTCTACAAGACAAACCTATCGTTAATTTTTTAGTGTCTTTATTAAAACTAATTAATAACATATACTTTACATCGTCCTTATCATATGTACCAAATTGAGAATTTAATACTGTTTGATTTGCTTTTATTAAATCAAAAATTCTATCTTTCAATGTCATTTTAAATACCTTCCTTTATTTTTATTATTTTAGCACCTTTCGCTTTTGGATGTCGCTTTAAATACTTTTTTACATCTAATTTACTGTCAAATATTTTGTCTTTATAAGGTTCTATCATGTCATTATTACTATCTGTTCTTATAAAATCAATACTATATTTCATATATTTAATTCTACCTTTTAAATTATTATTCTATTGGTACACATTTTATTTGTAATAATAAATATTCATCACTACCAATACTTTGTGATAAATATTCATCTGCATTATCAGTTATTTCAAAAGTGTCATCATATTCATCAGTGTCATTAAAAAATCTACCTATTATTTGTTTATAATATTCTTTTAATAGATTTAATTTTTTACGGGCTTTTTTCAAAGTAGAATATAAATAGGTATCTGTAAGATATTCACCTTCACTAGAATATGCATCAATTAACATATATAGTTGTTTATTCATTATGGTATCTCCTTAATTTTATTACATTCTGATATGTCATATTGTACTTGCTTTTTATTTTTATAATCAAATATATAAGCATCTCCAAAAAAATTATAAGCATATTCTAACGCCTCTTCTACATTATCAAAATATTTGGATATGTAAGTGTCTATAAGATTATCTTCACGTTTTACTACTCTACACAACTCATCATAAAATAAGTCAAAAATAGTTCTTTTAATAGAGTTTATTACAGTCTTAGAGTTATCTATCGACTTCATACTCATTAGTCGTGTAGTGACTAAAAAACCGTCTTCAAAAGAGGTCACTTCTCCTTGTTTGTTTAGTAAAAAATCTCCGTCTTTAATTTTATTTAAAATTGTTTCATCAGATATCATTTTATATCTCCCTTTAAATTTTATTTTAATCTTCTTATTTACCACAACATTTTTTATATTTTTTACCACTACCACAAGGGCAAAGGTCATTTCTGCCAAGTTTTACTTTATACTGGTCTTTGTAATCTTTTTCAATTTGTTTTTTACGATCAAAATCTGTTAAATCAGGTGTTTCTCGTTCTTTTGTTTTACTTTTAGATATTGAATTATAATATCCAGAGTTTAAATTTATTTCTGACATATATCCTCCATTATTTATTCTATATTATTTAAATCAAAGAATTCTTTTAGATAGTCCTCATCACGATTAATTCCAACTAATTTTTCATTTGGGTCTTTTTTATAGAATAGATTATTAATACCATATTTGTCTTTATTTAACACTTTAAAAGGTGCATCACTAGAAGGTTTAGTTAAATTGTAATACTCGATAGGATTATATTTTAATAGACCATTTTCATCTACTTTTAATTTCCAATTATTATCATCTTTATTTTTAGCATATATTCTTATCATATATATTATCTCCTTTTAATTTTCTAATAATGATTTTATTTCATATTGTATCTGTCCTGACTCATCATCAGTTAAAACATGTTCGTTAAATACTTTTAATACATTTCTGATTTTAGTTATCAAATCATAATTATTATCTTTATGAAATGTACCTGTTACTGTTCTGCCATTTTGTTCGATCGTAATTTTGTAATCTGTACAAGTTATTATGGTTGTGTCTTTATTGTTTTTTAGTGATTTGAATTCTATTAGAGATTTTTCATAAAATATGATATCTTTACTATTAACTATAATATGGTAACTATTACATACAAAATAAACAGTATGGATATCATAGTTATTCCACCTATTTTCATCTAATAGACAATCATCGCCGTTCCAAGTAAATCCAAAACTATCGGCTAACTCTAAAAACTCATTTGCTAGTTCCTCGGTTTTACACCAAACGTATTTATTACAATATTTTTCTATAAAATCAAATTTTGTCATGACATTCTCCTTATCAATCTTTTCTCATATTCTTTAATGATATCACTCTCCTTGACATCTAAAAGAATATTGACTTGTATCCATGCTCTATTATTAGCATTTAGCACGGTCTGTGCTTGTTTTTTATTATCTGCATGAATAATACCAGCATTAGTTAAATCAACGTTCTCATCTTCACCGTAAGCATATACGTGTTTATTACATTTTGTAAGGGGGTCATTATAATTATAAAAATCGTACATAATATCTCCTTTTAAATAGAAAAAAGACCTCTATTGAGATCGATTTGTTTTATAACATATTTATTGAACTTGACCGTGTACTGTAACTACTAAATCACCATCGTTTGTCCATCCAGCACAATAGTACCAATTTGCACCTGACTTCTGAAAGTAACCAAGTGCTATATAAATGGTCACTTGTTTACCTTTTAGATTAGGTTTTGTCATCTCAATTATTTTATTTATTTCTTGTTTTGTCATTTTATCAGTTACCTTTTTTTTAAAATCTACATTTTAGGTCTATTATATAGAACATCTTAGCGTATTACTACGCACCAGTTTTTATTCAATAAATCTTATTAAATAATTTTTTATCATATTATTTTTATTAGATATTTCCTCAGAGTCGTGTAATAAAGATTTAATTAAAAGTGATATCGTTTTAAATTTGTTAAGTCTTATATCGAATAACCCATTATGTTTAGAAAAACAAAAGATTGTTTCACATATCATAATTTCTGTTTTTGCTTTTGATGATACATTATCTATATAATAGGCTGAATAAAAAGTGTTACCGTTGTCATCATTGTTATAAACAGTCCATATAATCTCTCCATTTTTTAATCTAGTTTTATAATTATCAGTTAATTTCCTAATCATAACATTTCGCTTTTCAATTAGCGTTTTAGGTTCTTTTAGATTATCTATTTCAGTTTTTAATATTTCTATTTGTTCATTAAGATGTTCTATTTTATCTATAGTAGATTCATCATATATCTTAGAACATATTTCATCATTTAATTGTTTTAAATCTTTTAAAGTAATCATAATATTATCTCCTCTTGTTTAGGATTAACTACGAACGAATCTTCCCATTCAGATTTTATCTTTTCAGCACTCTCTTTATCTTTACAAATACTAGCGAGATAAAAGTTTATCACATCGCCTTTATTAATGGCTAAAAGGGACTCACCATTGATTAAGTCATACAGTCCTCTACAATACCAAGTCAATAGTGTTTTGTCGTCATCTACTGGCACTATGGCTAATAGGTGTTTAGCAACAACTGGTGCAGATATGTTCTTAATATCACCTTCTGCCGAAAACACTGTTATATCTTTTGTTCGTACCGTTTTTAGGTACTCTTTCTGTTCTATCATATATCCTCCTTATTATTAAACTCACAATTATCATACCATTCTACAAAAGACCTTACGCTTTCTATTTCACGGTGTGTAAATAGTCTATGTAATCTATAAAACTGTCTACGGCATCCATTAAATATATTGTTTATGTTATCTGAACCAAACATTTTCTCCATAGAGTATATGTCTTGATATTCAGAGTAACAATCAGCATCACTTAATAATGCTTGTAACAGTGTCATCTTAGATGTGTTATTGGTAGCGTTAGCGTGAAACACAAATGATATTTTGCATTTCTCATAGTATATAGTGGCTAGGTATTTATTACCAAATGTATCATTAGATTTACCCAAATCACTAACTCTGGTGCTTATTTTATCAAAGTTCATTTATTATCTCCCCCTTGTTTAGAGAATTTAGTCCAAAAAATATCTATCATTTTGTCTTTTTCTTTTTCTGTAAATGGTAGATTTAAAAATTTTATTAGTTTTTCAAAAGTGTCTAACTTATTTGTGTTTAATTTCATTTCACACCTCCATATGTGATAAAATATGTAAAAAACTAGAACAAATATCCTAGTTTTTCCGATTTTAAGGTTATTTTGACGGCATTTTTACGGCATTTTGACGGTATTTTTCCGATTTTATAGGCACTTTATCCGATAGGTAAGCCAATCTTTACGGAGTTGACGGGTTTTTCGTAAAAAATAATAATTATATACAAATACACACTATGTATATACCTATGTAGGTATATATACTATTTTTTTACTTTATAGAGAAAAAACCGTAAAACCCGTAAAGATCGCCTTAGGTAAGCCACAAAGTCGGTACAAAAACGGAAAAATGGTGGAAAAATAACGGAAAAATTTGACGATTAGGGTCAAATCGATATTTTTAGTTTTGCGAATAGTTCGCGATTATTGTATCTGTAATCCCTCTCTAAATCTCTTCAAAAACACGTTTTTATCTTTAATATCATCAATTTTTTGTCTAAAAACCTCTATACTCTCATAAATAGTTGTTTCTTTTACAATAACGTAGTCAATACCATCAAGATTTTCAATCAAAGCATCAATCTTGGTATGTTTATCGTTATGTTTAGCCCTTAATTTCTTTCTACCCAAAATTAGTTGGTTACTATTGGTAACATTATAATCTTTTTTCAAATCTAAGACCATACCGTTGCCAAACTCATCGAATATCAACGGTGTTTCTCCATTTTTAGCAAGTCGATAACGTCGACCATCGTATACTACTCCACCATAAACGATGGAATATGGATTTACTATACACGTATTCATAAAATCTCCCTTTAATAATAAGAAAAAAGAGGGAATACCCTCAAATTTCTACGGATAAACAACTATTCAGACTTTAGTTTTGCTATTAAATCCTCATAATGCTTGATTTTAGCCTCTTTGACTGTTTCTTTGCGTTGGTTGTCGGCTTTAACTGTTGCTTTGTCGATGATTGCTTGTAAAACTGTTTTGTCTTCTTCTTCTATATAGTCAAAAATGTTAGTTAAG
>Ga0172378_10006554_pt1 | contig 10878 bp, 6 predicted proteins | sample GrowelOW332metaG_FD_119755 | JGI IMG/M metagenome (GOLD analysis project Ga0172378, IMG submission 119755) | Groundwater microbial communities from an aquifer near a municipal landfill in Southern Ontario, Canada - Pumphouse #3_1 metaG | ecosystem: Environmental > Aquatic > Deep subsurface >... | reverse complement strand
TAAGTAGCATACAATCCGATAGATAGTATAATTGTTCCTATTATAAAAATTCGTAATGCTAATTTAGTTTCATATTTCATAAGTATTCCGTTCTTAGATATTTATTAACTATTATAGAAATGGTCTCTTTATATATATCGGCTTAATAGAGAAAATGGCTGATTTTTTTTAGAATTGGCTATAACGTTGTGCTACTTCGTAATACGATGATTAATTGTTAACCACTTTACTTATTCATTCTCAATCAAATAATGATTTCTGCGAATGGATTGTTCTTTCTTTATGTGAAAATTTTAACGGTTTTCCTTTCACTATAATAATTTCATTTTGTTCTTTTAGAAATGTTGAAACTTTTCTTGAACTCCAATCTAAATTCAGAGTATCAACTATTTTCTTTGAAGTAAAAACACCCTTTTTTAAGAATTCAATAATTTTATATTCAACATCATTCTGATTAGGTTTAGAAACAACCTTTTGATTTATTTGTTGTTCGTATATTATAATATTTCCTTTCGCATCTACAGGAACAGCACCTTTTTGTATTAATTGATTATTAGCATTTTCCTCATTAAAATCAGGTTTTCTGACAAATATTTTTCGCCTTTTTTTTAATCCGTCAACAACACCCGACCAGGTACCCCCTTTATTACTTGATTCAGCAACAAAAATTTCAGTTGCTAAACCATAAATGATAGGATTTCGAGCCATTGCTAAACCAATACTCCAGGTTGCTTTTGGATAGAAAGTGCTCAACACCATTACATCACCCTCAATAATTTGTTTGTAATACTTTTTAAACCCTGATTTAAATGTTGAAATACCCTGGGGAAGAACAATAATACTTTGTCCTTTATATTTCAATGCAGAATCTAATGCTTGCTTGTCAACTCCTTTAGCAAAACCACTTACTATAACTTTAGAATCACTGGAAGCTGTTTTAGCAACATTATCTGTAAAATCTAAAGACACTTTATCTGCTTTTCTAGAACCTACAATTGCAACAGATTTTTCTTTCATTATTGCCTTATTGCCTTTTGTGTAAATTAAAGGAGGAGCGTATGTTCTGCCCAAATTCTTTTTAAGAATAGGAGAATAATCAGGTGAAGTAATAGGTATAATACTGTATCCTTGTTCAAGAAGGTCTTCTGCCATAAAAGCATAATTTGATAATTCTTTTATAGCATCTTGAAATAATAAAATCTCATTTTCATTTAATTCGTAGTTATCCTGCCATCTCTTTGGCTCGAAATGAAAGAAATCAATAATAGTTTTATGTTCTTCAAATAATCTGACTATTATTTCATTTTTCTTCTTAGTCCTAAATTTTGGCAAATGTGCCAAAGCAAGCCAATATGATAATTCTTCGTTCATATTATTACTTTTTAGATATCACCGCCAACAGTTCTGGCGATTATTAAAGGTGCTATTTTACTTGCACCATTTTTAGTTAACATTCTTCCAATCTCTTTGATTGTTGAACCGCTATCAAAAACATCATCAAAAATAATAACATTTTTACCAATTATCTGTTCAGGATTATTAAAAGCAAACATTCCTGCAACATTATCTCTCTTTAAATAGCCATTTTCAAATACTTTTTGTGGTTGTGTTTTTCCTGTTTTTACAAGATTATGTGAAATAGGAACTTTCAAAACCCTTGAAATTTTTTCTGCAAAATTCTTAACCAAATCTCCTGATTCAGTAGGTGGTACATATACGATTAAATCAAACGGTTCTTGTCCATATTGTTTTCGGAATGCTTTTAATGTCAATTTAAGCAAAAAGTCAGGGAAATCTCCTCCATTTTGATACTTACTTCTAATAAGTGCAGCACCAACATTTGACACACCATAATAGCTTGCTGCAATCCCATTTACAATATTGGAACCCCTACTTTCAACTCTCAGTTCAGGAAAATAGGTTTCCCGAAAATCAGAAAGCTTATTTATAGTATCAGGCTGAGGATTAGAAATTAATTTTTGAAGACTTGTATTATCACAATTTTCAACTTTGTCAGGAATTGTATCACCAAGATATTCACACAAAAATTCCATTCTTGAAGTATTCAAATTGACATATTCAAGCATTGATTCAAGTTCTTTTAGTTTTAATTCTCTCAATTCTTCAAATACTTTTGTATTCAACTCTGGTGCATCAAATTGATATTCATATTTTTTAGACCGACCATAAATCACCTCCTTAATAATTCCCTGTTCGATTAAGTCGGCTTTAATAACCCGTACCTGAGTTTGCTTAAGATTAGTTGCTTTCATTATTTGACGTTCACCCAATTGCTCACTTTTAACAGCATTGATAACCTTATTGTATTTATTTATACCTGGACGCCCTCCATCTATAAATGCTTTGGGAAGTTTATAATCTTCTTCTATTCCTTTATCGTCTTTTGAAGAATTATAAAATAAAATTATAGATGTTGGCTTTCCGTCTCTTCCCGCTCTCCCAATTTCCTGATAATAATGAATTGGTGAAGCAGGAATTTGAGTATGAATTAAAAACCTAATATCAGGTTTGTCAATCCCCATTCCTAAAGCATTTGTAGAAACAACAGCCTTCCACTTATTAGCCATTAATCCATTTTCAACTTCTTTTCTCGTCTCTCCGTCAAGACCTGCATTATATTCAGTAGTACTTATGTTAAGGTATTCAAACCAACGAGAATATATTTCTGTATTTACTCTTGTTCCTGTATAAATTATTCCTGTTCCTTCAATTCTATTTAAATTCTCCGCAAGCCAGATTAATTTTTCATCTTCCGATTTAACATCGATAACATATAAGTTAAAATTATCTCTTATTAGCCGTCCTCTTAATGTTGTGATGTTATTTGATATTTGTTTTTCAACATCAACCTGCACTCTTTTTGTAGCAGTCGCAGTGGTCGCTAAAACTGGCATATTTTTAGGAAGCAACTGAATTAAATTAATAATCCTCCTAAAAGCTGGTCGAAAGTCGTGCCCCCAAACTGAAATTGTATGAGCTTCATCAATTACAATCATTGATAAATTCATTTGTCTTGTAGCTTTTATCCACTCTTGATTTTCCTGTCTTTCAGGTGCTATGTATAAAATTTTCAGTTTGCCATTTATTGCATCTTGAATAGTTTGGGAGTTTTCCTCTGCCGTCTGTTCTGAGTTAATAAAGCTGGCATTAATTCCTTTTTCTTTTAGTCCTTTGACCTGGTCGCGCATTAAAGCAATCAATGGTGAAAATATGATTGTCAAACCGTCAAATTGTGTAGCAGGAAATTGGAAGCATAATGATTTTCCAAATCCTGTTTTTTCAATTAAAAAAACTCTCTTACCCTGGAATAGCAAATCAATGGTTTCCCATTGTTCATCATAGAACCTATCGAGTCCAAAAATCTGTTTTAATTTTATCTCAGCTTGTTGTCTATTCATTCGATATGATTTTTTGTATTGTGGCTAACGGGGCTAGGAATAACACGTTTGCCCAAGCGCTGTTCATTACTGAAAAGCAAGATATTTACATTAGACAAAATAATTAAATTTACACACAAAATTACAAAAACTCACTATTATAGACATTGGGGTTCATTAATGCCTCCTGTTCAATCGTCTTTCTGTATTTTTTAATAATATTTGCTAAGTCTTTAATTTCCGGATAATTGTCAAAATTCAATCCTTTAACTTTTCGGTCGTTCAATTGTTTTACGTAGTCTGTATAGTTTTTTGAATTATCAATTAATTTATCAATATTATTAGGAATGAAATAATTACATCTTTTAGATCCAATCTTATTTCGATATTCTAAAATATAGATTGCAATTCCTGACAGGTCAAAGTCTCCAAAATGTAAATACTTATTTGGTATTATTTTTAGCCATTCAATAAAAGCTTTATTATTAAATCGTAATAAAAATAAAGGTTTAATTTTTTTAAAATAATGTCTGTAATTTTCTATCAAATAGAATGTCTCTGGATTTTCAATTCCAACAATTGTAACATTTTCGGGAATAACTAAATTACTATAATCTGAAATAAATAAAGAGCTGCCTCTTAATGTTTTCAGGTTAATCTTCTCTCCATTAAGATTTCCTCCAATATTTTCGTATGTTCTTAGGAAAAAGCCTGTATAGACTCTTGTTCGTTTTGTTTTAGAGTCAGACGCTATTTGTGCTGATTCACTTTTGGTTGAGCCAGGATTTTTTAATAAATGACAATAGTCTTCCATGTTTAAAATCCCGTAACGTTCTCTTACGAAGTTTCTAAGTTGTTCATTGTTGTTTGTGTACACAATAAAACTATTTTTCTTTTTACTTTTTTGAAGAATATTTTCTCCTAAAAAAGTCTCAAGTAATTCCTTATTCTGTTTTGATTTAAACTGACCAATTGAAACGATTTCTTTATTGGAAATAATTATTAGTTTTTCTATAAATGAAATTGGAATCTTCATCTGATTTAGTTTTGAGTAATAAGACGATTTGCGTGAGTAATACTATCAGAGGTTTTTTCAAAATCATAAACATATTTATATGCCATTGCATTTGTTTCGACTGGTGAGCCGTTTATCATCCATATTCCTCTGTCGTTTGCAAAATTAATCAGGCTTTCAATATTTTTGGGATGAATAACATTTATCTCATCCATTATACAATGAAGTTTGAAGTCCTTTTGTTTTTTTGACGCTTTCTCTTTTAAGACATTCAAAAGCATAATATAAAGCATAGCTTTTACCAAAACATCCGTGCCATTTGATCCAATATCAGCAAGTTTAGTCTGCCATCCGGTATCTTTATTATTTTCGACAACCCTGAATTTAAGTTCAAATGTATCTTCAAGTGAAATTTCAATCTTGTTTTGTTCCTGTGCAAGATTTGTCATCAGTGCGACAAGAAGTTTAAATGCTGTATCGTTGTTATCTTCTAATTTTAATCCTGTGAATAAATTTAATTCTCCAAAACCAAATGGATTTTCAGAATGAAATTTCCTTATTTCCTCAAATGTCTGGAAGACTTTATTTTCGCTTGGGTCTGCTTTTAATTCAACTTTTTGGACAACTCCAACAAAATTATGTTTTTCAAAATCCTTGTTCATCTTTGAAATTATCTCATCAATTTCCTTTTTCTTGGATGAAAGTTGTTCAATATGCTTTACAATGAGGTTTATCAAATCTGAATGGTTCTTCTTGATATATTTTTTGAAATCATCAATCTTGCTTTCTGTTATAAAGTCTTTTAAGTCATTTGCAAACGAGCGGTAGTCATTATCTTCATTAAAAATTTTCGGAAAATTGAAAATATTGCCATCTCGTAATGGACTAACAAACCGGTTAATTCCCATTTTCAAACTCTTCATATTTTCGGAAATTTTAAATTGTAATTCTTTGATTTTGTTTATTAATACAGTTAAATTCTCACTTGTGGTTGTTTCATATTCCTGTGTAATATAAAACTCAACCTCAGAATAGAAATCTGAATTTTCGAAATCATTAAAATCACTGATTTGTTTATTGAGCTCAGCAATTCTATTTTTAGCTGCATTCAGTATATTTTGAAATTCAGATTCTTCATTTTCTGCAATTTGAATATCGTTATGATGCTTGTTTTTTACTTGTTTTAATTCTGAAACCAAATGATTTAACCTGGCAATAAATTCAGGAAGTCTATCGATTAACTTCGATTTATCTTCATTGTAAACAGCAACTATTGAAGATAAAGTTTTTATGGAATCTATGTTTCCCTGTATTGTTCTTTGTTGTTGTTCGAGTATTTTAAGCCTTTCGGTATCAACTTTCCCGTCTAATTCCCTCATCCTGTCATTTTGTATTCTGTTTCGGCTGGTATCGAGTTCTTTATTAAAATCATTTATTTGCTCGTCTAACTTATTTTGTAGTGCGTTATAGTGGTTCTTAATTCTTTCAATCTCTAAATTTTGCTCAGCTTTTTTATTTTTAATTTGTATTTTTTGCTCAGCTTTTAAATCATTTAATCGTTGTTTACTTTCTCCAATATTTTCAATTGTATTTTTTATCAATGGCTCAATTTTGGCAAGTTCTTCCAACTTCTTTCTTTCTGCATCTCTCTTTAGCTTAGATATGTGAACTTCTGTTTGCGATATTCTAATTTCAGTTTGTGAAACAGATGCCTTTGTATTCAGTATATTTTGATTTAGTTTTTTAATTTTAGGATTAAAACGACTATTAATTTTTTCTTTTTGATTATCCAATTCGGTCAGTTCCTGTTGAAACTGAATCTTTAATTCTTCAATTGTGGTTGCTAACTTTTGACTTTCATTTTGATAATCATCGATTGTCTTAACTTTTACATCCAATTCTTCTAAATCAATACTTACTCCATAAAAAGTCTGATTAATTTCTTCAATCTTTGGTTTTAGATTTTGTGAAAATAGAATAGATTCATCACATACTTTCCCGATTGTGTTTTGCCAATCAGTACAGTTTTTATTCAAATATTCATAAAAAGAATCCTTGAATGAGGCAAGTTTTTCGTTAATCTCATCAATCAGGTTTTGTTTTTCAAGTTGGTCTCTCTCAATTTCTTTTCTCTTATTTTTAAATTTTATTTCTAATAATTCTTTTTCATGATTACCGTTATTATGTAATTTCTCGATTTGTTCTTTGTTTAATTTTACCAGATTCTCCTTTTCATTTTTTTGTTCTCTAAATTCAGTTAAATGTTGGATTTCAAGTTGAATCTCATCTTCAAAGAAGCGGGTATTGTCTATTTTACTTCTTTGATTTTTGTAATTCACTTCATTCTTTTGTAATACTTCCTGTTTGTTTAATTCATCGTCTTTTTGTTTTTCTATTGATTGTCTAATATCCTCAATAAAACTTACATACTGTTGGATGATTTTGTTTTGCTGCCTTACTGAATCAACTTTAAAGTTTGATTTTTTTTCGTTTATGGAGTTAGTGCCTGCTTTATGGTTATTCTCAATTTGTTGTAGAATGTTTTTATATTTTTCTTCTATCGATTGTACTTTTGAAGTAAGTATCTCATATTCATTTCTGATTTTTTCCTTCTCTAAAATGAAGAGCTCTTCTTTAGATACAAATTCTAAGATTGATTCAATACCCGTTAGATTTTCTTTTTTTATCGTTTTATAATGAGTGATTTTATTATTTGCATCTTCAATATTTTTCTTTTCAATTGCAATTTTCTGAGTATAGTTTGATTTTATATTATCGAACTCCTTGTTTGCTTCTTTGATTCTGTTTTGAATAACTGTCAAATTAGATTTTAATTCTATCTGTTCATTTTTCAGTTTATATAATTCGTTTGTAACATTCTTAGAGTTCGCTCCAAGTGTTTTTGCAGCCAATATTTTTTCTTGTTCTTTCGTGATTAATTCATCATAGTTTTGGATAATAATGGTTGCTCGCTTTTTAATCTTTTCATACGCTGAAATATCATTATAATCTTGTTTGAAATCCCTTAGTTGTGTCCTTAGAACATTTAGGTCTACTTTATATCCTTTCCCTTCATTTAATGCAAAATCATCAATACTAATTGAATTAATAATGGTAGTTTTTACCGCATCAGATTCCAGATTTGAATTAAGATAAATATTCGAAATCGTTTTAGGAATATTTTGATATGCAGGACTTTCAATAATTGAATACTGCTTAAAATTCCGACTTAATCCATTAACATGATTTGTCGCTCCATAGATAATATTACGATACTCAGTAAATTTTGTAATTTTTCGAGAATGCCTTGTTTGGATTAGAATATTTTCTGAGATTTTGTTTGGCTTTAATGGAAGTATACCTTTAGGCGTTTCCTCAAGAAAAAACTCCCTTTTATATTCAGAATCTATAAATCGGTAACAAAGCTGGTTGTGTTCCTTGTAAAGCCATATTGAATATTTCCCTTCATTAGTAGCTATTTCATAAACAATGTGTGAGTTAGGGAATTCAAAATAGTACTCAGCAAAATCACTTTTACTTGCAACTTTTGGAATTCCAAGTTTTTGAGTATCCGCATTGTAAAAAAACAAAATTGCTCTTAAAACAGTAGTTTTCCCCACACCCTGGTCACCTGTAAAATGTGTATTGCCATTTAACTGAATTTCTTGGTAGTCAACATTTGCTGCCTTTATAAATATTATTTTATTCAAATATTTCATCTTCCTCCTCTTCAATTACAATTGATACTACTAATTTTTGCAAATAACGATATGACGCAAGCACTTTGAATTCATCCGAATATTCGTTTGTAAGGTCAAAAAAGGTTTCTTTGACCATATATCGGGAAAGTTTCTGAATTCTGTCCAGAGGTTTTTCAGTCGCAAATTCCTGATAATTTTTAAGTGCATCTAATTTTTGCTGTAATGCACTATTGACTTTTGATTTCTCAAATATTCGAGAAGGGGAAAATACAGCTCCCTGAGTAAATGGCTCATCAATTGCTTTAGCGTAAGTGTTAAAAAAATCAAGAATATCAATCCATTTATATGCTCGTTTAACTTTTTCTTCAATAATTTGATTTGTTTCTTTTCTGCTAAAATAGTAATAACCAGTTCCTTTCTCCAACATGAATCCGATACGTTGAAAATAATCTCTCAGTCTTTCATAGTTACTTTCTAACTCAATGATATTGAATAAGTCTTTAATTTCATCGCTCCCGCTATCCTCGCAAATAAATTGGCCTTTGCTCAATCTTTCAAATATATCTGAAGTTTGTATTGGTGGTGTTCCTGTCATAATTTAGGTGTAATTAGTGCGTATTCAATATTCTCAATTTTTGTATAGTTATCTGATATAGAAAAGTCATCTCTATATTGAGAAGCTAATTTACAGAACAAAGTAACTTTTTCCTCGAAAGAGAGTTCTTTTTCAAATTTGTAATTATTTATAAAATCAAATAAATCACCCCCTCTTGACAAGAAGTTTTCTTTTAGTTTATTTGAGTCAACTACATAATGGTTTTTATCTTTTCCGTTCAAGAACTCATTTCGTATAACACCAGATGATTTCTCATCTATGCTCAAAGATTTCTTTAACTTACAACTAATTCGCAAGAGAATCTCATATGCTTCTTCCGATTGAATGTAATCAAGCGATAATGGTGTCGAAAATCGAATTTCATTCTGAAATTGGAGGCTATCGTCCTTTGAAATTACATCTATAAAATTACTTTTATCCGCTAATAATAGATGGTCTTTTAAAAATTTTACCTTTTGAATATGTTTGAATACCTGGGAATCCTGTCTGATTCGATTTATAAAATCAAGAATTTTCTGAGTTATGTCAATTAAATTTTGTCTGGCAACTATAATATCTCTATCCAGTCTCAGGATAATTTGGTTTAACTCGTCATCTTGCACCATTTTAATAAAATATTCCCACGTGCCTTCTCGAAAAAAAGCGTCAATCTGTTTTAGTAATTCATCAAGATTTTTTCTTTTATTATCGTATTCCTGAAGTTTATTTTTCTTGATACTAAAGACTCTCTCTGTTGCAAAGACGTCTTCAACGCTTCCTCGCAATGTTGTTACATTTCTTAAAACATCTTTGCCAACATTTCCAATATTCCGTTTGATTTTAAGAATATATTCATTCTGTTTGGCTGGTCTTTTTTCAAGTTCCCAATTTTGAATATTTTCTTTTAATATTCGTATCAAACCACTGGTGTATTCGTAATTAATCTCCTCAATGGAATCTGTAAACTTTTCAAGAAAGTCAAGTATATCCTGATTTAAATCAATGGTGTGTCCAAATTGAACTAAAATATTCTTCTCAATTAACGTTACTAATTTTTCTTCTTCAAAATTTACAAACTCCAGTAAGTTTTCGTATTTAATACTATTCTTTCTCCTGGAAAAAAGAAAGTCAATTATTTCTCTTTCCTTATAAAGAGTACTTATTAAATCTTTTATTGAATTAAATGCAAACATCTTGATTTACTGTTTCAGTGAGTTGGTAAAAAAATATCTATATATTTTATCTTGTATCATATTACATATTTAATTTTTTCGTATACATTTAGTTTACATTTCTCTTAAATTTCACTTACATTTCTCTTAAATTTCTCTTAAATTCCACTTTCATTCCGCTTTATATCGCTTAAATTGTAAAACAATAGCAACCTTACCATCAAACACTTATTTGTTTATACGTTTAAATTTCACTTTAATTCCGCTTTAATTCCGCTTAATTTTATCAAACAAAACCCATCTACGGCTGGAATCTATTTTTATAAACCCATTTTTACGTAAATCAGTTAGTAAATTACCTATTTTATATATCTTTTGTCTATCGTTTAAATTCTTAGGGAGCATATCAAAAAGCAATTCATTTATATCTTTTCTACTTAAGTAACTATGATCTTTAAATGCTTTAAGTATCCATTCCTTATAATGACTGTCATTGAGACCTTGTAATTTCGAATATTCTATTTTTTTTTAGTAACGTTAACTATATATTTATAAACCAGGTATTCGTCCCTCTATTAATTTCTTTTTATGTAATAATTTTATCGCTTTGTTATTTATAGGCTTATGCTTCTGAATCTTGTCGAGTAAAACAGCTGTGGTTAGATCAATATTGGCATCCTCCATTAATAATAAACTATAATTTCTATTTATTACATTACCGTTTACTAATTAATCTTAAAATTAGCGATAAAATTTAAAGCTCCCAAAACATTTAAGTTGTTCTTTAAAACAGTGCCGGTAACCGAGCGCAGGATTGTATATAATAAAACAAAAAGGACTTTTGCAGATTTTTAAGTTTGATAAAATTACTTAATTTTACTTAGTTTTGAGTGTTTAAGAAGTTCAACTCCATATTCACTTTTAGGAATAAACCGTTTAGGTTGTCTTTTGGAAGATTTGTATTACCTAAGCGGTCAAGGTTGTCATACATATATTG
>Ga0172378_10006553_pt1 | contig 10880 bp, 9 predicted proteins | sample GrowelOW332metaG_FD_119755 | JGI IMG/M metagenome (GOLD analysis project Ga0172378, IMG submission 119755) | Groundwater microbial communities from an aquifer near a municipal landfill in Southern Ontario, Canada - Pumphouse #3_1 metaG | ecosystem: Environmental > Aquatic > Deep subsurface >... | reverse complement strand
TTCGCCAACGGTGACGCCCGCAACGCACTCTCCACCCTGGAAATGGCTGTGCTCAACGGACAGCAGACAGAAGACGGCACGATTACCGTTACCCAGGAAGACCTGGAACAGTGCCTTTCCCGCAAATCGCTTCTCTACGACCGGAACGGCGAGGAACACTACAACCTAATCTCCGCACTCCATAAATCCATGCGGAACTCAGACCCGGATGCGGCCGTCTACTGGCTGGCGCGGATGCTGGAATCCGGCGAGGACCCCCGCTTCATCGCCCGGCGGCTGCTCAATTTCGCCAGCGAGGATGTGGGCCTGGCAGACCCCCAGGCTCTGCCGTTGACGGTCTCCGCGTTCCAGGCCTGCACCCTCGTCGGCATGCCGGACTGCGCTCTGAACCTGGCTGAAGCGGTGATCTATCTGTCCCTGGCCCCGCGTTCGAACGCAGTTTACACCGCCTACGCCGCCGCCCGGCAGGATGCCGAAAAGATGCTGAACGAGCCGGTTCCGCTGGTCATCCGCAACGCACCGACGCGGCTGATGGACGAGCTCGGTTACGGCAAAGACTACCAGTATGCCCACGATTCGCCGGCCAAGCTCACCAATATGCAGTGTATGCCCTCTTCACTGGAGGGGCGGCGGTACTACCGGCCGGACGGCACCGGTCTTGAGGCGCATTACCTGCGCCGGCTTGAACAGATTCTCCAGTGGAAGAAAGGCCACCGGCAGGACCCGCCGGTGAAACCGTCCGAATGAGCAACTGTCCATCTGTGATATATTGAAAAGTAAACGGACCGCCGGAAAGGTCCGGCCAGTCCGAAAGGAAGGTTTTACTCCCACTCAATGGTCGCCGGGGGCTTGCTGGTGATATCGTAAACGACCCGGTTGACCTGGTTTTTCATGGTGTCGGTAATGCGCACCGAGATCTTGTTGAGCACGCTGATGGAAAGCTTGGAGAAGGTGGCGGTCATACCGTCCACCGAGTCCACGGCGCGGACGGCGACGGTGTAACCGTACGCCCGCCGGTCGCCCTGCACGCCGACCGATTTAGACGGCAAAAGCACCGCAAAATACTGCCACGGCCGGACATCCTTGCCGTCCTTGACAGACTTCATGATCTCGTCCTCGACGATATAGCACGCTTCCCGGACGATCGCAATCTTTTCGGGAGTGACCTCGCCGAGACACCGGATGGCCAGGGCAGGACCGGGGAACGGCTGCCGCTCGGAGGCTTCGACCCCCAGTGCCCGGGCCACGTCCCGGACCTCGTCCTTATACAGGTCCCGGAGCGGTTCTACCAGCGTCATGCCCAGGTCCTTCGGGAGCCCGCCGACATTGTGGTGGGACTTGATTGTGTCGCGGATGCCGTCGCCGGACTCGATCCAGTCCGGGGCGATGGTACCCTGCAGCAGGAAGGTGGCGCCGAACTCCTTGGCTTCCCGCTCAAAGACCCGGATAAACTTCTCGCCGATGATCTTCCGCTTGTGTTCCGGTTCCTCGACATTTTCGAGCGCATCGAAGAACTCCGGACCGGCCTTGACGATGCGGTAGTTGATCCCCATGTGCTTGAGCATCGCCTCGACCTCCTCGTCTTCGCCCTTCCGCATCAGCCCGTTGTCCACGTAGACTGCCAGCAGACGGCTCCCGATGGCTTTGCTTGCCAGGGCAGCAGTGACCATGCTGTCCACACCGCCGGAGCAGGCGATGACCGCTTTGCCGGGAGCGGGAATCTTCTGGGAAATAGACTCCTCGGCCTCTCTGATGAAATCCTCGGTGCCGAGCATTCAGGCCACCTTTTTCGCTTCTTCGACAACAGATGCAGAATCGGCCTCGACCTTGGCAGCCATGGCCTGCCGTTTCGCAGCCAGTTTTCCGGCCAGGGTCGGGTCCTGCAGGGCCAGGATCTCGACGGCCAGGGTCGCGGCGTTATCGCCGCGGTCCATGCCGACCGCCGCCACCGGGATGCCCGGCGGCATCTGGACGATCGAGAGCAGCGCGTCGTAGTTCAAGCCGCCGCTCGCCGGTACGCCGATGACCGGCCGGTTGGTGAACGAGGCAATGACGCCCGGCAGCGCCGCGGACAGGCCCGCGATGGAGATGAAGACCTCCGCATCGGAGCCGGTGACCAACCGCTCGACCCGCTGCGGGGTCCGATGGGCCGAAGCAACGGCGATTTCGAACGGCACCCCGTATGATTTCAGTACAGTGATGGCCTTCTGAGCGATCGGGAAGTCGCTCTTGCTGCCCGTGATGATGAAAACCTTTGCCATGACCGAGGCCACGGCAACGCATGATTAAAAATCCACCGCACCCGGCCGGAAGCCGGCCGGGGCAGACAGGAGCGGAAGCGGCCGGCTTAAAGAGCCGGCGCCCCCGAAAAGAGATGTTTCCGAATTTAGCTCTTGAGCACGGTAACCAGAAAGATGCCAACAGCGGCCAGAGCGCCGACGAGGATGGCAATCAGATAGATCAGACCGTCATACATCAGGTCCCAGACCGGGAAGGTGAACGGCTCGACCCCACTGAAGACGGTAAGCCATTCCCAGAAGATGCCGACGATGATGCCGACAATTGCAATCACGATTCCGTATTTTCTACTCTTTCCGGTGCCGAAGTACGCGGAGAAGATACCGGCGACGACCATCACGAGTGCAAATACAAACACGAGCACCGTGAGGAACATCCAGATACTCCAATCCATTCTTGAAACCTCCAATTCGGACGCATCCGTTCGATGCGGTTACTTCTGCGACAATGCACGTAATGATTATTAAGGTTACCTTCAAGTCAGGGGTGCTGGAACTCTTGCCGGACCCGTTTTCAGTATGCAGGAAAACCGTTTGCAGGGCCCTGCCGCCGGCATTGGATGGGGGTTCCATCCCGGGACCCGGAGGTACATTTGCGCTTCGCCCACCGATTAAATATATTAACAGAAGTAATTTATATAAAGTAGCCAAACGTTTAAATATTACTTGGATATTGGGGCATTCAATCATTTGATATAGGAGACGTTTCTGTGGAATTTCTTGGGACAGTCAGCGGCGTCACCTCCGAGGGCCATCTCATTGTTCCCTGCCAAGGCCTGCCCGAAATCGGCGCCGCCGTCTTTGACGACCGGCGCCGCCGGACCGGTACGGTGAGACGGATCCTGGGTCCGGTGGACGCACCTTATGCGTCCGTCACCGCCGAGAACGGAAACGCTCCGGCCGCCGGCGCCAAACTCTATTTCGAAGGGAAGGGTCACGATGGTAAAGCAAAGAGAAGAAACAGAAGAGATTAAGGTCTGCCCCGAATGCGGCAGCCACCACCTCGTGCGGGACTATGAGCGTGGCGAACTCGTCTGCGAGGACTGCGGGCTCGTGCTCGACGACCAGTTCATCGACCAGGGACCCGAATGGCGCGCTTTCGATGTAGAACAGGGTGAGAAACGGGCGCGGACCGGCGCTCCGATGACCTACACCATCCACGACAAAGGCCTGTCGACCGAGATCTCCTGGAAGAACAAGGACAGTTACGGTAAGAGTATCCCGACCCGCAACCGGGCCCAGCTGTACCGGCTGCGGAAGTGGCAGCGGCGGATCCGGGTCTCCAACGCCACCGAACGGAACCTGGCGTTCGCGCTCTCGGAACTGGACCGCATGGCTTCTGCCATGGGACTCCCGCGGAATGTGCGGGAGACCGCGGCCATGATCTACCGGAAGGCCGTCAACAAGAACCTGATCCGCGGACGCTCCATCGAGGGCGTCGTCGCAGCATCCCTGTACGCAGCCTGCCGCCAGTGCGGCGTGCCCCGGACTCTGGACGAAGTCGCGAGCTCGAGCCGCGTCGGCCGGAAAGAGATCGGCCGGACCTACCGGTTCATGACCCGGGAACTGAAGCTGAAGCTTATGCCTACCCGGCCGCAGGACTATGTCCAGCGGTTCTGCTCCGAACTGAAACTGAGCGGCGAGGTCCAGAGCAAGGCCGCCGAGATCCTGAAAGATGCAAGCGACAAAGAGCTCACTTCCGGACGCGGCCCGACCGGCGTCGCCGCCGCCGCCATCTACATATCGTCGATCCTCTGCAACGAGCGGCGGACCCAGCGGGAAGTGGCGGATGTCGCCGGCGTGACCGAGGTCACCATCCGGAACCGTTACAAAGAGCTTACCGAGAAGCTCGGCATCGAAATTCAGCTCTGAAACTCATTTCCGGCGGGAAAATCCCACCGGGATCACATTTTTTTCAACTTTTGACGTTTTTAATTATATATATTAAAGTTCCTGGAAAGGGCATAATGCCGAATAACCAGAAAAATGTAATGTCTTGATTCTGACTTTCCGGTATGTTTTTACTGATTGCTGCCCATGCGATCAACTATGAAGTTGTTACAGGGCATTTATGAAGAGGTAATAAGTAAAGCCCTTGACACAGCTATTCTTAATCTGGAAAACCAGCAGTTGGTAGTTGAAAAAGCTAAGATTGATGCCGCCGACAGCGAGAGCATATTATCACGTTATCTGCAAAAGGCGCTCGAACAGGGACTCCGGGCCATCAAAGATCAGAACTCGAAGAACGGTGTAAAGGCCGAAATCGCAACCTGCAACGAACTGCTGGAACTTTTAAGTCGTCATGCTAACGACTCCGAACTGCTCAAATGGCAGATCGGTCAAGATGGCGAACAACTGCTTTCAATCTGGGACCGCAGTATCCAAAGGGCCATGGAAAAACATCGTCCAGTCTCTTCTATCGCGATCAGTTCGATCTTTACAGGTAGCAAAAAAGACCCCACACTGGCTTACGAACTGGAAAGAGAGATCGAGACCGCCGACGAGGTTGATTTTCTCGTATCATTTATTCGTTATTCTGGTCTTGTTAAAATTCGGGACGCTCTGAAGGACTTTACTAATCGTCCGGGCAAGAAACTGCGGATCATCACAACCACTTACATGGGCAACACTGAAGCCACAGCCGTAGAACGTTTAGCCGCGTTACCGCAGACTGAAATCAAAATCTCATACGATACCCGGACCACGCGTCTGCACGCCAAGTCCTATATTTTCCGGAGAAGTAATGGATTCACGACTGCTTTTGTCGGTTCATCCAATCTGTCTGGAGCCGCGGTGACCGAAGGCATGGAGTGGAACCTGAAGGTCACGAACGCCGACATGCCACAGGTCATCACCGGCATCACAGCTGCGTTCGATTCCTACTGGGCCTCACCTGATTTCGAACCTTACAATTATGTATTAGATCACAATCGGCTGCGGCGGGCTTTGAAACATGAACACGACCGGGACCCAGAGACTGGAATCATCAATATCTTCGATTTCCACCCATATCCATTCCAAACCGAAATCCTGAACGAACTGAAAGCCGAACGGGAAGTCCATCATTCCTGCCGCAATCTTATTGTGGCCGCAACTGGCACCGGTAAGACGGTCGTCTCGGCCTTCGACTATAAACGGTTCGTGAATGCTAATTCGGATCAGCCCAACCGTTTCCTCTACATCGCCCATCGGGCAGATATTCTGAAAAAGAGCCTAGGTACTTACCGGGCAATTCTAAAGGACCAGAACTTCGGCGATTGGTGTGATGGCAACCATGACCCACAGGTCTACGACCATGTGTTCATGACCATCCAGACATTTACCGCCAGACATTTTGAGCAACTACTGGCGCCCGATTACTATGACTATATTGTGGTTGATGAGACTCACCATGGCGCGGCCGAGAGCTATCAGACGTTGTTTGAATATTTCCAGCCACAAATCCTGTTGGGTCTGACCGCCACCCCAGAAAGGACAGACGGTCTAGACATTCTGCACTACTTCAATGACCGGATCGCCGCAGAGATCCGGTTACCGGAAGCTATTGACCGCCACCTGTTGGTGCCGTTCCAGTACTTCGCCGTAACCGATCCCACGGACCTTTCCCAAGTGAAGTTCGTCCGTGGCCGGTTCGATACCGAAGAGCTGAACCAACTCTATCTGAAAGATGACGGCCGGGTTCGGGCAGTCTTGGATGCTATCAGCCGGTATTGCCCAAATACCGACAGCATCCGTGGTCTGGGCTTTTGTGTCAGTCAACAGCATGCGGCCTACATGGCTCAACGTTTTAAGGAAGCGGGAATTCCCGCCGTGGCCCTGACCGCCGAATCCCCGCAGAGCGACCGCAATGTCTGTCCTCAACAATTGGCTACCGGCAAACTGCGGTTTATCTTCACGGTCGACATCTACAACGAAGGAATAGACATTCCAGAAGTCAACCTGGAGTTGATGCTCCGGCCTACTGAAAGCTTGACAATCTTTATTCAGCAACTAGGTCGGGGGCTACGGCTGTGCGATAACAAAAGCGATCTCACCGTACTCGATTTTGTCGGTCAGTTCAATCAGAACTACACGATTTATGAAAAGAAACTGCGTTATCTGACTGCCGGTTCGAATATTTCGGTAAAGAAACAGATTGAGACCGAATATGAAGGCCTGCCGCTAGGCTGCTATGTCGGTTTGGAAAAGGTCGCTCAAGAACGGATTCTCAACGGAATCAAGAACAGCACTCACAATCTGCGGCGGATCTTACAACTGTTACACGATTACCACGATGAAACTGGCCGGAGTGACTTGCATGGTTTCCTTGATTATAGCGACCTTACGCTCGATGCCTTGTACAAGACCGGCACCACATTCACCATGCTGCTCCAGAAGGCCAAGACCAGAACGACCGCGCTGGACAAAAAGTACGACCAACAGTTGGCCTCTGGCCTGCGGCGGTTAAGCGATATCGATAGCCGGCGGTGGATCACCGCCCTGAGAAGGTTCCTGACTGATGATGCTCTACTGACCGCAGAACTCGACCGCAAAATGGGTCTGATGTTGTTCTATACTTTTTACCAAAACACTCCGTTAGAGTGCGGGTACCACAGTCTTGACGATTTCTTGGCCCAGTTGCGGCACAGCCCCTATCGTACCGAACTGCTTGACCTACTGCAGCTGCGTTATGAGGCCCTGAACTTCACAGACGAACCGGTCGAGCTCGGGTTCCCCTCCCCGCTGGACTTGCATTGCACTTATACCCGGAACCAAATTCTGGCCGGCTTTGGCGAAATCGACGAACAGGTGTATTTCACCTGGCAGGAAGGCGTCAGAGAATTGAAAGGTCGTCACACTGATATTTTCACCATCGATCTAAAGAAAACGGAAAATGACTTTTCGGCTACGACCCGCTATAAGGATTACGCCATCAGCGCTGACCAGTTCCATTGGCAGTCGCAAAGTAAAACCACGCAGCACTGCACGGTTGGTCAGCGTTATCTTAATCAACGCCAAAACGGCCAGAACATCCTACTTTTTGTTCGTCCGGAAAAAACCCAAAACGGCAAAACCATGCCATACGTTTTCCTGGGTAAGGCTGATTTTATCTCAGCTAGTGGCAACCGTCCAATTAATATTGTTTGGCAGACAGAACAGCCAATGCCTACATGGGTCGTCGAGCAATCAGCTCCGATCAGACCGTGATTATGGCCGGAACCACTTAAACTCCAGATACTCCACCTGTTCGCTAACCCGACAGAATAGAATCTCTTTCTTTACTCCGCCGGACAGCCGCACCGTCCGTGAGATCTCCGGCCACATGGTAACATGCGATGCCGGCACCGCATGTACCAGATACCGCGCGTGGCATTCATCCGGAGAGCCCTCGTACACCCGGAAATGGGTGCCGTATTTGAACCCGGTCTTGACGACCAGACCCCGCAGCCGCAGGTCGGTGTAGGTCCGCAGCCGCAGGTCAAACTCATCCTGATTCTGCCGGCCGAACTTCACCAACTCTTCGCCGCTCATAGCCTTACCGCCCTGGTCCAGCACCCGCAACTCGCCGGTCCCGATCAGATAGCAGGCTTCGATCAGCGACAGTTGCAGCAGACCCTGCAGGTCCTTGCCGTAGAACGCTTCTTCGTGCAGTGTCCGGCCGGCCTCGGCGTCAAACACGAACACCCGGTCGCCGAACAGTTTCCCGGTGACCGCCGGCACCCGCTCGCCCGGCAGCAGCTGTCCCCGAGGGTCCTTGAAGGACATGTTGTAATAGGTGAGGTCGCCCTCTTCGTCCACCACGCCGTACAGGAGCTGCTTGCCCCGGTCCGCAGTCTGGGAGATCTCCCGCGCGAAGACCGTGATGTCGAGCGCGGTACGCTCGGACACGGCGCATACCATGTAGAGCGGGGCGCTGCTGCTGACATTCTGTCCCCGCGGGTATACGCAGAGGTCGAAACTGCCGGACTCAGGCTTCACCACGAAGCCGCGGCCGCGCAGGTCGCGGTAGACGGTGTACTTGATGTCAAAGCCGCGGCAGGCCCGCGAGGCGTACTCAAAGAGGTCCTCAAAGGCCATCTTCTTCCGCTTGTAGACGACCTCGAACCGTTCGCACTCGACCAGGAAGACCGCTTCCACCAGATCGAGCTCCAAACCTCCGCCGTGCAGAGGATAGCCGAAGTTGCCTTTGCTGTAAAGCTGATTGCCTTCTCTGATGTCGCGGACGAAAACAGAGACGTCCTCAAGCTCCCCTGCCATGGATAGGCCTACGGGACCTCTGTATTTATTTGTTCACCGTCGGGGCCCGACCGCAGAATGGATAAGCGGGGCCGTTCATTCCGACATATATGACCGCAGAGTTCCGGCAGTTCGCCTTGCAGCACGGCGTCTCGGAGCAGACCTATCTGACCGCCATGCGGAACCTTCTCGACCTGCAACGGATGAACCCGTCCGTGCAGTTCCTCGTCGCCGATGCCTTCAGCAAGTACGTCAGGGGGGAGTTCACCGTCCATCGGATGGCCGAACTGGTGAAGAGCCAGGGCTATCCGACTGATGACGAGAAGGAGATGTATTTTGATACCACGGTCAACGGCGCGCCCGTAACTGTGTTCGTCACCTGTTGCGGCGTCACCCCGATGCCCGGCCGGCGCACAATCGCACTCGGTCTGTGGAACGTCTCGTTCCGTGATCGCATCGAGTTCTACCCATTCTTCGCCGCAGCGATGTTCGACGTGCTTGACCCGAGCCGGCCGCGGGACCCCGGCCTTTAAGAACCCCGAAGCGTTCGTGAGCAGGTATGATGAGCGGAAGTTTCTGGGACTACCTGACGGAGAAAGGCATCCACCCCTGGCTGTCCGACATCGTAGCGGACTGTCTCGTTCACCGGCGGCCTCTCGACGACACCCTGCTGAAGCGGTTGGCGGACGCCTTCTACGAGTACATGCACGGCGATCTTAACTGTGCCAGTCTCGCCGGGGTCGTCCGGGCACAGGGGTATTCGGCCCGGGAACTGCAGAACATGCTGTTCAGTGCGGCCATGCCCGCCGGCGAGGCCACCGTCTACGTTACCGGCGAAAACGAAGTTCCGTACAAAAACGCCCGCACCATCGCCCTCGGCACATGGAACATCTCCGAGCGGGACGGGGTCGAATACTATCCGTACTTCGCCGCCGGCATGTTCACCTGCCTGGACCCGGCCCGGCAGCACGACATCCGCCAACAGCGGATCGAATACCACTGGCCGGATTTTTCCCTTCCCGGCCGGTAAAACAGTTACCGCAGTCCGGACCGGCGTTGATGCTGCCGATGCGATCGCCGTTAAAGATACGAATCCTAAACGTCAGGGCGCGTGATGAGTTTATGAAAAAAACATCATTAATGTTTATGAAAAATCTTTAATTAATTAAATACGGTGTTATTAATCTAATATTTGTATTAAATAATATGCTTAAAATAATATTTATCTATTAATAAAAGCACCTTATAATTTATTTTTTTATACTTTAGAAAATGCTGGACGATCCCGCAGATCTCAGACCGAACAAAGCAGAAAACTTTGTTTTATGCAGAGGAAAAAAAGAAAAAGATAAACGCCGGCCGCCGCCGGCGTAAGGAATTTCAGTAATGGTCACCGACCGCCGAGCTCGGCAGGGTACCGTCCAAGGCCTGTTCATAGCCGGCCAGATCGAGGAGACCGTGGCCGGACAGATTGAAAACGATAGTCTTAGCCTCGTTCTTGGCCTTGCACTCGAGCGCCTTGTCGATGGCGCACTTGAGGGCATGACAGGACTCGGGCGCCGGGATGATGCCTTCGGTCCGGGCAAAAAGAATGCCTGCATCGAAGGTGGCTGGCTGATCGTAGGAGACCGCCGTGATCTTGTGCTGGTCGAAGGCCGCAGACACCAACGGCGACATGCCGTGATACCTGAGGCCGCCGGCGTGGATGGCGCTGGGGATGAAGTTACTGCCCAGAGTGTACATGTACATCAGCGGGGTCATGCCCGCGGTGTCGCCGTAGTCGTACCGGTACTCGCCGGTGGTGAGCGACGGAGCCGCCTTAGGCTCGACCGCGATGACCTCGCTGTTCTGGAACTTACCGTGCATCTTTTCCCGCAGGAACGGGAAGGTAAAGCCGGCAAAGTTGGAACCGCCGCCGACGCAGGCAATCATGTAATCGGGTTCGATCTCCGCCTGCGCGAACTGCTTGAGGACTTCCTCGCCGATGACGGTCTGATGGAGCATGACATGGTTCATCACGCTGCCCAGCGCGTAACAGGTGCCGGGATCCTTCGCGGCCATCTCACAGGCCTCGGAGATGGCGATACCGAGAGAACCGGAGGTGTCCGGGTGTTCCCTGAGAATCTTCTTACCGAACTCGGTGTGCTGACTGGGGCTGGAGTAGATCTCGGCGCCGTAGGTGTGGATGATGGTCTTACGCAGGGGCTTGGCGTCGTAACTGCCCTTGACCATGAAGACGGTTGCTTTGATGTCGAATAGGTTCGACACCATGGCAAGCGCAGTGCCCCACTGCCCGGCCCCGGTCTCGGTGGTCAAGGTATGGATGCCGGACTCGGCGTTGTAATAGGCCTGGGCCAGGGCGGTGTT
>Ga0172378_10006549_pt1 | contig 10884 bp, 10 predicted proteins | sample GrowelOW332metaG_FD_119755 | JGI IMG/M metagenome (GOLD analysis project Ga0172378, IMG submission 119755) | Groundwater microbial communities from an aquifer near a municipal landfill in Southern Ontario, Canada - Pumphouse #3_1 metaG | ecosystem: Environmental > Aquatic > Deep subsurface >... | reverse complement strand
GCTGAGCACTCAATGTGCCAACCTGGTCTTCCTTCGCCCCAATGCGACTCCCACGAAGGCTCTCCCTCCTTCTTAAACTTCCACAAAGCAAAATCTCCAGGATTCTTCTTGCCTTCAAAGGAAGCCTTACGCTCTCCTCCTCCAGGATTCAAGTCCTCTAGATTATAATGCGATAGCTTGCCGTAACTTTCAAACTTGGACACATCATAATAAACACCATCTTCCAAGATGTATGCTATATCCTTCTCGATGAGAGTCTGAATCAATTCAATGATTGCCTCGATAGATTGAGTAGCACGAGGTTGATAAGTAGGATGCAAAACATTAAGCTTATCAGCATCAGTATAATACTCAGCAATAAAACGGTCAGCCAATTCACTGATAGTAATACCCTCTTCGTTAGCGCGCTTAATCATCTTGTCATCGATATCAGTGAAGTTCTGGCAAAACTCCACTTCGTATCCACGGTACTCTAAGTACCTGCGAAGAGTATCGAACGTAACAAATGGTCTCGCATTTCCGAGATGGAAATAATTATATACAGTTGGTCCACACGCGTACATCTTGACGTGTCCTGGAACAATAGTTACAAACTCTTCTTTAGTCCTGGATAATGTATTGAATAACTTCATTATCAATTAGTCTCCTTATCATCCTCTATATCTTTAGTCTCTTTGCAATTCGTATAGACTTCAGTCTTAGAAAATTCAATCCCCTTATTACTGGTCGAAGCAGATAATTCTTCAAGCCTTTTCTCAAGTGAAAGAACCTTGTGAGTCAAACGACACAGTTCCTGAGATGTTGGATCTGGGTTAAATGCGTGATCAAGCTCGAATGCGTGGTTTGCCGCTTTTACACCATCTACTCTAACTACCTTACCAGGTACACCAACAACAGTCGCACCAGCCGCTACGTCGCATAAAATCACGGCATTAGCACCAATACTAGCATTCTCACCAATCGTTACATCTCCAAGAATCTTAGCTCCTGCACCTACAAGAACATTATCACAAAGAGTCGGATGTCTCTTTTTCCCTCTACTGTGACCGCGTCCACCAAGAGTTACATTATGATATATCGTACAATTATTGCCTATTACAGCTGTCTCTCCAACTACTATTCCCATTCCATGATCTATAAAAAGGCCACTTCCGATGACTGCTCCAGGATGAATCTCAATACCTGTAAAAAACCTAGCACATTGAGAATTCCATCTTGCTAGGGCCTTAAGCTTATGCTTATAAAGAAAGTGGCTTACTTTATGGTAAACAAGCGCATGAAAACCAGGATATAACAAAATAACTCCGGCGACACTTCGTGCAGCCGGATCGCGTTGAGCAATCATCTTAGCATCACTATACAAACCCATAAATCACCATACCCCAGTCAATTCAAAAAATTAAGACAAAAGAAAGCCTGAGAATGAGTAACTCCTTTTGACACCTAGCTGCAGCCAGGGCGGTATCCTGCACCTGATTTCAATCTTCCAGTACAAAGCCGGCCTGATTTAGATCAACTGACGCGGATTCCAATTAAAGTCATGAAGGTTCAACATAGAGTCACCCACTTCAGGTACTTCTATTATAAAATAAAAACACCTATATGCCAACTTAATATGGTTCGTCATTTTTAACATTTCTGTTACCTGCTACGGCGCAACATAGTACTTTTTCACAACCTCCAGCTAGCAAAGCCACTGCTGCCTCATGTAAAGTGCTTCCGGTTGTTGCAACATCATCGATAAGAATGACTGTATTTCCTTCAAGATCCCATTCTTTATTTACCTCAAAAGCATTCTCAACATTTGAGAATCTTAGAGCATTTTTCTTCATCTCCGATTGCCTGTAAGTATCTCGCAGACGAACAAGAATATCAGGACTAACTGGTACTTGCATTCTTATGCCGACCTGCTTAGCAATCTCATATGCTTGGTTAAAGCCCCGTTCTTTCTGTCTTGACTTTGATAGAGGTACTGGAACTATGAGACTAGCACTAATTTTATCTTCACACATGATACTACCAAGAAGAATTCCAAGGAATTGCGCTATTCGTATCTCTGGTTTGAATTTCATCTTTGGTATCACTCTTGCAAAAATTTCCCCATAGGCAAAAGGCATGTACAGAGTTAGCTCTGGATGCTCATCTTTTGAAAAAGGTTCGGAAAGCAGTGTGAACCATCGTCTATCAGGAACTTCAGGAATAAACATAGACAAGCATTCCGAGCAAATTGTCAATTGAGAAAAGGCCGCTAACTTTAAGCCGACCTTATTACAACAAATGCAATTGGGCGGTAGCAAATAATTAATTGATTGCTCTAGGATCCTTCTCATCGCTAAGTTCCATTTCTCTTTGATTCCTTGAATACCTGCTCTTAGTATTTTTCTCCTTAATTGATTGGAGCATATCGCCAAGAGATGTCTGTCGCTTATATTCGGTGGTGGATCTAAGAATCTTTTCGAGCGTTCCAGATATTTCGATTACTACTATCCTCTTCTTGCTTCGAGTTATGGCGGTATAGAATAACTTGCGATTCATAAGTCGGTAATTCATTTTGCCAAGAGCAATAATTACATTATCAAATTCGCATCCTTGAGCTTTATGCACAGTCATCGCATATGCAAGCTCTAAGTCCTGAAGTCGATTCTTCTGATAACTTACATTCTTATCATCAAAACTAACTACTAGCCCATTATCAAGTATGTCTAGGGATAGTACTTCCCCAATTTCGCCATTAAATAAGCCTTTCGTCATTGCATTCTCACTAGAATCAAAAAACTCGGTTCGATAGTCATTCTTTACTTGCATTACCCGGTCGCCTATTCTAAAGCTTTGACCGCTTGCCTTGACTACATTTCCGGGAGACTTCTTTGCAAAAACATCTTGAATTCCACTATTAAGCTCTCTTGTTCCAAGTAAATTCAGTCTAGTAGGTGAAATAATGGCTACATCAGGCGTATCTTCAAGCATCTTAGTATATGTGTCTATTACGGCTTTATATGCGTCACAATCATTATTAAAAGACATCAAAGTAAAGTCGTCATTATTAGAGATAAGCTTCTTAGAATTCAATACACGATATGCATTTGCAGCTATTGAGCTCTCATTCTTCTGCCTATAAACATATTCAAGCTCAACTCTTGGAATAAGTTGGCAAGACAGTAAATCTGCAAGAATGTTTCCAGGTCCAACTGATGGCAATTGGTTAGGATCTCCAATCAAAATTATTGAAGCATCTGGCCTAATAGCATCCAACAGTGCTCGAAAAAGCTTCGCTTCAATCATTGATGCCTCATCGACGATTACTACTCTTGCATCAATTGGGTCATCACTATTCCTTCCAAAGAAAGTCTTCGATTCATTATCTTCGTCAGGAATCACCGTCTCAAGAAGTTTATGTATCGTTAATACCTTCTCCCCGACGACTTCTGCTAGTCTCTTTGCTGCTCTTCCTGTAGGTGCACAATACTTAACTTCAATCTTCTCTCTTCTTAAGTGTTCTGCCAGGATCCCAACTACAGTTGTCTTACCTGTTCCAGGACCACCAGTAACAATAGAAATTGGGCTATGAATGCACATCTTAAATGCTTCTATCTGTTTACTATCAACGCTGATTCCATATGAATTGGAAATCTTTAAAAAAGCGTCTTCTACTCTCTTCTCATCTAGTGGCTGAGTCTTTGCCTGAACAAAACGCGTGATTTCCTTCTTTATGTTGATTTCGCATGCATAGTATATGCCTAGCGCGATTCTTGCATCTTTTTCTGTAATCTCACATTTTCGGCAGAAATTGGCTTCATCAATACGATATACTGCAACCTCTCCTCTGCTTCTTTCTAATTCCAATGCACTTACAAAGGCAGACTCGAACATTTCACATTTGCTTACATCACATTCGCATATAAGTTTTCTATCACAACTCTGGCAGCAAGTATTTCCCTCATCGAAAAGAACTCTCCACGTAGCTGCTCGAAGCTGCTGGAGGCTAAAGTACATGTTACCAGTCTCGCTATGAAGCAGAGATAACGTAGCTTCTATAGCACCTGCAAATCTATATTGATCGAAAAAATCCATTTCGCAATTCTTAGCTAGTCGCTCACATATAGTAAAACCTATTGTTGGCACTTGTATCAATAGATACGGGTTCTTCTTCACTTGCTCGTATGCAAGAAAACCCAAGAATTCCAACGCTTTCTTCGATTGTGATACTGACAATCCCAGAATTCTTAGCTTCAAAAGTTCTTCATAATATCCACATTTACGATCTATTTCTTCTTGCACCATTCTCGTGCGCTTAAGTGATAAACCCGAGATAGAATTTGCAACCTTTTCTGGATTAACCTTCAACTGATTAACCACATCATCTTTATATTGCTTGGCAAGAAGGTTAGCAATTCTTTGTCCTATTCCTTCGAAGCATTCCATCAAAAAAGATGAAATTAGTGCCTCAGCCGATTCTTGGTTTTGAACTATCGCAATGTAATCGGCCTTTACTTGAATAGTTCTTCCATAAGTATCAACTTCACCGCTAACTTCAATAGTTTGTCCGCACGCGGCTACACCATTTACACTATTTCCCTTAACAGAAATGTCCCCTTCACAAGCATAAATTGCAAAATCATTCTTCTCGAAAATCACGCGAGACACAACTAAGGATATCTTCTCTACCCGTTTACCCACATCTTCCATATTTAACTCGTGATTTGGCATGCTTATGCTCCCATTTTTATGTTCTGTTAGAAAGACTAACAAAACAAACATGATTTCACAACTGGAAAACATTTACTATTTATTTTTTACTAAATAATGAAACAAAACTATATACAATGAAACTAATTATTTCCCCCGATTATTCAAGCTGGCAGCGATCGAAAGGCTTACTTAAATACTTTTCTCTGTAACGGAATTACTCTTTCTACTTCTTTTACTTCGTAACAATAATAGACAAATCAAGAGTATATTTATTATGAGAACAACTACACTTCCTTCTATTTTACATGAACCTCCAGATAAAATATTGCTTCCATTTAATGATATATTCAGTAAATGTGGATAATCATCTGCAAGTGATACACAACCTATTATTATCGCACCTACGCAATTCCAGATTGCATGCATGATGACTGGCGCAATAATAGACTCTGTATACTCAAGTACAACTGTCATCAAAAGCCTCATTGTCACCACATTCAAAACTGGAATAAGACCTGCTTCAAATGCCCCACACACGCATAGAGGTAAATAATAAAGTGTTCACAATGGTTGCTACATTGTGTTATGCCATATTTCAACATTTGGAATAAATACCCTCTTACAAGCAGTTCCTGCATCACAACATTGATAAATGCCGAAAAAATCCATATCAAAATTCCTGACACTTAATTTAATCCATCAAATTTCATTACTCCAAACAGAAGCAAAATTAGTACTGTAGATCCTAACCAAAATACACCACTAATTATTCCTATTGAGATTCCTTTTATAGGTTTATCGTAAAGTCTTAATTTTACTTGTTTCTTCTCAGTCAACTCAGTCAACCAGAAAATCAATGTATATTCTGAAATAGTCTAATACTACCTCTTTATGAAGAGAGCTTGTTAGATATATTGCTCAATACTATTACTTCGAGGTCCATATAACATTTTTTCTTAAATAGAAGAGAAAAATAATATATACTAGCAAAGGAATATTCTTGGGGGGATAGACATATGCCATTCTTGTTAGTACTTGCCGTAATACCGGTTGTTGTATTACTTTTTATCATTTTTAAAATTGATAAGCATGAGAAGGAGCCTATTGGGCTTCTGATTTCTTTGTTTTTCTTGGGAGTTGTTGCCGTAATACCGGTGTTCATTGCAGAACTCATAATGGAAGCCTACTTCACAGTTAACTTAGATACCAGTTCGTATTACTTCTATTTCTGTGAAGCATTCTTCGTTGCTGGTCTTTGTGAAGAGGGTCTAAAGTATTTCTTTTTGCGGATAAGGACATGGAACCACAAAGCTTTCAACTATCGCTTCGATGCTATTGTTTATTCCGTATTTGTATCTCTGGGATTAGCTTGCCTCGAGAACATTCTTTACGTATGCACAAATGGATTTGCTGTTGGTATTTTTAGAGCCATCGTATCAGTTCCAGGTCATTGTTTCTACGGTGTTTTCATGGGTTACTATTACGCCCTAACTAAGCATAACGATAACATTATTAAGATTGCCAAAGGACAAATTGCTGACATAGAATATCAAAAAACTAATCCTCGACTCGACTCAGTCGAGAAAGGAAGATTAGTAGGACTTCTTGAGAATAAGAGAATGTCAATTGAAAAGTTCTTAAACGCTCGAATAAAGTATAGCGTTCTATCTTTAGTAGTTCCAATTACTCTTCATGGTTTCTTTGATTTTTGTATATTTACAGAAAATGTCATATTTTACCTTATTTTCTTAGTGTTCGTAGTATTATTGTATATTTTCACGATAAAGAGAATAATCAAAGCGAGAAAAGAAGACGTTCCTATAGCAGTTCCTGTAGGAGGAGTTCCATATGAAAGTGCTAATGCTAATTCAGCACCAAGTTCTCCATCAACTCAACCTCTGCCGCCAATTACTCCTGTTGGAGAAGCACCTATGCCAGTATGGGATTCAAATTCATACGATAATACCAAATCTCCTTTTGTTCCTCTTAAAAAGGTTCCTAGTGTAGTAATTGCTCAGCCTACTATTCCTATAGCTTCGGAAACTTATGCTTCTACTCCTAAACCTTCTCCAAAATATTGCATCCATTGTGGTGCTCCATTATTTCCAGAATTTCGTTTCTGTGAAGAATGTGGAAAGAGAATATCAAGATAAATACTATTTATTGGAATAATAATAACCCGTTGATTCGTTACTTTTCTAATCAACGGGTTATCTAATTACTTATTAACTAAGTAGAATTTAAAGTCCTGCCTGTTTACGCAAGTCTTCAGCTTTGTCTGTTCTCTCCCATGAAAGCTCTACGTCCGTTCTACCGAAGTGACCATATGCAGCAGTTGAAGAATAGATAGGTTTCCTTAGGTCCAAATCGCGAATAATTGCTGCAGGTCTTAAGTCAAAGTTCTTCTCAACCAGAGAAACAATATCCATATCCGAAATAACACCTGTATCAAAAGTATCTACCATTATTGAAAGAGGTTTTGCAACGCCAATAGCATATGCTAATTGAACCTCGCATTCCTTAGCAAGACCAGCTGCTACAATATTTTTCGCGATATATCTAGAAGCATATGAAGCGGAACGATCAACCTTTGTTGGGTCTTTTCCAGAGAATGCACCGCCACCATGACGACCAAAACCACCATAGGTGTCAACGATTATTTTTCTACCAGTAAGTCCGGAATCTCCCTGAGGTCCGCCTACAACAAAACGACCTGTTGGATTTACGTAAATCTTAGTAGCGCCATCGATTAATTCCTTGGGAACTACCGGTTCGATTACATTCTTTATAACAAACTCGCGGAGAGTAGATTGTGATACATTTGCTGAATGCTGTGTAGAAATTACAATTGAATCAATTCTCTTTACCTTGCTACCATCGTATTCTATGGTAACTTGGCTCTTTCCATCAGGACGCAAATAGTCTACAACTCCATCCTTACGAACTTTCGAGAGCATCCAAGTTAGCTTATGCGCCATTGATATAGGAAGAGGCATCAATTCAGGAGTATCGTCGTTAGCATAACCAAACATCATTCCTTGGTCGCCAGCACCAATATCAAGACTATCAGTGTCTCCTTCCCTTGCCTCAAGCGACTTATTAACACCCATAGCTATATCACTGGACTGCTCATCTATAGAAGAAAGAACCGCACATGTCTTATAGTCAAAACCAGAATCCGTACCATCGTAGCCGATTTCCTTAATTCGATTGCGAACAATTGAAGGAATGTCAACATATGCGGATGTCGTAATCTCACCCATTATCAAAACCATACCTGTCGTGCAGCAAGTCTCACAAGCTACTCTTGCAGTAGGATCTTGCTCAATAATCGCATCAAGCACACTGTCCGAAATCTGGTCACAAACCTTGTCTGGATGCCCTTCCGTTACAGATTCAGATGTAAAATACCACTTTCCTGTCCTGTTTCTCATATGTACCTCAATTCTTCTCCCTTTAGGAGATTATCTTTCTAAACATCAAAAAACCTTCCTCTATACAAACGGAAGGCCTAAAAGATTCATTATATTACTCATCTCTCAGGTTTCCCTGTCGGATTTGGCACCGCTGCTATCGCCGGTTGCCGGGCTTCATAGGGCCGATTCCCTCCACCTCTCTTGATAAGGGCTGATCACTCAGTCGTATGCATTTTATCACCATGAAAACCAAGTGTCAAAGGTAAACCCTTTCTTGTTCTTATTTGTAGAAAATTGTATTCATTTGTCGAACTACCTCTCTCGAAAAGGCTATATGCTTTTGTTACTAGCTCACAAGGAGGGAATATTATGGCATTCAGTATCTTACTTTTAGAGAACAGCACTCACTTAGTTAAGCTTCTTAAGGCTCGTTTGTCATTATGCTTTGAAGACGCTTACATAAGGCAAGTAATTGACAAGACTTACGATTTCTGTGAGCAAGCGCTAACCAATAGTACATACGTCTTCTATGATGATAAGCAGTTTTCGCCCGAATTTGTAGATAGCTTCTGTAATACTATTCCAGGTGATCAAATACATGTAGATCCTCTTTTCATCTATGACAAGAAACATGGACGAATCATTGACTGCTCTAGACTAGCACATCTGATAAATAGCAACAGTCTTCAATCTCTGAGGAACGACGATAGTAGTGCTACAACTCCCAAATCTGAAAGGGGTAGCTTTCATTTGCTTCTACCATTCTCTTATATCAACGAACGCGAGGAATTTATTCGTAGTGAGTTCCTTAGCCTCAGAGACTCCAGTGATATATGCGTTCGTCTTAACCTTATGTCAGGAACTAGAATTCCTTCATACTTCACAACGAGGTTATCTGATGGAACTTTAACCTCGCTTCTTAAAAAGGCTAAGAATGGATCTTTGCTTTCCTCCGACATCCTCGAGAGCACAAATCCAGATATGTTCGGTTTTCTTACGCCTGGCAATCCAGATCATGCCGACGATGTTTTCGACTTTGGAATAGAAGTCATTTCTTCTTTACTCTCATGTACTAGAGATCTTACTTTCGATACAAGCCAACGGATTAGCGTTCTCGCAGTAGCAGAAGGTTTCCGAATGAACGAGTATCTTGAATTTGCAAAATACGTAGATCATTTACATATTCTTCTTCCTGGAAGAATGTACGAAGAAAGCACTGGGTATCAAGATCAAATTGACGCAATCACAAGACAGCTACCATCTTCATCTAAGGTATCTGTCTACTATAGTGAAGATTATAAAGCAGGAACAAACTATGAAACAGTCAAGCTATAACTCTGACGAGATCAAGGAGAAGATGACATACTATGTTCTTAATAGTATTAAGAATGAAGTAAGTCCAAACGACGACAAACTCAAAGAGATAATCTCTAATGTTATTAGTGACGAAGCTCCATCGCTCAATCTATCTTTGCAAGATAAACGAGCCTTAGCAATTGAAGTCTTCAATAGTCTTCGTAGACTAGATGTTATTGAGCCTCTCATGCAAGACCCTTCGGTAACAGAAATCATGGTCAATGGGCCTACAAAGATATTCTATGAGAAGAATGGTCGACTATATAAATCTGATATCGCTTTTAGAGATTCCAACAGTCTGCAAACTGTAATTTCATGCTTCTTTGCCAATTCAAATCGACCCTTAAATGAAGCTAACCCTATTTCAGATTTACGTTTACCTGACGGTTCAAGAGCTAATGCTGTGTTGCCTCCAGTAGCACCTGATGGTCCAATTGTTACAATTCGAAAATTCACAGGAATATCTCATGATATTGTCACTTTGATAAGGCAAGGATTCATATCAGAAGAAGCAGCTCGTTTCTTATGCGAATGTGTCCGCAATAAGAAGACTATCTTCCTATGCGGAGGAACTGGTTCTGGAAAAACAACCTTCTTAAATACGCTTTCTTCCTTTATTCCTTCTGACGAAAGAGTAGTAACTATTGAAGATTCTGCAGAGCTTAATCTTCAGGGAATATCAAATCTAGTACGTCTAGAAGCGAGACTGCCTGGACCAGATGGAAATGGAGAAATTACAATAGGATCTTTAATTCGAGCGGCTCTTCGCATGAGACCAGATCGAATTATTGTTGGCGAAGTTCGTGGAACTGAAAGTGCAGACATGATGCATGCACTTAACACAGGACATCCTGGATCAATGTGCACAGGTCACGCTAACTCTTGTTATGAGATGTTAGAAAGACTTACTGGCATGGTAATGGCTGGCTCTTCTCTACCCTTCGATGCCGTCGTCACTCAACTATCCATGGGAATTGACTTATTAATACATATAACTCGAACTAAGGATGGAAGAAGAATAATCGATGAGATATCTTGCGTTCTACCATCAGTCGGACATGAGTACAAGCTTATGTCATTATACGAGAACAAAGGAGGTAATAAACTTGAGAGAATTTGTGATATTTCGACGCTTGAGAGAATCTCGAGCTCAAAGGTCTAAAGAAGATTCTAAGAAGATGTTCTTTCTTAAGAAAACCTGGATGTACTTTCCTATTTGCATATGTATTTATTTTCTTTCATCTTTATTCGTGTCCTCAGACGCAATAAGAGCATTACTCTCTTTAACACTGGGTATTTTCCCTTGGAAAGAAATCGTCGACAAAATATACTCATCAAATTTCAAACACTTGAGAACCCAGCTTTTAGTTCTTCTTCAGGCTCTATGTACAAGTGTCAGTAGTGGATACTCTCTGGAGAAATC
>Ga0172378_10006548_pt1 | contig 10885 bp, 14 predicted proteins | sample GrowelOW332metaG_FD_119755 | JGI IMG/M metagenome (GOLD analysis project Ga0172378, IMG submission 119755) | Groundwater microbial communities from an aquifer near a municipal landfill in Southern Ontario, Canada - Pumphouse #3_1 metaG | ecosystem: Environmental > Aquatic > Deep subsurface >... | reverse complement strand
AGACAAGTGCCGGAATATACATCAATTTAATCTTTTTCTGCCGCGAGAGCGGCTTCGGTTGACACGTTGTTGCACTCAAAATCGATACAGTTGTCGCAGTTTTTGCTAAAAAAAAGACAGCAAAAAACAGAGCCAGCTTACTCAATAGTGAACAAAGGCGTTATGTGTCTGGGGTGGAAGATCACTATCGCCCCGGTGGCCTCTCGTAACTTTGATATTGTGCAGGTGCTGTGAAGGCACCATCGGTTGAAAAATGCCGTATTTTAACCGCACCAAACCTAAAATTATAGAGAGAGGGAATACGAATGGCTAAACCCAATTACACTTTTGAAAAGCGCCAGAAAGAACTTGCCAAAAAGAAAAAGAAGGAAGAGAAGCGTTTGCAGAAAAAAGCAAGAAGCGATGAGAGTCAGCCGCAGGACGTTCAACCTATATCAGGTGACGACGATAAAACGGCAACCCAGGGTGATGCATAACAACAGAATTAAGTGCAGCTCGGGAAACGACGGCGATTATTTTGGCGTTATGAATCATGTTGTTACATGATTCTATGAAAACATCAGAAGAATTAAAGTCATGAATACTAAAGATCCAAAGGAAAAACACAACATGAGTACAGGTACAGTAAAGTGGTTCAATGCAGACAAAGGTTTCGGTTTCATCGCTCCTGACGACGGAGGCAAAGATCTGTTTGTCCATCATTCAGAAATCCAAAGTGGTGGCGGCTATGCTACTTTGAGTGACGGTCAAAAGGTTGAATATGTCGAGGGAGAAGGTAAAAAAGGGCCCTGTGCAACCAAAGTTTCAGCAGTATAAGAAAACAAAACAGCACACATCCAGATGTACCCCTCGACCAAAGAACGCGATGCTGTCTTTGGTCGGGTGAACTTGGGAGAGATCTTATTCCCAGGTTCACAGAGCCGTATGAGACTTTTGTCTTATACGGCTCTTTGTCTTTGTTGAGCAAGGGGTTACACGTCATCTCTGCAGGTTCTCTACAGGGCTTTTTTTAGCATCGAAACGACAAACTCCCACGTTCCTTACGCAATGGCGTAACAAAATTATGCCAACTCTATGCCGGTCATCATAGGGGCTGCAAGCAGAATTCGTTCATCTTTCGGGGACCTTGAATATGAATGAAATACAAGATTATTCAAGGTACCCTTTCATGAGGTTGACGTGGTAGACGGGAGCTTCAGCGGGTCTGTGTTCAGGGCGCTATTCGGCCGTCTCCATTGCCCGGGTATACTTGCCGTCGCGGGCCAGGCCGTTCAATTTACAGCGTTTCAAGAACGTCTCTTGCGCGGCAGCCAGATTGGCTTCCTGACCTTTCCAGGCTGTAAGCACCGGTGCCTGCAATGCTCGCCCATAAGAAAAGCTGATCTGCCACGGATGCAGCCCCAACATGTTCATGGCGTTCAGGTGGTCAGTGGCGTCTTCCGCACTTTGGCCGCCGGACAAAAATACGATTCCGGGAACAGCCGCCGGTACGTAGCGAGTCATGCAGCGAATTGTGGCTTCGGCGACCTGCTGCACGCTGCCCTGCTGCGCGCATTTCATACCGGCAATCACCATATTCGGTTTGAGTAACATGCCCTCAAGCAGCACGCGATGGGCATCAAGCTCGGCGAACACCGCCTCAAGTACTCTGGATGTAACCTCTTCGCAACGTTCGATGCTGTGTGCACCATCCATGAGCACTTCTGGTTCTACGATCGGCACGATATCCTGTTCCTGGCAGAGCGCGGCGTAACGCGCCAATACCTGGGCATTTGCACGAATACCGAAGGCTGTAGGAATATCGTGATTGTCGATCTCAATAACTGTCCGCCACTTCGCGAACTTCGCTCCCATTTGTTTGTACTCGATGAGTCGATCGCGCAGGCCGTCCAGACCTTCGGAAATCTTGTCTCCAGGGTACAGTGCCAGTGGATTGGTACCTTTGTCCACCTTGATCCCTGGCACAATCCCCCGGCTTGACAGTAACCTGGCAAAGGAAATGCCGTCTTGAGTGCTTTGGCGCAGCGTTTCGTCGAAAAGAATGACACCACCAATATAATGTTCGATTCCTTCCGTCGTAATAAGGATTTCGCGGTATCGCCGGCGGTTCTCTTCGGTGGACTCGGCCTTAATCGGATTGAAGCGCTTTTTAATCGTGGGGTTGCTTTCATCTGCCGCAAGCACACCCTTATGTTTCGCGACAATTGCTTTTGCTACAGACGTGAGAATATCGTTGTTCATTCGTAACTCCTTTTTTCGTTTTGTTTCTTCACACATAACGGAGCAATACATGGAAAAAGTCCATAATATTACCTCCTGACTGGACATGATTTCCATTAAATCTAATACCCGTACACCGGTATTGTGGAAAACAAGCCTGGTTTTCCCCCGGCAGTTCCTGGACATTCCAGAAACGCCGCAATAGCGTGATTTGTTAAACGAGTCTTCGCAAACACCTTAATGCCGACGCTCTTTTTAATACCATGCGCATCGGTTTTGTAACCATCCCGCAGATAATGCTACCCACCTTTATGGGTACCTTGAAACAGCTTGTATTTCGTTCATATTCGAGACACAGGAGGAAATTTAGTACAGGCATAACCTCTGGATATCGGAGTACCGCGCTTACCTCGACGTCTCGTTCCTCGCTTTGTTCGAGGATAAATTTTTTACTGTAATTTCAAGGTACCCTTATGACACTCTCCGGGTTGGGCAGCGTTTCCTGCGACACAGTGCTGCGGGAAATTCTCGATGGAGTCGATCCTGATGAGCTCTGGCCCGGGATTTTCGGCGGATTATTTTCGGCTTCCACCGAATCCGCCTCCACCCCGGCCTTTCCCCCCTCCAGTACCATCCCGGCGACCTTTGCCGCCACCTCGGCCCAGGCCTCTACCCTGATTGCGTTGAGGAGAGTTGGATTGTGTGTCTTTGTTTTCTTTTTGAACAGTGTCTCCGGGATTTCTTTCGTTTGGATTTTGCAATCCGTTTCCGTTATCCTGTTGCATCTTTGGACCTCCAACCTTTAAGGTTTTCTGAGTCACACGTGGACGTTGAGCTTTCTCTTCGTTATAGGCATATGCCAATAAAATATGACTGCAAGAGTGATTTGTCAAAGGATATAACTGGAAAACAGTTTGTAATGCCTTGCAAAACGATACCTGTGCACGTATGGCATGAACTGTGCTATTTTTTGTTTCTCCCGGGAGAAAAATAAAGGGAACAACCTGAATTACATATTATCGAAATGTTGCATGGTGATATCGGCTGTCGGAATGACACCTCGAAGAGCTGCAGGGGACATCGAATAATCGCCTATCTTCTTCGTTACAGTCAAAAAAATATCCTCCGACAAAGCGAGGAACGAGACGTCGAGGTAAGTGCTATACTCCGATATCCAGAGGTTATGCCTGTGGTAAATGTCTTTCTGTGTCTTGAGAATATGAACGAAATAAAAACAGTTTCACAAGGTTCCCTGCAGTGAATCTAACAGAGCGTGAAACGCGTGGCAGTCAAGTTGTTTGAACAAGGATAAACTGCGGTAGCAGCGCAGACAATTAACAACTGTCTGCGCTGCTACCGCAGTTAACTGAAAAGCTTCAACGAGTCTGCTTTTAGAGATTGGTCAGCTGCTGGCAATGATTATTTTTTTTGAAATACATCTCTAATATCATGGAGTTCATTTGAACCGCTTTCCGCTTTTATAAGATCATAACTTTTATCTAATTTTGGCCATGAAAGAAGTCGTAACTTATGTATGTGTGCATTGTCTTCAGAGCAAACGCTGTTATCTGGTGTGAACATTACATGACGGTGACAAACGTATGGCCGTGATTCATAGATTGAGCATGCATCATTTTTTAAAAACAGGCATGGAGTTCCTACCCTTTTTTTATCGGTATCAAATTGTTCTTTTCTTTTTATCCCCTTATTGTTTTTCTCGATGAACTGGATTTCAATATCGCTGATTGTTACGTAGTAAGAACAACAATATGAGCAACCTTTTTTGCAGGTTGTGTATTTGTTTATGTGCGTATACACTTCATCCATAAAACTATAGAGCTTTTTAAGTTTATTTAAGGGGGATAACTGTGATTTTTCTATTTCTATAAAAAAGTCATCCTGGAGTTTTTCGAGATTCTCAGGAAGAGAATCTGTCATCTTTTTTATTTTTATTTCAGTTGCAAGTCTAATTTCTTCCATGTCCACGAAATTTTTTCCTTTTAGTGGCGAACGGAATTATTCAGCCGTGCATATTTTTGTGTCGGCTGAATAGTCCCGGTCGCTTTATTTATATTTTGCAGGGGGACATTGTTCTGTTCCCTGAGAGAATGCTGAATTTTTTCATCAACAAAACATGTTTTATTCTCCTTTAAATTTTTAGCTATGATAAATATCAATAATATTTGTTGGTTACTTGCTTTGAATGTACGCGACCTGATTGAATTTCTACTGAATGAGAGATTCCAGATTATTCACAATTCCTGAAGAATCTTTAGGTCCCTTATAATCTATATCTGCAAAATCAATGGGAACGGGTGTCAAACAGGATACACCTTATTTAACCTACTGGTTTCGTGTCGTTTATAATGCGTCCCTCAATAAACCATATCAGAATAAAAAGCCCCCCCATTGTCGAATAGCCAGTCTTTCACTCATCTCTTTCGTTACAGTCAAAAATTTATCCTCCGACAAAGCGAGGAACGAGACATTGAGGTAAGCACTATACTCCGATATTAGTTACACCGGTGATGAACGGTAAGCCGGGATATATGCCTTCACGAAATTCTTTTTCAAAAACACGAAAATAATTTCTAAGGTACTAATTTACCTGCGGTAAATTTCCTTCTATGCCTCAAATCCGAACGAAATACAAGCTGTTTCAAGGTACCCATGTGATCATAGAACCACGATTGCCAGACAAAAAACAGGATTGAGTTTACGAGTATTTATTGTGCAGATCCGGTTGTATTAATTAACGTGCCATGTGTTTGTGGGGGGGGCGGAGGTATTCCGCAATTTGATGATCCGCGCTTTTAAAGCGGTATGTATTTATGGGGGAATGTCTTCGTAGAGACGCCCCGTTTGGGCGTCTCTGGCACTGCGTTTATTCAAAAAAACGCGTAAAATCTTCTACTTTAAGACGGCTGGTACGGTAGCTGTTTACCTTTGCGTCAGGATCTTCATAGCCCATCGCCATACCGGCCACTACCTGCATCTCTTCTCCGTAACCCAGCTTCTCCCGGATCAGATCAGGGAACTGTGCCAGCGCCGCCTGTGGACAGGTGGCAAGGCCTTCTTCCAGAGCCGCCAGCATGATTGACTGGTAGAACATGCCATAGTCGAGAAAAGAGCCGGTCTGCATGATGCGGTCGAGAAAGAAAAAGAGAATCACTGGTGCATTGAAAGCCCGGTAGTTAATCTGCCATTGCTGGAAACGGGCTTCTTTGTCGTTGCGCTCGATGCCGAGTTCCTGGTAGAGCTGAGAGCCGGTTTCTACCCGACGACGTTTGTATTCCCCCTTCCACTGCACGGGGTAATACTGATAGTCCATCTTGCCCTCACCGCGAATCTTCAGGAAGGTATTTTCCATGGCATCGGCCAGTTCAATACGTTTCTTTCCCTGCACTACGGCGACCTTCCACGGCTGGGCGTTGGTTCCTGAAGGAGCATGGCGGGCGGCATCGAGCACCGCGACAATCTTCTCTTTGGGCACATCTTTATCAAGAAAAGCGCGCACAGATTTGCGCGCGAGCAGAGCCTGTTTGACGTCCATAGCTGTCTCCGTGTAATATGTTGAACGGGTAATGATCGAAGAATTTCTCGGAATATTTTGAGAAAAAATGAAATGATTCAAGGTTTCCGTAATGGCCCCGAAGCAGTATTTTCACAGGGTGTGTTTCCCATACCACACAGGTCGTGGTGTGGCAAGGGGGGGCAGGCAGGAGCCGCTGGAATTTTCCCAGCACTTCAATGTATTCTGATGGTCCCAGGAAAAGATGAACAATATCTTAACATGAAAGGAGTTCTCCATGAAGAAAAAGACTCTCATTTCCACAATCGTATTCACAGCTGCGGCACTCACCTTTGCCGGAAGTGTTTTTGCCTATACCTCACACTCTTCCCGCGACGGGGAGGGGCACGCCCGCCGTTCTTCTGCAGATAGAATATACGGCTGGGGTATTCCCGCCGATATAGCCAGGGGCAATTCTCAGTGCCATCGCTTCACTCTGAAAGTCTCTGGGGGGCAGGGTTTTGCTCGTATCCAATCCATACCGAACAGCAGAAAAAACACCTTGCAGCGGGGTGGGGGGACGACAAAAGGCTATGTCTGCTTTCCAGATCACGGAGAACTGATTCTCGGCAAGGATAACCCAAATGTGCGGGTGAAACTTGGTATTGCTGACTACGGCACCTGGGTTTTCGATCCGGGTGATAGAGGACGTCAGAAAAAAAGCGGCTGGTATCGCGCCTTGTGGAATATCTAATGGGGAGGATGTGGAGGGAGACTCTGAAAGTTATTCCCGATGTCGGTTTTCCGAATCAGAAAATGGGGAGGAGACCATGCTGAATGAAATCGTTCGCGAGGCGATAAAAAAGATAGATGCTTTCTCCATGACCACCATGAATGGCGAACAGATGTACAGCCGTATTGTCAGCGTCTGCGGCAGTGATGAGGAGAATATCTATTTCCTTACCATGAACGTGAAGCCGTTTTACCGCCAGCTTGCGGCTGACCACCGTATCTCCATCTGCGGAATCTATCCCCACGGTTATACCACCAGCAACAATGAAGTTGGTCAGCCGCACTGGGACCCCGGTTTCACCCTGCGGGTGACTGGTGAGGTGCGGGAGATCCCGGAGCAGGAGGTTCGTGAGAAAGCCGCTGCGGGCAGCGCGGTGCATTAGTATATTCTTGAGGATGCCGAACGTTATCCGACCATCCGCGGTTTTGCTGTTTTCCGAGGCAGGGGAGAGTTGTACAACTTCGATTTTGAGAAGGAGGCCCGTGATCACAAACTGGAGCGGGTCCGCTTCGCTTTCGGCGGTGATATCTTTAACGGTCCCGGGCAAGCATATTGATCCTGAGCTCTGTGTTGCCTGTGCCGAGGCCTGCACCTTCGATGCCATTATTCCCGGCGATACATACTCCATCAACGGGGAGCGGTGTGATGAGTGTGGCAGCTGCAGCGAGGTTTGTTCGGAGGACGCAATCTCACGGTCGGATGTTATGTAATGGCGTAAAGGAGTTGCTTCATTTTTACAGGACGTAACCAGGACAGGCCGGAGTTCCCATGCTGGGAACTTCGGCCTGTGTTTATTTACAGGCTGCTGTAAATCTTCTCCTGTGCTTCGAAGGAATGGAATACAAGGTTCTTCAAGGTGCCCGGAAGGCATGAAGTGTGTCTATTTCTCAGCGGTGTGGTGATGGAGGGCAGCTTCGTGGTGATGGCCCTCCACAACTTTCAGTTGCGGCCCCTCCGGAGGCAGCTCCTGCATGCGCAGCGGGGGCAGCAGTCCGCAGTGTTCCAGCAGCTCTTTATTTTTGAAGACAGTCATCGGCGGGGCAACGGCGGCGACTTTCCCCTCATGGAGAACTACTACCCGGTGACAGAGGTCGAGCACCAGATCCAGATCGTGGCTGGCAATGAGCTGGCTGTGGGTGAACCCCCTGAGCTGCTCGATTATTCGTCTGCGGGCCATGGGATCAAGAGCGTTGGCCGGTTCGTCAAGTACCAGCATGGAGGGGGTTGAGGCCAGGACGGTGGCGATGGCGGCTGCCCGCTTCTGGCCGCCGGAGAGATGGTAGGGCGGTCGGTGGGCGAGGTGGGCGATGCCTGTGCGGTTGAGAGTGTTCATCACCAGCGGGGTCAACTCCGGCTCTTCGACACCGAGGTTGGCGGGACCAAAGGCGACATCCTCAAAAACGGTCGGCATGAAAAGCTGGTCGTCGGCATCCTGAAAGACAAATCCGAGTGTGCGTCGCACTTCGGCAATAGTGGACGGGGTTATCTTGAGCCCCCCGAGGTCGATGGAGCCGCTCTGTGCCACGAGAAAACCCGCAAGCAGCTGGAGGAGTGTCGATTTCCCGGCGCCGTTGGCACCAATCAAACCGATACGCTCGCCGTGGTGCATCTCAAAACTCACTTCCGAGAGGGCTTTTGTGCCATCTGGATAGGTGAAACTGACGGAATTAAAATGGAGATAATGGTGACTCATTGAGGTTGTCCTGTAAGCAGTGTTCCGAGCAGCATTGGCAGATTGGAGTGGCAGAGCAGGGCAAAACCAGCCCAGCCCGCAAGCCAGACGGTGTCGCGCAGCCGCCAGTGCAGCGGCGCACCGGCGGGGACCTCCCCGCTGAAACCACGGGCAAGCATGGCGTTGTGGATACGGCCAGCACGGGCAAGAGAGCGCAGAAAAAGATTCTGCAGCAGCTGAGCTGCCAGTTTCAACGGCATTCGCCCCCTGCGGGAGCCGGAACGCAGTCGCCAGGCCCGTTCCATGCGCTGAAACTCCTCGCCGATGACGAAGAAATAGCGGAAGAGCATCTGCAGCTGGGTAATAAAGAGGGCGGGTACCCTCAGCCCGGCAAGTCCACGGCTGATATTAAGAAGTCCCACCGAGGCGATGAGCAGGAGGGCCGTGGCGGCACTGATCAGGGCGCGCAGAGTGATGGAGGCGAGGGTGAACCAGCCTGTGGAAATTTCTGCACCACCGGGAAGGGTGACCGTTCCCTGTTCCAGCCAGGGATTGAGCAGCCCGATCATCAGGGCGAAAGGGAGCACCGGCAGGATTCGTTTTACCAGCCACATGGGCGGGATGTCGGCCAACACCAGCAGGGTAAGGGGAAAGGCGGCCAGCGGCAGCAGGACCATAACCTCACCTTTCCCCGCGCCGGTCATGGCGATCACTGTGCACAGCGCGGAGAGGATGATGGTGCGGGGATCAAGGCCGCTGATCAGGCCTTCGGCAGCAAAGCTGTCGAAGCTTCGCCAGCCGTCAATGGTAGAGGAAAGACGACTCATTTTACCCCCTGGCTAACGGTACCGCGCTTCTTTTTTGCCGCATTTTTAGAACCATGGCAAGAAGCAGTACGAGGGTAAGGGTGAGGGCGGAGCCGATGAGTCCTGCGGCCGAGGTGCGCCAGGAGATGGCAGAACCTGCTGCCGTTGAATCCGTACTTTTGGGAGTCCCCAGTTGATAATCCGGCAGCAGTGAGGTGCTTTGCTGCAGCTCGGCGCTCTTCTGGTGCAGCAGATCTGCTGCGGGCTGCTGCCCGGCTTCCTCTGTGCTCTCTACCCGTGCTACTGACCATTCCAGTCCATCGGGATTACTTGAGGCAAACCATGAAAGCATTCCCGCGAGCACTGCTGCTGCGATGGCGAAGGCAACCACGGTGCGCCGGCTGCCAGTTCGCTTACTCTTCGGGCCGAGGAACAGTTCAGCACCCTCACTGGAAAAGGTGAAAAGGACGACCGAGGCGGTAATCAGTCCTTCCCCAACGCCGATGAGAATGTGGATTGGCACAATAACCATTAGAAACTTGAAAAAAGGCAGGGTCGTTATTCCACTGAGAACTGTCTGCACCGTGATGGTGAAGGCCCCGGCAGTCATGGCGATGATGCCGGTGACGAGGGAGACGGTTACTATCCGCTGCCGTGAAGAGTTGGGCGATATCAGCGGCCGCCAGAGAAAAGGATAGACGAGGAAGCAGGGAATGAAGCCCATATTAAAAAGATTGGCCCCATAGGCGAGCAGTCCGCCGTCGGCAAAGAGCAGGGCCTGCACCAGCAGTACTGAGGCAATGACAATAAAACCGGCCGCTGGCCCGAGCAGCACGGCAAGGAGCAGGGCACCGGCAATGTGCCCGCTGGAACCGGTGCCGGGAATGGTGAAGTTAATCATCTGAGCGGCGAAGACGAACGCTCCGAGTACTCCCATCAGCGGAATCTGTGACAGATTTTCTCCTGAGCGGATCTCCCTGCTGCAGCTGCGGCAGGAGAGAGCCAGTGCTCCTCCGGCGATGGCAAGCATGGAAAGGCCAACCTCCGGGGAGATCAGTGCGTCGGACATGTGCATGGTATGGTTCCTCTTTTGTTCTTGGACATGAAGTTATTTGGGGTGAAAAAAGTGATACGACATGAGTGCCCTCCGGTGTCTCTTCCGGTGACCTATACGTCGCTCGACATACTACAACTGCATTCTCCACCATTCAAGGTCCTGTGTTTAAAAGAGTGCAGGATCCCGGCAGGGGTGAGGGTGACAGGTAGATATTGACAGGTGGAGACCGCGAACAGGGGTGTTATATTTTAAATAAAATTTATAAAAACGTGCCTGGAAAGTTCTACCGGGTCAGCATCTGAATAAGCTGTAGAGATGACAAAATCAATTCTTGGCTCAAGTTTACGAATTTCTGCTGCGGCCCCGGCCCTGTCTGGTCCCGGCGGTATTCGCATATCAAGAAATGCAACGGCAAAGCGTTTGTCATCGTCACGGCTTTCCCGCACTGCAACCACTGCAGCTTCCGCCCCATTCGTGTGCACCACGTCAAATTCAGGCTTATTTGACGGAGGGGTTGTTGTGCTTTTTTTTACCACATAACCGAAACTTCAGATCGTTGATACCAGAGGCGGCAGCTTGTTTGCCGGTACCAAGTATCATGCGATAGGAGTCGAGAATACCAGCTTCATCATCGGCCACCGATATCCGAACAGGCTGTTTCGCTCTCTTATCCACCATAATTTTTTAATTTATGGGGACCTTGAAACAGCTTGTATTTCATTCCTTCGAGGCACAGGAGGAAATTTATTACAGCCATGATTGATTACGGAGTCTATCGCTTACCCGGAGTCTATCGCTTACCCGGAGTCTATCGCTTACCTGGAGT
>Ga0172378_10006547_pt1 | contig 10885 bp, 9 predicted proteins | sample GrowelOW332metaG_FD_119755 | JGI IMG/M metagenome (GOLD analysis project Ga0172378, IMG submission 119755) | Groundwater microbial communities from an aquifer near a municipal landfill in Southern Ontario, Canada - Pumphouse #3_1 metaG | ecosystem: Environmental > Aquatic > Deep subsurface >... | reverse complement strand
GTATTGCCTTCACCTGTACGGGTGATAGGTCTTTGTAGTGTGCCTGCTTGAGGTAAGTTACTAAATCGTAATTTAAATTTAATGAACCAAAATTTACACCCATTATTTATTCTCCTTTACTTGAATACCTAAGATATCCAAGCTTTCTTGAGGTACCGTTGAAGGCGCCTCACACATAGTATCGACCGCGGAAAGATTTTTGGGAAATGCTACAACGTCGCGGACATTTTCAGTCTTAGCGAGCAACATCGTCATTCTTTCTACACCGAGAGCAAATCCACCGTGAGGAGGAGTCCCGTAGTTAAATGCATCTACGAAGAAACCGAATCTTTCCTTGATGTCTTCTTTTTCAAGACCCAGGAGTTCAAATATTCTCTGTTGAAGCTCACCGTCGTAAATTCTCAACGAACCCGACGATAATTCTGAACCGTTTATAACTGTATCGTAAGCGTACGATCTCATCTTTGTAGGATCCGTTTCCAAATATTTAAGATCCTCATCCTTTGGACGAGTAAACGGATTAGAAAGCGAAATAATCTCGCCATCTTCTCTTCCAAATATAGGCCAATCAATAACAAAACACGGGCTGTATACATCGGGATTCATCAATCCTAATTGTCGGCCATACTTAAGTCTGATTGCACCGAGTGCAATGCACATTTGATCTTCGTTTTCGTCAGCACCGACGATTATCAAGTCATTTTCTTTTGATTTTGTCTTATTTTGCAATTCCTTGAGGACTTCTGGAGTGTAGAATTTTCCTAATGAACCAGTTATTTCACCTGAGACAACCTTGAAGAAAGATACACCGTGAGTTTTGAATTTCTTAGCGATATCAACATCTTGGTTTTGAACTTTTCTAGAGGCTTTATCGGCGGTATTAGGAACGACGATAGCTTTAATCTTCTTTCCTTCAAAAGCTTTAAATTCCCCCTTTGAGAGGATGTCAGTTACATCTTGAATAAGCATGTCAAATCTCATATCAGGTTTGTCCGAGCCATATTTAGAAATAGCATCAGCAAAACTTATGCGAGTGAATTTTGGCAATTTATAACCTATGACTTTCTCCCAAACTTCACTCAGAAGCCCTTCGATAACCTCGAGGACATCTTCCCTATCGACAAATGACATTTCGCAGTCAATTTGAGTGAATTCCGGTTGTCTATCGGCGCGCAAATCTTCATCTCTGTAGCAGCGAGCCATCTGATAGTAGCGATCTGTACCACCGATCATCAACAGCTGTTTGAATATCTGAGGTGATTGAGGTAGAGCGTAGAATTGTCCCGGTCTCGTGCGAGACGGTACGAGGTAATCCCTCGCTCCTTCGGGAGTGGATTTTATCAATGTTGGCGTTTCAATTTCTGAAAATTTTAAATTTTCTAAATAGTTGCGCGCTGCGTGCATCAATTTCGCTCGAATCGCTAGATTTCTTTGCAAACAAGGTCTGCGCAAATCCAAGTAGCGAGATTTGAGTCTCGTATCTTCCAAAGCATCGGTATCATCGTCGATGATAAAAGGAGTGAGTTTGGATTTGGAAAAGATTTTGACTTCTTTTGCAATAACCTCTATCCCTCCAGTAGGCATGTTCTTATTCGCTTCAGAACGAAGAACAACCTCGCCTTTTACCTGAATGCAATATTCATTTTTAAGGTTTAATTTTTCGAATAATTCCGGAGTGATATTTATCTGAGTTAATCCGTATTTATCACGCAAATCAACAAAGACTAACGCACCTAAGTTACGTATTTTATGACACCAACCTGCCAGGATTACTTCCTGACCTTCATTGGATGAATTCAATTCTCCACAAGTAGTATTTCTTAACATAATACTTATTTCTCCATTTCCATTAATTTAGAAACAACTGCATCGACGTCGTCGCAAGGAAGTTCTTCCTGAATGCGGGTTTCCATATCTTTCACTAAAATTTTGCCTGGATTATTATCGGTTAGCAGCAATGTAGTTTTTGCGTTAGCCCTGTTAGCCATCTTGAGACTGCCGTTTAGTTTTTTAGCGTAACTAGAAGCGCTGACGGAACGACCTGTACTTCTGAGAACATCAGCAAGAACAATAGCTTTAGAGTCTTTTTCAGCCCTTTGATCTACGATGAAGTAATCGAGTGTGCTCTGCTTGACCAATTCGTTCTTTTTAACTTGATCGACCGCGAGCATAAGGCGTTCGATACCAAAGCTAAATCCGATACCTTCCATCTCAGGTCCGCCCAATTCTTCCATGAGTTTTCCGTATTGACCACCCGCACCGATAGCGCCGAGTTTCATATTCATCGGATCGTATATTTCAAACACTAAACCCGTGTAGTAATCGAGACCGCGAACCAAGCGTTCATCTCTCTTATATTCAATACCCAAAGCGTTTAGCGCGCTGAGCATCGTATCAAACTTCTTTCTGTCTTCCTCTACTAAGTATTCGGAAATGACGGGAGCTGATTTGTTTATTTCTATATCTTCTGGAACTTTGCAGTCGAGCATGCGAAGAACGTTAACCTCGTATCTTCTGTGGCAATCGGAACACATGTTTTCAACCTTGTCACTGTAGTAATTTAATAGAGCGTTTTTGTAATTCTCTCTCGATTCGTTTCCGCCTAAGTAGTTCACCTTTAAAAACAATTCGTGACCCAAAATCTGTTCAGCCGCTCTGTAGAGGAGCAAAACGGAATCCATGGCCGTCATCGTATCGATCTTTCCGTCGAAAAATTCCACGCCGAATTGAGTAAATTGACGCAATCTTCCTGCCTGCGGACGTTCGAATCTAAATACGGGACCGCAGTAAGCTAATTTGATAGGTAAATCGGGGGATGCGTACAATTTATTCTCGATTGTCGCTCTGTTTACTGAAGCTGTAAATTCAGGGCGCAAGAAGTAGTTGTGATCTCCCTTAACATCGAGTTTAAACATTTCCTTCGAGACGATATCGGACCCTTCACCAACTCCTCTTACGAATAGTTTTCCATCTTCAAACATAGGAACATCTATTTTAGAGCATCCGAATTTTTCCGCAACGTCAAACAACAGCGATTCAATCGAATCGCGCAGTTTCTTATCATCTCCAAGGAAATCCATAGTTCCTCTGGGTTTATTTATTCTATCTTTCATACACTTACCTCTCTATTGAAATAATCTAGTTACTTCGAATACTGACTTAACTTGTTTCAAGCCTTGGAATAAACTTTCCAACGCTTCAAGATCAGTTATCATTATCTTCAATTTTATTATCGTCTGACCCTGTTGAGCTTTGTAGTTAGCTGAAATATTAACAACAACAGCACCGGTTGAAGTTATCTTGTTCATAACGTCAACGATGAGCGTAGGCCTATCGTAGCAATTCAAAACAATGTCAACGGAATATTTTAACACATTTACAAGACTTTTATTCCACTTAACATCGATCAAACGGGCTTTTTCGTTTGCAATGTTCGGACAATTGGCCCTGTGAACACTAATTCCTCGCCCTTTTGTTATGTATCCTACAATTTCATCTCCGGGAATTGGAGAGCAGCAGGTAGCGATATTCATAAGAGCAGAATCGCCGTTGGCGAGCAAAACTGTATCCTTGTTGTCTATATTTTCAACTTTGTTCGAATTGGAATCAATCTGATCGTAAATTGCTCTTTCGACGGACGCGTTGTCCGGTTCAAGTTTTAAGAAATCTATAACTTGTTGAGGCGTGATATTTTTGCTGCACACTCTCAAGTAGAACTCTTCTTCATTCGCACATTTAAAATTTTCGAATACCTTGCTGTCAATAACGTCTTCAACTCGCTTGTCGATCTTGCGCTCCTTAAAGGAATCAGCAAGGCTCAATTTAGCTTTTTCTATTTGATTTTCTTTAACGTACTCAGAGTTTTGTTTGGCTAAAAACTTTCTGATGTGAGATTTAGCAATGCTAGATTGCGCGATGTTCAACCATTCCGTGTTAGGACACGCCCCCTTTTTCGTCTCTACTTCAACCATATCTCCAGTTTTGAGTTTAGTCGCAAGGGGGACGAGTTTATTGTTAACTTTCGCTCCGTACAAAGAATCGCCAATCTTCGTGTGAATTCTGTAGGCGAAATCAATTGGATTGGAACCTTTGGGAAGAGAGATAACTTTTCCTTTGGGAGTGAAAACGTATACGTTGGCTGAAAATATATCGTTTTGCATAAGGCTAACGTAATCCTGAGCGTTCTTATCGCCTTCTTCATCTCCGGTTATATCGACGAAGTCTTTAAACCAGTGGAGGCGTTCTTCTATATCTTTTTGCTCCAACTTAGGATCGTACTTAGTACCCTCTTTGTAACGCCAGTGAGCTGCGACGCCGCCTTCAGCGGTCTCATCCATCTCTCTGGTTCGTATTTGAATCTCAAACACGTGACCGTCACCGGATAAAATCGTCGTGTGCAAAGACTGGTACAAATTGGGCTTAGGCATAGCTATGTAATCTTTAAATCTTCCTGGAACCGGAACGAATGCCGAGTGAATATATCCGAGAATTTCGTAACAATTAGTTTCAGTTTTGGTAATTATTCGCAAAGCCAATATATCGTAAATATCTTTGAATGAGTAATTCTTTATGTACATTTTTTTATAGATTGAATATGTGGACTTCACTCGAGAGGATATTTCAAACTCAATATTCGCCTTGGTGAGAATACTCACGACTTTGGTGCGAATCTTTTCAAGTGATGCTGTTGAATTCTCATTAGTCGCTGCGAGTTCTTCCTCAATGAGCTTAAACTCTTTTGGCTTTGAGTAGAACAAGCAAATATTTTCCAATTCGGATTTCACTTTGTTCAAACCTAATCTGTGAGCGATGGGTACGTAGACATCTAAAGTTTCTTTAGATATGCGGATTTGTTTCTCAACAGGTTGAAATTGCAAAGTGCGCATGTTGTGAAGCCTGTCTGCAAGCTTGATGATGATAACGCGAATATCCTTTGCCATAGCGATGAAAATCTTTCGATGATCCTCAGCTTGGAAGTCGATATTGTGAAAGTCTGACAACCTTGTTATCTTCGTAAGCGACTCAACCAAGAAGGCTACTTCATCGCCGAACTTTTCTGCTATTTCATCTTTAGAAGTAATTGTATCTTCTATCGTATCGTGCAAAAATCCTGCCATTATTGTAACAGGAGAAGTATGTAGAGTAGACAAAATAAAAGCCACGCCTAAAGTATGAGTGATATAGGGATCACCCGATTTACGAAATTGTCCTTCGTGTTTTTCTTTGGCAAACTTATAAGCTTTTTCAATCTTAACAAGGTCCGCTTCATTAGTAATATACGTCTTGATGGAAGTCATGACTTCCTCAAATGTATAAACCTTGTTGTTTATTTCCATAATTATAACCTCAATATTGATCTGTAAGGCGCTTCTTTCAGCACTCTGTAACCCGATAATTCGTTCAGTTCTATAAACGTCAATATTCCAACTACCTTACCGCCGCAATCTTCGACCAATTCTTGAACCGCTCTTAAAGTTCCGCCAGTAGCGAGCAAATCGTCTACAAGCACTACCTTAGCTCCGGGTTTTATCAAGCCTTTCTTCAATTCTATGGTGGTAGAATTGTACTCTAAAGTATACGTTTTAGATATAACATCGCCAGGTAACTTACCCTTTTTACGAGCCATGGCAAATCCTACTTTTAACTTGTAAGCAATGGGCGCGCCAAAAACGAATCCTCTAGCTTCTGGTCCTATGATAAGATCAGGATGCCACTCGTTAATTATAGCTGACATGTCATCTATTGCTTGATGTAAAACTTCGCCATCGCTTAAAAGGGGAGAAACATCCTTAAAAGAAATCCCCTCTTTGGGAAAGTTTTCAATAACACCAATGTACTTTTCGTAATTCATCATTATTTTCTCCTTTTGTATATAACTATAAAATTATACCATAATTACTAAATTAACTTAATAAATATAATAATATATATATACAGGATAAATCCAAATAATAAAATGCGAAAGTCACTTGCCTTGTAATGGTACAAAAAATATCTTAATATCATAATGTTAGAGGGATAATTATGGTTAAATATATAACACCTTACGGTTTTTGTTACGGAGTGAAGAATTCGCTCAATAAAGTTAGAGAAATTAAGAAAGCTAGACCGCAGGCTAGAATCGTTTTTGTGCGCCCTTTAGTGCACAACGAAATCACGAACAAACTGATATATAAAGAGACGAATGCAACAGTGTATTCTCCTGATGTTAAGCAATCTAAATACAGAGGATCCTACTTGGTATTCCCCGCTCACGGCATGACGAAATTTGACCGTCGGTTTGCGGAGTCTTTGCAAGCCAAACACGTGGATTGTACCTGCCCTGTTTTGCTGAATACTAAGAAGCAAATTTTAAAAGATTTAGACAGCGGTAAAACCGTTGTATTTTTCGGTAAAAAAGGACACTCCGAGTCTCAATTTATGTGCGATATCGATCCGCGAATTATTTTCGTTCCGACTGAAGACGGAGAAAAGTTTGATTTTTCGAGTCTAAACGATTACAAAAAGATTTCGCTATACCCTCAATCAACCATAAAAAAAGATACATTGGATAAGTTTGTGGGGAAAGTTCGCGAGTTTTACAAAGGCGAATTCGTTCCTCATCCCGTGTGCATCGAGTGCTTGAGACGCTGGGAAAACGGAATTAACTTGGTGCCCGGGACTAAAGATTCGTTTGTCATAGTCACCGATCCAAGTTCATCAAACGGAATGGAATTTGTAAATATACTTAGAAAACACTTCATTTTAAATAACGTGTATCAAATTGAATCGAGAAAAGATTTAAAAGAACTGAAAACTAAGATTAACCCCAAGGGTAACATCTATATCGGCAGCGCCACTTCCGCGCCTAACGACGTTGTTGAAGCGGTCGGTCGAGACCTTAAAATTTGGTCTTTGCTAATGAAATTTGTGCCTCGATTTCATGGTCGAAAGTAATCACTTCAAGATTGGGATTTAATTCGATTAAATCCTTTTTTATTTGTTCGATAAAAACTCTTTCAACTTCGTGTGGTACATCCAAATAATTGTACTTTCGTTCGATAATTTCTCTCCTAGTGTGATGAGCCATATCACCAGAGATAAATATGTCTGCCTGCTCCTCGCGGGCGATCAAATAATCCCTAGCTGCTCCTCCGCCTATTATTCCAACTTTCTTTATCTCTTTCTCGTTTCCTCTAACTAAAAGAGAATATCCAACATTCAGTTTATTCATCGCGTAATATTTAAAATCGTCGAGAGACATGGGCGCAGCCAATTCTCCGATGCGCATGGTTAGACATTTTTCAGGTGTGTAGATACCTTTGAGGTGCAGCATTTCGGCGAGGATATCGTTCATTCCAGGATTCGCATTATCAAAACAGGTGTGAAATGAATAGACGCATGTCTTTATTTCGTTTTCCGTTACCTCGGTAACTTGCTTTCTGCATTCGTCCGAATTTATGACTTTCATTCGCGTTCCAAATATGAAGGGGTGGTGAGTAATTATTAAATCCGGTTTGATTTCTCTAGCTTTTTCACACATCTCGACATCGTAATCTAGACATACCATAACCCTGTTAATCTCCGGGGGTAGCACACCTATTTGGCGTCCGCATCTATCCCAAACTTCCTGTCCTTTTTTGGGGTATTTCTTCCATATGTAATTAATTAATTTTCTAGATTTCATAGTATTTTAATCCTTCCTTCAGCATCTCAGTTTTTAAAACGAGCGAATTGTAAGTATCTTTCGCCATGTGTTTTCCCTTGTTTTTTAAAAGTTTCTCAATTCTATCTAAATTCATCAAAAGATACTCGTGCAGAACTTCATCCTTGTGCGTCAAAGGATAAAATCCGTATGCAAACTCACAAGGAGAATAAGATCTTTTCTCTCCCTTGATGCACTTCATGACGGTGTAGGTTTTCCTTCGTTCCTTAATGTACTTTTCAAATTCTATTACAAAACCCAATTTGTTCAAAGTCACCCTCAAAGTATCTATGTCTGATTGGGGTTCAAGTATCAGCGCATCAAAATTTTCCAAACCGTATGTGGAAGACTTCAGTATGCTGGCAATCAAGCTGCCTCCCATACCGCAGATGATGAGTTGCTTAGCCCGCCTGTAATCAAATTTAAGGCCGTCCGCAAAAATGCATTCAATCCTATCCGACTGCCCGTACATTTTGATGTTTTCAACCAATCTTTTATAAGGGCCTCTCTTGTTTTCGGTAGCCAAAAAAGGTTGATTAAACCCGTGTTCCATCAAATAGATACCGAGGTATCCGTGATCTGCTCCTACATCGACGCTAGCTGCGTTGTCAATAAGATTATAAACATCCATCAAACGTGGAGATAAGTTACATTGCGCCATCAGTTCTCTCTATATTTTCCTCTAATATTATACGCATTTTTTTCGTAGCTTTCACTATAATTTGTCTGGCTCTTTCTCTAGTTATTCCACCGCACCGCCCAACTTCTTCCAGAGTGTGAGGTGATTCGTTGTGAAGACCGTACCGCAGTTCGAGAAATTTGCGCTCTCTCGGTTGCAATTTATCGAGAGCATACTCGATGTCGTCGAGGTGATATGAAAGCAGCGATGAGTGTACGTCATCCAAACCTAATTGATCCTCAAAAGTTCCGTCCTTATCCTTTGAACGCTTGGCTTCCAAAGATATTATAGGTGCGTCATACGCCAATATTTTTTCTACTTTTTGCGGAGTATAATCGCCGCCTAAAACTTCTGCAATCTCCTCTAAAGAAGGTTCTTTTTCCAGTTTGTTAACGAGTTTAGCTCTAGCGCGCTTAATCTTGTACAACATGTCGTGCATGTAGACTGGCATCTTGATCGAACTACCGTAAATCGATACCGCGCGCATCACCGATTGCTTGATCCAAAAACTAGCGTATGTCGAAAAGCGACAACCTTTGTGGTAATCAAATTTGATAGCGGCTTTCATCAATCCCATATTCCCGTATTGAATCAAATCTTCGTAGGAAAGTCCTCCGTTTGTCATCCTGTATTTTTTCGCGATGGAAGTGACCAATCTAAGGTTGCTATTTATCAGTTTTTCAATCGCTTCTCCATCGTTTTCATTTTGAATTCGCTTTGAAAGTTCAATCTCTTCTGCTGGTGTCAGCAGCGGATACTTAGATATATCTGAAAAATACATGTTTAAAGCATTGTTGGTAGAATAAGCAGCGTTTTTGTTCTTTTCGTAAGTCGACACATCGTCGGTTTGCACTATCGAGATTCGATTTTTTCTCAAAAACTCGTTCACATCTAAAAAATCACTTTCATCTAAAAGGTATTTATCTAGAATCGAATTAAAATTACCCTCGTATATTTTGCGGTTCTTTTTAGCAAAATTAAGCAATTCATTTTTTAGCAAATTAATATCTAATGCATCTTCACTCACAGTAGTTACCTCGCTATATTATTAAACTTGATTACATTATAACAAAAAAAGCGCTTAATTATATTAACTAAGCGCACAAATGTATAATTGCGGACAAATTCTTCTAGTTAACTTCGTCTAAATAGTCGCGAAGTTGTTTGGAACGAGCGGGATGTCTGAGTTTTTTGATGGCTTTTGCTTCGATCTGACGAATACGTTCACGAGTGACGCCAAATTCTTTACCAACTTCTTCCAAAGTGTGATTGCGGCCGTCATCCAAGCCGTAACGAAGACGAATAACTCTCTCTTCTCTATCCGTAAGTTCAGTGAGAACTTCGTTCAATTTATCCTTGAGCAAAGAAGAGTTAGCATAGGCAAGTGGAGATTCATTATCCTTATCTTCGATAAAATCACCAACGTGGCTGTCCTCTTCTTCTCCGACAGGTTTTTCTAGCGACAAGGGATCCATAGCAATCAATTGAATTTCGCGAATTCGATCGGCTGATAGGAAAGTTCCTAGTTCTTCCAAAGTATCTGATATTTCCTCAGCGGTGGGATCTCTGTTTAATTTTTGAGTTAATTTACGCGATGTGCGCGTAATTTTATTGATAGTTTCAACCATGTGAACAGGAATACGAATCGTACGAGCTTGATCGGCTAGCGCGCGAGTGATTGCCTGTCTGATCCACCATGTGGCGTAGGTTGAAAATTTAAAACCTTTCGTATAATCGAATTTTTCAACGGCTTTCATCAAACCGATGTTACCTTCTTGAATCAAATCCAAGAATTGCATACCGCGGTTGACGTAGTGCTTTGCGATTGAAATAACTAGCTTTAAGTTGCAGTTAGTCAATTCGGTCTTTGCAGCTTCGTCGCCTTGTTCGATACGCTTGGCAAGAACAACTTCCTCTTCCTTCGACTTTAAAACTCTGTACTTACCTATCTCGCGCAAATATTGCTTAACGGGATCGTTATTTTTTAAGTCGCTGGCTTTCGAAGTTGTTTTCTTAGGAGCTTTAGCCTTCTTCTTTTTAGCGGGAGCCTTTTTCTTTTTAGCGGTCTTTTTAACTTTTTTCACCTTGGCTTCCATGTCGGATTCCTCAGTAATTTCGTTGATTAAATCTTCATCGATTTCTTCGTCGTCAGGTAGTTCGTCATCGATTATATCATTATCAATTTCAGTGACGGTTATTCCCTGTTCTCTCACGTAGTCTATAAGATTCATCAAATCGTCGTCCGAGACCTGATATTTAGACATGTAATTGAAAATTTGATCTTGATCTAAATTGCCGCCAGCTTTTTTTCCTTTTTTTATAAGTGCAGCGCGCCAATCAGTAATGTTGTTATTGTTAACCGGAAGTTCTTCCTTCGCAGCTTTTTTAGTTCTTTTCTTTCTAGGCTTTTTAACTTTTTCTACGACTTCTTCATCTAATACTAAATCTTCTGTTTCTTTTTCAGTTTTCTTACTAACAGCCATAATTCCTCTTTTCTAGTATAAGAACCTCCACATTTATTT
>Ga0172378_10006546_pt1 | contig 10885 bp, 8 predicted proteins | sample GrowelOW332metaG_FD_119755 | JGI IMG/M metagenome (GOLD analysis project Ga0172378, IMG submission 119755) | Groundwater microbial communities from an aquifer near a municipal landfill in Southern Ontario, Canada - Pumphouse #3_1 metaG | ecosystem: Environmental > Aquatic > Deep subsurface >... | reverse complement strand
TATTTTTCGGTATAGTATTAGGGGTATTGCTCGGGTCGATTCCCATCATGTTTCCGGGAATTCCACAGCCGGTCAGGCTCGGTTTGGCCGGGGGTCCTCTGATTATCGCTATTCTTATCAGCAGGTTTGGTCCGAAATATCATATCGTCACATATACGACTGTCAGTGCAAATAAGATGATGAAAGAGATGGGAATAGCTCTATTCCTGGCTGCAGTGGGGCTTGGTGCCGGAAATGGATTTGTGGATACTGTGGCCTCCGGAGGATATAAGTGGATTATATATGGTTTTATGATCACTGTATTACCGACTATAATAATTGCTTTTATTGCCAGAAAGGGGTGTAAGCTCAATTACTATCAGATAGTCGGACTTATCAGCGGTAGCTCCACCAACCCGCCTGCACTTGCATATTCCAATTCTTTGGGAGGGAGTATTCCATCTGTTACTTATGCGACAGTCTATCCGCTTACAATGTTTTTGAGAATATTGCTGGCTCAGATTTTAATATTGATGGCTATTTAAAACAGGCCGATGCCGTATGAAAAAGCGAGAGTTTCCAAATACTTACGTTATCATATTTGCAATCATCATTATTTGTGCGATTGCAACCTGGTTTACAAAGGGGGCTCAACCTCAGACGTGGCAAGTCTTTTCGGCAATCTATACGGGATTTGGGCGTCAAGCCGGAATTATAGCCTTTATTCTGATAATAGGAGGAGCTTTTTGGATTGTTAACAGTACAAAAGCCATTGATGCAGGCATCTTCTCTTTTTTGAAAATAACGTGCAAACTGGAAAAAATATCATTTTTGCGCAGAATAGGTGTGAACAATATCATAATGATAGCCATAATGCTCTTGTTTAGCTTGTTTGGGGCGATATTCGGGATGAGTGAGGAGACGATTCCATTTGTTGTCATATTAGTTCCTTTGGCAATATCAATGGGGTATGACTCAATTGTTGGAGTCTGTTTGGTGTATGTGGCGGCACATGTCGGGTTTGCAGGTGCAATATTAAATCCGTTTACAATAGGAATAGCTCAGACTATAGCCGAGATACCGATGTTTTCGGGGATAGAATACCGGTTTATCTGCTGGGTTGTACTTACAATTATACTGATAGCGTTTGTGCTGATCTATGCTGCAAGGATAAAAAGGAATCCGAGCAAGAGTATCATGTATGATGCGGACAGCTATTGGAGAGATAAAGTTGAAGCTTCATCTGCAGGAGTCAAGTATTATCACAACAAATCATCTTGGATATCATTTATACTTGTCTCTGTTGCAATTGTTTGTTTTACCATATTTTACAGTAAGGTTTGCAGTATTAAGGTAGGAACGGGAGTGTATCATACACCATGGCTTTTGCCGGTAGTAGGTGCCCTTTTCATCATTTCAAGTCTTTTCGCACTGCGCAAATCAGTTCATTTTTACATCCTCAACCTGTTGATGTTTACAATAGTATATCTGGTAGTAGGGGTGCTTGGCTTTAATTGGTACATTACAGAAATATCGGCACTTTTCGTGGCGTTGGCACTGTCAAGCGGTATAGCGAGTGGCCTATCGGCTAATTCGGTAGTCAAAGAATTCCTCTCCGGAGCAAAAGATATTCTTTCAGCTGCACTCGTGGTGGGGTTGGCTGCCGGCATAATCATTATTTTGGAAGAGGGAAAGGTGATTGATCCGATGATGCGTAGCTTAGTGGCTTTGGTTGATGGAACATCTAAAGTGGCATCAATAGGTCTGATGTATGGAGTACAGACTTTAATCAACCTTGTGATTCCGTCTGCTTCGGCAAAGGCGGCCATCACAATGCCGATTATGGCCCCTTTTTCTGACATGATAGGTGTTTCGAGGCAGGCAACGGTGTTGGCTTTTCAGTTCGGAGACGGATTTACCAACATGATAACACCCACTTCCGGAGTATTGATTGCCGCGCTTGGAATGGCAAAGATACCTTATGCAAAGTGGGTTAAATTTATTTGGAAATTTATCTTGATACTTATTATTGTGGGCTTTTGCCTCCTGATTCCGACGGTTTTCTTTAAATTGCCGGGTTTTTAGCTGATTTAGCTGAGAAGATTAATAATTATTACTAATTTCGCACCCTGTTATTTCAAATATTAACTAAAATATATACAATTATGATAATTTCTGAAAAAGCAAAAGTGTTCATAGAGCAGGAAGATAATTTCGGTGCTCATAACTATCATCCATTACCGGTAGTACTTTCAAAGGGTAAAGGCGCTTTTGTATGGGATGTTGACGGTAAGAGGTATTTTGACTTTTTGTCAGCATATTCTGCCGTAAATCAAGGACATTGCCATCCAAAAATAGTTAAGGCCCTTTGTGACCAGGCTCAGACACTTTGCCTTACTTCAAGAGCTTTTTACAATGATTGTCTCGGTCCATACGAAGAGTTTGCAACAAAATATTTTGGTTACGACAAACTTTTACCTATGAATTCCGGAGCTGAAGCAGTGGAAACTGCCTTGAAACTTGGCCGTCGCTGGGGATATATCAAGAAAGGAATTCCCGAAGATCAGGCAATTATCATAGTTTGCGAAGGTAATTTCCATGGCCGGACCATATCAATTGTGTCAATGTCTTCCGATCCTGACTCTTACTCTCAATACGGTCCTTTTACTCCGGGTTTTGTTAAGATACCTTACAATGATTCCGATGCATTGGAGAGAGTTTTGGATAAATGTGGCGACAGGACAGCTGCATTTATTGTTGAGCCGATTCAGGGTGAAGCAGGTGTCTTTGTTCCGGATAAAGGGTATCTTACAAAATGCTATAATGCTTGCAAGAAGCACAATGTTCTTTTCATAGCTGATGAAGTTCAGACAGGCATAGCCCGTACGGGACGTCTTTTGTGCTGTGATCACGAAAATATTCATCCCGACATCTTGATTTTGGGTAAGGCTATTTCAGGAGGTGTGCTTCCTATTTCAGCCGTACTTGCAAATAACGAGATCATGCTTACGATCAAGCCGGGAGAGCACGGTTCAACATTCGGAGGTTTCCCTCTTGCTGCCAAAGTAGCTGTTGCCGCATTGGAAGTTGTTCAGGAGGAACATCTTACAGAGAAGGCCGAATATCTCGGAAAGATATTCAGAGAGGAACTTACAAATTTCCACTCTCCGTTCATCAAACAAGTAAGAGGAATGGGCTTGCTTAATGCAATTGTAACCACTCCTATTGAAGGCAAAGAAGCCTGGGATATTTGTCTTAAGATGGCTGAATATGGATTGATTGCCAAGCCGACTCACAAGCATATTATCCGGTTCGCTCCCCCATTGGTGATTACCGAAACTGAGCTCAGAGAAGCGATTGAGATTATAAAGAGAGCATTTAAAGAACTGGAATAACATCTTAACACAGAGATGAGTAATAATCAATTTGCTCAGACAGCAGGCGAAGTGCTTATGATTCGCCCGTGTGGTTTTTGTTTCAACACCCAGACCGCAGCCAATAATGCCTTTCAAGTGGAGGGTTTTTCACAACAGGCGCAGGATCATGCGCTGCAGGAGTTTGACGCGTACGTAGAGTTGTTGCAATCTGCAGGAGTAAAGGTTAATGTGGTTGAGGATACTCCTCGGCCACATACTCCCGACTCCATATTCCCAAATAACTGGTTTTCCACACATTCTGACGGCACTTTAGTGCTTTATCCGATGTTTGCGCAAAATCGCAGAGAGGAACGCAAACAGACGGTAATTGATTTTTTGATTGAAAAATATGATATTACTTCTATCTGTGATCTTACTCCTTACGAGAAGAAAAACCTGTTTTTGGAAGGGACCGGAAGTATGGTGATTGATCGCGAGCACGGAGTGGTTTTCGCCTGTCGTTCGCCGAGGACAAACGAAACGGTGTTGAAGGAATTCAGTAAATATTTTGGATGGGATTATATCCTTTTCGAGGCAAATGATATGCAGGGAGGAGCAATCTATCATACTAACGTTATGATGAGCGTGGGCAGTAAATTTGCTATTCTCTGTACTGAATCAATTATTGACAAGAAAGAGAGAACAAATGTTGTTGAGACTTTGAAAGGATTTGGAAAGGATATTATTGAGATATCTTTCGACCAGATGAATCATTTTGCAGGCAATATGTTGGAGTTGCACGCCTCACGACCTGTACTTGTTATGTCGGACACAGCAAAAAATGCCATGCAATTAAACCAAATGGATATTTTGCAGTCTTATTATGGTGTTGTTGCACCGAAGTTAGACTATATCGAAAAAAATGGGGGAGGGTCTGCCAGGTGCATGATGGCTGAAATCTTTTTTTAATAACTTAACTTAATGAAATACAGGTTCTTTTTATTGATTATCCTGTTATTGAGTATCACACAAGGACTCTATGCGCAGGAGGGGGTGGATTATAAACTGTTTATGGAGAAGGCCGGAGATGTCTCTGCTCTTTATAGAGGTAAAGGTGCAATGAGGTATGCCTTCCTTCACAACGGCACTTATTTCTGGGATAGTCCTGAGTTTAAAATCGGCAATATAGAGTACAATGGCAAAATGTACTATGATATTCTCATAAATATCGATGCTTACAGGCAAGATTTGCTCATCAAGACTGTGAACGGCATATCACAAGTGTCTCTCAATGAAGCATACGTTGACCAATTTAATATGGAAGAAAAGCAATTTGTCAATTTGAGAAAGCGTGGGTTTGCTGTGCCGATGGGCTATTATCAAGAGATATACAACGGAGAAGTTGCAGTATATAAGCAAGTAGTGAAGAAATATTCGGATAATGTTAAAACCGGCAGTTCTACGACCTATATAAAAGATGGTAAATATGCCGTATTAAGGGAATTTGATGCAACAATGACCTATTACCTACTCAAAGACGGCCGGCTCACACTTCTTAAGGGTAAAAATTCTTTGTTAAGGAATTTCGATAAGGAGACGAGAAAGCGGGCAAAGCGGTATGCCAGAAGGAATGATTTGGATATTGAGACAAATTTCGACGTGTATTGTAAAAAAGTGTTGAATTATATTGAATCGGGCAATGAGAAATAAATCTATTCTATTAGCTACTCTACTATTGCTGTTTGGTTGCGGGATAATTTCGGCGCAGCCGCAGGAACAGATTTATATCAGACAGGTGGAGGCTGACTCGCTGATTTCATTTCTGAGAAAGAACATATATCAGAAAGTGTATTACGTGAAAGATACGGCGGATAAAACCAATTACAGCGTAAGAGCATCTAAGGAAGAGTTCCTGACTGAGGCGTTTAGAGAGCTGAAGGTCAATGGGTATTCTGTAACGCAATATGATGGAGCGTGGTATGTGCTTAAAAATACCGGATTTGCGACAGAACTTCCGAAAGGATATTTTGATGAGGGAAAATCTTTGTCTCAAGACGAGGGTTTTCTCAACTATCTTAATACTCAAAATACCTTGGCCACATTTCGTAATAAAATTTACGAAATTGGAGAGAAGGGCAGCGGAAAGAGCGGGAAGGTTCATGTGAGAGGTTATGTAAGAGATGTGACAACAGGAGAACCGATTGTAGGAGTGTCTGTTTATGACTCTCAAGGCAAATCATACGCTCAGACCGATGAGTATGGATTCTATAATATTTTACTCTCGGTAGGAGAGCATGAACTCGGATTCAGCGGCTATTCACTTGAAGACACGAAGCTCAATCTGATAGTCTATGATGATGGAGGACTTGACGTGGTGATGAAAGAGAAGGTATATGCTTTGACAGGGGCAGTGATCTCTTCGGAAAGCACCGCTAATCACAGAAGCAATAAGATTGGAATTGAAAAAGTCAGGGTCGATAGAATTAAACACATTCCCACCGTATTCGGAGAAGCGGATGTGTTAAAGGCGGTACTTACTTTACCCGGTGTTAAATCGGTAGGTGAGGCTTCAAGCGGTTTCAATGTCCGTGGAGGGTCAACCGACCAGAATTTGATTCTCTTCAATGATGGAACCGTCTATAACCCGAGCCACATGTTCGGTTTGTTTTCCGCATTCAATGCGGACGTAATAAATGATATAGAACTGTATAAAAGCTCCATACCGACAGAATATGGTGGGCGTATCTCTTCAGTGCTTGAGGTTAAGGGACGAGAGGGGAACAGCAAAAAGATCAAAGGTTCGCTCGGCCTTGGGCTGCTGACAAGCCGCTTTCATTTAGAAGGGCCTATTGTTAAGGATAAGACAACATTTATCATTGGAGGCAGGACCACTTATTCGGACTGGATATTGAATCTCCTACCGGAAAGCAGTGGATATGCCAATGGAACGGCCTCATTTTATGATATTAATGCAAGTGTAAGCCATAAAGTAAATGAGAGCAATACTATTCAGGTGTATGGTTATTATTCTCATGATGGCTTCAAATTCAGCAATGATACTACTTTCAGATATCAGAATATCAATGCTTCCGTCAAATGGAGAAGTCTGTTTAACGAAAAGAACAGTATGACGGTATCCGCCGGATATGATCAGTACGGATATAGCATCGAAGACACCTTTAATGCGGCAGCTTCCTACTCTTTGGCGACATTGATAAGACAGGGATTTTTGAAGGTGAACTTCAAGTCCATCATGAGTGAAAGACATACTTTGACTTACGGATTGAATTCGTTGTACTATAATTTGAAGCCGGGTATGTATCACCCGTTGGGAGCAGAGTCTCTGATACTGTCAAAGGATCTGGATACTGAAGAGGCAATAGAATCAGCACTCTTTGTGAGTGACACATGGCAGATTACCGACAAACTTTCTTTGGATGGGGGTATCAGATATTCTCTCTATACTGCACTTAATCCATTCAAGTATTACGGAGGCCCTGAAATAAGAGTATCCGGAAAATATTCATTTACTGATAAAATCTCCATCAAGGCAGGATTTAACAGTATGAGGCAGTATATACACATGATATCCAATACTACGACAATCTCTCCAACAGATACATGGAAACTTTCCGGTAAGGATGTTAAACCTCAGGATGGATGGCAGGCGGCTACAGGGTTTTATTGGACGTTTGCCGAAAATAAAATAGACATGTCTGTGGAGGGGTACTACAAGAAGACAAATAACTACCTCGATTATAAAAGTGGAGCTATCCTTTCTATGAATGAAAACCTTGCCGACGATTTGGTTCAGGTAGAAGGAAAAGCATACGGAGTCGAATTGATGCTTAAGAAGCCGTTAGGCAAGCTTAACGGTTGGGTTTCATACAGCTATTCAAGGACATTGCTTCGCGAAATGGAGGATAGAGGATCGGCTACTATTAATGAAGGCAAATGGTATCCGGCTTCTCATGACAAGCCGCATGATATAAAAGTTGTTGCAAATTATAAGTTCACCCACAGATACAGTATTTCGGCCAATTTGGACTATTCGACGGGAAGACCGGTCACTATTCCGGTAAGCAAGTATTACTACGCAGGAGGATACAGATTGTACTATTCCAACAGGAATGCATACAGAATTCCGGATTATTTTAGACTTGACCTTGCCGTAAATATTGAGCCTGGACACTATCTGAAGCAGCTAACGCACTTGTCTGTGACGTTTGGCGTGTATAATGTGACAGGCAGAAAAAACGCATATTCAATATATTACACTACGGATGAAGGGAAGAGCGTTCACGGTAATATGCTCTCTGTCTTCGCCACACAGATTCCTTACATCAATCTTAATCTTAAATTCTAATGAACAGAAAGTTAATTATATTCGGTTTACTGATATTCTTGTTCTTGGCAGATAGTTGTATTTATCCGTTTGAACCGGAAGGAATTGATCAGACATCAGGCATTCTTGTGATCGAAGGAGATATTATCGCAGGAGGTGAATCTCAGTTTAAAGTATCTGTTTCTCAAGAACTTGATGATAAAAAAGCCCCGAAGACAGTCTATTATCAATTAATAATTGAAAATGACGAGGGAGATGAGTTAACAGCAGAGCCTTCGCGTACCGGAGTAACTCTTCTTGATACAAAAAGTGTTGAGATAGGCAAGAAATACAGGGTGCATGTAAAAACCCTTGACAGTAAAGGTGTGACAAAGGAGCAGTATTATTCCGAGTGGTTGGAAGTTAAGCAGGCTCCTGCCATTGACAGCATCTCTTTTTTCCCTGACGAAGAGCGAGAGGCTATGTACTTTTATATAAGTACACACGGGGATGATACTCAAACATATTACAAATGGGACTATAAAGAAGATTGGGAGTATCATTCTGCTTTTGTTTCCGAGTTGGAGTACAATCAGTTGACCAATACCGTCTCCAGTATTTTGGGAATACGTAATAGATATTATTGCTGGAATAATGCTGAGTCATCGCAAATTTTAATTGGTAATACATCGGATGCAAGTGAAAACCGGCTTATAAAACACGAACTTTATTCTATATCCAAATATTCCCTGAAAATATCTTATATTTATTCTGTTGAACTGACACAAAAGGCAATTACTGCGGAGGCTTACAATTATTGGCAGACACTTTCAAAGAATTCCGATGATGCAGGCGGTCTGTTTTCTCCCCAGCCAAGCGAGTTGAGAGGTAATTATTATAATCCGAAAGACAGTTTGGAAGTTGTGCTTGGATATGTGAGTGCTACTACGATTGCAAAACAGCGAATGTATGTTAGAAATGCAGATATTTTATTCTGGAAAAATCTGGAACAATGCGCCATGGCAATTGTGATTCCACGAGATGAGTGGTATAATTATTACAAGAGCGGCTATGATGTGCTTTTTGAAGAAGAACTCGATGGAGCAACTAATATCTATTGGGCGGAAACACGCTGTGTAGATTGTCGTTCTTTAGGTGGAACCAAAACGAAACCTTCATTTTGGCCGAACAATCATGATTAAAGAGGAGGATTACAAGATGAAAAAAATATTTACAATTATCACGCTTTTACTTGCATTTTTTTCTGTTTCTGCGCAGCAGCGGGTTGCGGAGAGAACGTATATATCAACCGATAAGGAAAACTACGTAGCAGGAGAGGCTCTATGGTGTTCGGCTTATTGCCTTGACATTACTGCGGACAATGAGGACAATGTGTTTTCCAATATGAGCAGCATAGTCTATTTGGAACTGCATTCGGCAGCAGGGATTGCTCAGACAGGCAAGATCGCCCTTATCAATGGTCGAGGTGCCGGTAAAATCATCCTTGCTCCCAATCTCCCTACCGGAAACTACAAGTTGATTGCATATACGGCACAAAATAAAAATGAAGTTGGGTATGGGTACGATGTGCCATGGGCGAAGACTGTTTCTATTTTCAACACCTTGACAAAAGATAGGGTTTCAGATGGAGTAAAGGTCGTTGAGGATGATGAATATGCCGTCTTTCCGCGGTGGAGGAAAAGGCAGAAACGACTCAAAAGGTATATGCCGTTCTGCCGGGGAATATCCGTTTTTCAAGATCTTCGTCTATTCCGATAAGATTGGAAAACAGTACGAAAGATGCGGTTTCGCTAAGTGTGTCGATTTATCATGATGACGGGATTCTTTCTACCGAAGCACCGGTGATAACTGACTTTGTACATGATATTAATGCTGTGGGAAAAGGAATAATCCGATTTGAAAACAATGTGCTTCCGGAGTATGAAGGAGAGATTATTCAGGGAAAGATATCAGGTCCGGATGCTGCAAGAATATCCGAATTTAATGATAAATATGCTTTTCTTTCCGTTCCGAACGAGCAGTCGGATGTTTATTCGTCAACTATTGCCGATGACGGAAAGATGACATTCTTTACCAACAATATTTATGGAGATAAAGAGATTGTATGTGAAATTGACGGAATAGATTCAGCTTACAGATGTCATATTGAGATTGAGACGCCATTTGTTAATGCTAATGTCGGCGATATACCGACTCTTATGCTTTGCAGAGATTTGGGAGACAAACTTACACAACGAGGCATTGCAATGCAGATAGAGAGGCGTTTTGCAGCAGACACCCTATATGAATACCTTCCTGTTCGAGAGAATCCTCTTCTTCAGGAGTCGGACAGAATAAGATATATTTTGGATGACTACACGAGATTTCCACTTATGGAAGAGGTGTTGATTGAGTTTGTGGAGCAAGTAAGGGCTCGGAAAAAAGAAGACGGTAAACGTGATATTCAGGTTAGAATGGAAGACGCATTCAGAGAGTTCTATTTTGCAAGAAAGACATCTCTGATGATGCTTGACGGCATTCCGATCTTTGATCATGAGAAGATTTACAGATATGATCCGCTATTGGTGGAGACCTTGGATATTTACCCTTACAGATATTTTGTAGGGAAAAGGCAGTTTGACGGCATAGTCAATTTTACAACATACAAACATAATTTACCATCCATGACTTTCGGAGAAAATGTCCGTATCATCAATTTCCAGGGGGCTGCTTTTCCGCTCGCATATACTTGTGAGTCAATACTTGGAAGTACAGAATACCCTGATTACAGAGAGACTGTCTACTGGCATCCGATAGTCAATATCCAAGGGGGACAATCTGTGGAACTTAACTGTATTACGCCCGCCTATAGTGGTAGTTTTGTAGTCGTTATTGAGGGTCTGACCTCAAAAGGCGAAGCAATCTATGAAAGAAGTTCTTTTAAAGTTGATTAGATAATCAATTTTGTTTAAAACTTGTTTGTAAATAGGAATAATTGTCTTATCTTTGCATCCCGCAAAATGCGGAAATAAATACATAAATAAAAGATTAACAACTATTTATGCCAACAATTCAACAATTAGTTCGCAAAGGACGCGAGGTTATCGTAGAGAAAAGTAAATCTCGCGCATTGGATGCTTGTCCTCAAAGGCGTGGTGTATGTGTACGTGTTTACACAACAACACCTAAAAAGCCTAACTCAGCTATGCGTAAAGTAGCTCGTGTT
>Ga0172378_10006545_pt1 | contig 10885 bp, 9 predicted proteins | sample GrowelOW332metaG_FD_119755 | JGI IMG/M metagenome (GOLD analysis project Ga0172378, IMG submission 119755) | Groundwater microbial communities from an aquifer near a municipal landfill in Southern Ontario, Canada - Pumphouse #3_1 metaG | ecosystem: Environmental > Aquatic > Deep subsurface >... | reverse complement strand
TTAAAATACCTTCACCTTGGTAAATTTTTGTTTCAATAATTTCATCCATAAGTTTCATAGTTTCATCATATAAATATGGTAATTCAATATTTGGTGCTGAAATTGCAATTGCATCAACACCTAAAATTTTAGCTTCTAAAGCAGCAGCAACTGTACCTGAATAAAAAATATCTTTTGCAATATTTGCTCCAAAATTAATACCTGAAACAACTAAGTCAAAATCAACATTAAATAACTTTAATCCCAATCTTGTTGCATCCGCTGGTGTACCATCGACAACAAGTGAAGATTTTGAGCCAATAATTGTATCAACAAAATAAGTTTCAATTCTTTTATTAAATGTAATGGCATGACTTTTTCCACTTTGATGTGTTTTTGGTGCTGAGACGTAAATAGTTCCAAATGGTTGTAATGCTCTAACGAGCAATTTTAAACCTTCTGCTTCATAACCATCATCATTAACAACAAGTATGTTCATATAGTTCTCCCTTAGTTATTTAATATTTCATGACAACGGTCACAAGTACCATCTTCATGAACGTGATCTACAATATTCCAACATCTATCACAAGTAACACCTTCAACTTTTTTCACAACAACCTTTAAGGTATCTCCAAGTGTTAAATTAACTTTAGATACGATAAGCACTTGATTTAATTGCATGTCTAAAAATTTAATTGCATCCATTTGTGGTTGTGTCACTTGTAAATCAACTTCTGCTTGAAGTGATTTACCAATTAATTTTTCAGCTCTTGCTTGTTCTAATTCTTTTAATACAACTGTTCTTACACTATAAAAATTATCAAATGCATCTAGTAATTCCTTATGTCCAATCTCTTGATGTTTTGGCATGTCTTCTAGATATACATTTTCCTTATCTTGTTTAGGTAAATATGTATAAGCTTCATATGTAGTATGTGGAATAATTGGTGTCAATAATTTTAATAAGCCCAATAAAATATCATAAAGTGTTGATTGAACACTAATTCTTTCCATATCTTTTTCTTTTAAAATATAGAGTATATCTTTTGTATAATCTAAATAATATGCACTTAATTCATTGGTCATAAAAGGCACAATAGAGCGATAAACTTTATCAAACGCATAATTGTCATAACCATCTAAACATTCGTTTATGACATGTTGGAATTTAAGTGTCATCACGCGATTTAATTGTCCTCGCATCGAAAATCCTACATAATCTTTTTCAGGATCAAAATCAGATAAAGTACCTAACATGAATCTAAATGTATTTCTAATTTTACGATAACTTTCAGCAATTTGTTTCATCATTTCGTCAGAGTTTTTGACATCTGATTGATAGTCAACAGATGCAACCCATAATCTTAATAAATCAGCCCCTTGAACATTCATAACTTTAATAGGGTCAACCGTATTTCCTAAAGATTTACTCATTTTTCTGCCTTGAGGATCTAGCGTAAATCCATGAGATACTACAGCTTTATAAGGTGCTCTACCGGAGATTGCTACACCCGTAATAAGGGATGAATTAAACCAACCTCTATATTGATCAGATCCTTCTAAATAAAGATCTGCTGGATATGGCATACCATTAGCTTCTAATAAAGTATGTGAAGAGCCTGAATCAAACCAAACGTCCATGATATCAGTTTCTTTTTTAAATAACCCATTTGGACTACCTGGATGTGTAAAACCTTCAGGTAATAAATCTTTTGCTTCTCTTTCATACCAAACATTCGAACCATATGTTTTAAATAAATCAGAAATATGGGCAAATACTTTTTGATCTAAAATTGCATCGCCATTTTCAGCATAGAAAATTGGAATTGGTACACCCCAAGCACGTTGTCTTGAAATACACCAGTCTTCACGATTAATAACCATATTTGATAATCTAAGTTCACCCCAAGAAGGTAACCATTTAACTTCTTTAACAGCTTTTAATAAATCATCTTTTAATTTATCAATACTTGCAAACCATTGTGAAGTTGCTCTAAAAATAACGGGTTTTTTAGTTCTCCAGTCATGAGGGTATGAGTGATTAAATTTTTCAGCTTTTAATAAAATACCTAATTCATCTAAAGCTTTAATAACTTCTTCATTTGCTTGTTCATAAAACATACCACTAAAACGTGGACCTGCTTCATCAGTCATCATACCACGGTCATCAACTGGACATAAAATATCTAATTTATATTGACGTCCAACACGATAATCATCTTCACCATGTCCAGGTGCAGTATGAACTAAACCACTACCATCTTCATCTGTTACATGGTCTCCTAGTATAATTGGCGATACTCTTTGATATAAAGGATGTATATATTTTTCAAACTCTAATACACTGCCTTTATAAGTATCTAATATTTCATAAGATGGCCAACCTAACATGTTTTTAAGTTTTTCTAATAAAGATTGAGCAACTACATATTTTTTATCTACTACTTTAATAGTGACATAATCCATATTTGGATTTACGCAAATTGCTAAATTTGCTGGAATTGTCCATGGTGTTGTTGTCCAAATCAAATATGAAACATCGTTAAATCGAGGATTATCTGTTTTAGATGGAAATGCAACATAAATTGATGTTGATGTATGATCTTGATATTCAATTTCCGCTTCAGCAAGTGCAGACTCAGAAGAAGGAGACCAATAAACAGGCTTTAAGCCCTTATAAATTAATCCCTTAGCAACCATTTTAGCAAATACTGTAATTTGTCTTGCTTCAAAATCTTTTGTTAATGTGATATAAGGATGATCCCATTCACCTAAAACACCTAGACGTTTAAATTGTTCTTTTTGTCTTTCAACTTGTACCATTGCATAATCATAACATAATTTACGATACTCAAAAAGGGGCATTTCTTTACGTTTAACACCTTTTTTTGCTAGTGCTGTTTCAATCGGAAGACCATGCGTATCCCAACCTGGTAAATATCTAGCATTTTTACCACTCATTGATTGATATCTTACAACAAAGTCTTTTAATATTTTATTTAAAGCATGGCCTAAATGGATATCTCCATTTGCATAAGGAGGCCCATCATGAAGAACAAAAGGTTCACGATCTTTATTTTTTTCTAAAACCTTATTGTATAAATCTTGTTCTTCCCAAATTTTTTGAAATTCTACTTCTTTTTGGCCTAAATTCCCACGCATTGGGAAATCAGTCTTAGGCATGTGTAATGTGTCTTTGTAATCCATATTCTTCCTCCTAGATTTTTCATATAAAAAAGTCCTTAGACAAATAACTCTAAGGACGAAATATTCCGCGGTACCACCTTAGTTCTAGATATATTCTAGCACTCATTTATGATATATGCTCAAAGTTGATACGATTTATCGTGTATGTTTACTGGCTTTCACCCTCTCCAGCTCGCTTAAAACCTTAACGAAAAACCATGTGTTCTTATCATCGCATGATTATATTTTTTTTACTCAACAATTTCTTTTAAAAATCCTTCAATAGAACCATCTTTATAAACATCTTTATTTGCAAACAAAAACACTTTTTCTTGAATATGAACAATTTCACCTTTAATCGCATAGACAACACCTGAAAAGAATGCAATCACTTTATTTGCTTGATCAATTTCTAATGGTTCAAAGTTCAAAATAAGTGGAAATCCAGCAATCATTTGATCTGCTAGTGCCGTTAAATAATAATCATCATCAGATGATAATTTTTCAAATACTAACTTATCATATGTTGTTTCTACTGGTTCTTCTACAACATTTTTAGATTTTTTTCTTTTACTCAATCCCTTGTTGCCTCCCTTTTACAAAATCGTTTTAAATAAACGTCCTATACGTAAATGTGTCGCATGATGCTTAATTGCAATTTCATAATCATCAGTCATCCCCATGGATAGATATGGATAACCATATATTTGTTTTAATTCTTCAAGTTTACTAAAAATATATTCGGTTTTTTCATTATCATTTAAAACACCCATAGTCATAAAACCGATTATATTAATTTTATCATAATTTTTAATTTCTAATAGAAATTCATCCAAATTTTCTAATAAAACACCACTTTTTTGTGCTTCTTCACCAATATTGACCTGAATAAGACAATCAATTGGATGATTTGCATATTTCATAATCGACTTTGCAAGCGAGATTCTATCAAGTGTATGTAATAAATCAATTTGATTAATCATTTCTTTAACTTTATTGGTTTGAAGATGTCCAATAAAATGCCATGTGATATCTAAATCTTTTAAAGCTTCAATTTTTATAAGCAAATCTTGAACTTTATTTTCACCAAAATCTTTATAACCTTGTTGATAAATACTTTTAATTTCATCAATATTAAAATATTTAGATGCACATATTACTTTATATGCTTCATTTGAAGTAATCATACATTAAATCTAAAGAGCATGATGTCACCATCTTTGACAACATAATCTTTACCCTCTAAACGCACTCTACCATGTTCTTTTGCTGCTTGTGGCGTTTTATAAGTCATTAAATCATCATAACCGAGTGTTTCAGCTTTAATAAATCCTCTTTCAAAATCACTATGAATAATACCTGCACATTCTGGTGCTTTCATTCCTCTAATAAATGTCCATGCTCTCACTTCTGGTTCACCAGCTGTAAAATATGTACTTAATCCTAAAAGATCATAGCTTTTTTCAATAACATCATCTAATCCCGAACGTTTTAACCCATATGCTTCCATAAATGAAGCTTGTTCTTCTTTATTTAATGATGCAATTTCCATTTCAACTTGTGCCGAAATGAAAACAACAATTGTGTTTACTTTTTGTGAGAATGTCATCATTTCATTATAATGCGGATTTAATTTAGGATCTGATACTTCATCTTCACCAATATTAGCAATATAAATCATTGGTTTTAATGATAATAAATTAAAACTTTTAATAAGTTTTAATTCTTCAACATTAAATGATAAATCTCGCGGATTGATATCATGTTCTAATGCATCTTTAATTTTCTTTAAAATATCAAGTTCAATAATAGCATCTTTAATTTTAGTTTTAGCTTTTTTTTCAAGTCTTGCAATACGCTTATCAATAACTTCTAAATCGGCAATACTTAATTCTAATTGAATGGTTTCAATATCTCTAATTGGATTAACTGAGCCTTCAACATGAATAATTTTATCATCCTCGAAAAGTCTTACAACTTGACATATAGCATCTACTTCTCTAATATGCGATAAAAATTGGTTACCCAATCCCTCACCTTTAGATGCCCCACGAACTAAACCAGCAATATCAATAAATTGATATGCCGTTGGCACAACTTTTTTAGGTTTATATATTCTTTCTAATTCATCAAGTCTTAAATCATTAACTAATACCATACCAACATTAGGCTCAATGGTTGCAAACGGATAATTTGCAGCAAGTGCTTCAGTTTTAGTAATAGCATTAAATAGTGTTGATTTACCGACATTTGGCAATCCTACAATTCCAGCTTTTAACATATTTTTATCATTCCTTCAATAAAAAAGGCTTTCGCCTTTTATAAATTTGTTTTTTTCTTTAACCATGATGGAAGATTTCTAGTCTTTGGACTTTCAGATGTTTTATCTTCTTCATCTTCATCAATATTTTTCAAACCATCTCTTGTAATACTTAATTGTTCATCAGATGTTTTATTAAAAATTTCTGATGCTAAGTTTTCAATTGTTGATCCTTTAGCTTTTAATTCATAACCTGTTGCAATCACAGTAACAATCATTTCATCATCCATTTCATTATTTACGGTTGTACCATAAATAATATTTAGACTACGATCAGTTGCATTTCTAATTTCACTTAACGCTTGTTCCGTTTCAAAAAGTGTAATATTAGTACCAGATGTAATATTAACAATCGCATCAGTTGCACCATCAATAGAAACTTCTAATAGTTTAGAATGTATTGCTTTTCTTGCAGCTTCAATCGCACGATCTTCACCAGAAGCAATACCAATACCCATTAAAGCAGTCCCTTTGTTTTCCATAACAGTTCTTACATCAGCAAAGTCAACGTTAATAAGTCCAGGTATCGCAATAATTTCTGCAATCCCTTGAACACCTTGACGAAGCACATTATCAGATTCTCTAAAAGCATCCAATAATTGTGTTGTCGGACCTGATACAGCAAGCAATCTTTCATTAGGAATGACAATTAAAGTATCAACATGTGGCTTTAATTCTTCTAATCCATAAACGGCAGCTTGCATTCTTGCTGGACCTTCAAAAGTGAAAGGTTTTGTAACAATGCCAATAGTTAAACAGCCAAGTTCCTTAGCTTTTTGAGCAATAATTGGTGCAGCTCCAGTACCTGTGCCACCACCCATACCAGCAGTGATGAATACCATATCTGCATCTTTTAATACTTCTTCTATTTCATCAATTGATTCTAATGCTGCTTCTCTACCAATGTTGGCTTTTGCTCCAGCACCTAAACCTCTTGTCAAATATTTTCCAATTTGAACACGCGTTTCAGCTTTAGAAACCTTTAGCACTTGAGCATCTGTATTGACAGCAACAAAAGTAACGCCTTTTACATCGTTTTCAATCATACGATTTATTGCATTGCCTCCACCGCCACCTACTCCGATGACTTTAATGACAGGTTTTTGATTAAAGTTATTGTCTTCGCCAAATACCATGCGTATCCCTCCTTAAATAACTAACTTTATTTTACACGAATTTTATCACAAAATAAAGCAAATTAATGCTTTTTAAAGTAATTTGTCTGTTTCATCATTTCTTCTTTGTAATCTAAAAGGCGATCTTCTTTAATTGCTTGTCTTATTTCTTGCATTAAATGCTTTAAATAAGCCAAATTTTGATAAGTAAGAAGTCTCATCCCCAAGATTTCATCACCTTTAAACAAATGTCTTAAATAACTTTTGGTATATTTAGAAACAGGTGTTTTAAGGTTAGGATCTAAAGTTGTATAGTCTTTTTCATATGTTTGATTTTTAATAACAACTTTACCTAAAGTGGTAAGTGCAGTCCCATGTCTTGCATTACGTGTTGGAAGTACACAATCAAACATATCAATACCTTGAATAACATTTTCAATTAAATCATCAGGTGCCCCTACACCCATTAAATATCTTGGTTTATCGAAAGGTAAAATTGGATTTAGAAATTTTGTAATTTCATACATTTCTTCTTTAGTTTCACCAACAGATAACCCACCAATAGAATATCCTGGGAAATCCATTTCAATTAGTTTTTCAGCAGAATGCTTTCTTAAATCTTTATTTAATCCACCTTGTACAATACCAAATAATGCTTGATCTGTTGATAAGCATTCTTTTCCTCGAAGTGCCCATCTTAATGTGCGTTCAACTGAATCCTTCATATATTCATCCGTTGCATATGGTGGTGGACATTCATCAAAACTCATAATGATATCTGCCCCTAAGTCTTCTTGAATCTGAATAGATTTTTCTGGTGATAAAAACAGTTCTGAACCATTTTTATGATGTTTAAATGTGACACCTTCTTCAGTAATTTTTCGCATATTGGTTAATGAAAATACTTGATAACCACCACTATCTGTTAAAAGTGCGCCATCCCATTGCATAAAACCTCGAATGCCACCATGATCTTTAATAATATCATTACCAGGTTGAAGCCATAAATGATAGGTATTACCTAAAATAAGGCCTTCACTGACTTCTTTTATTTCTTCAGGTGTTAATGTTTTTACTGTAGCTTGCGTACCCACTGGCATAAAAAAAGGCGTTTCAAATACACCATGTGGTGTTGTTAAGCGTCCAAGTCTTGCACCTGATTGTTTACATACATGTAATACTTCAAATTTTATACTCATATGATCATCCTTTACGGTTGTAATTATAACATAATTTTGTTAAAATAATATAGTATTAATGAAGCTGTATCCTAGATTAACCAGCTTTAACAAAACAAGGAGCAAAAAAATGAATAAATTAAGTTTAAAAGACCTCATTTTTCAATCACTGATTGGGGCAAGTTATGTTGTACTAGTTTTTGTACTCTATAATTTCAGTTATAAAGCTCTACAATTTAGAGTAGCTGAATCATTATTAGTTCTCGTCTTTTTTAATAAAAAAAATGCAATTGGCCTGCTTATTGGTACATTTGTAGCAAATTTCTTAGGTGATTTTGGTATTATTGATGCAATCTTTGGCACTTTAACAACATTTATTGTCATTTCTTTTATGTTAACTTTAAAAAAGATTAAAATTCTATCATTACTCATGCCAGTAATTTTTAATGGATTATATGTAGCCATACTTGTCACAGTATTTTCTATGACATCTCAAGATACATTTTTAACGTTACTATTAGCAATGGGCCCATTAATATTTTTAACCGTAGCAGCCGGTGAGGCAGTTGTCGTCTATGGAATAGGATTACCTTTGTACTATATGCTTAATAAAAATGATGGCTTTAAAGCAATTTTTGAAAAATAAAACACGTAAAAGTGTTTTTTTTTATTTATTATAAAATCTAAATTTAGTTTCATGATGATATACTGCATCTTTTCTTAAAATTGATTGGTTTAGTGTAGGATGATAAATGCCTGCCGGTTCATTTTGACATTCGGCAGTTACAGAACTATGTATACCATCAGTATTACAATTTAATAACAGATCATTATCTGGATAATTATGTGTATAAACAACAATACTTGGATAATCAGTAAATACATTTAATCCAATTTTTGATTGTTTATCATATAATTTTAATTGATCACTCTCAAATTGACTTAATATAAACGTGTGATCATAATCTTGTTTTTTTAATATATCTTTCATATTTGATACTTGATTTAAGTCAAAAAGTGTATTCACAACATCAATAATTTCAACTGTTTCTTTTAATCGATCGATTTCAACATACTTATTTGCATCAACACTAATTTCTAAATGATCCATATTATTTTTATCTTGATTTAAATTAAAATATACATGATTTGTGATATTACATAATGTATCTTTAGTTGACCAAGCATCATAAATAATTTTAATTTCATCTTGATATGTTAATACATATGTAACATCTAAGGTAAGTTCACCAGGATATCCACTTTCAAGGTCTTTAGAAATATATCTAAAAGTAATTGACATACCTTCGCTATTGTTTGAATAACTCATTAAATCAAAAAATTTAAAAGCAAATCCATCTTTTCCACCATGAAGATGTAATTTATCTCCTGGCGTATTTTCAATTAGATAATCAACATTATCAATTTTAAAAGATGGTGGAAATAATCTACCACTTGTTCTTCCAATGGTTTTACCATAATAAGCTTTAGATGTTAAATAATCATCTAAAGATGCAGGTCTAACAATAACATTTATACCTTTATAGATAATATCAATGATACCCGCACCATAATTAGATAAAACAAGTGTTAAATTTTTACTCTTAAGTTCAATAATTTTTACTAAACCTACTTTTGTTTCTTTTTTTTTGATTTGAATACTTTTTCTCATATATGCTTGTATATTCAATATGTAACATTTGATTGATACTGAATATAGCTTCCTTTCTTTCATTTGTTATAATTTTAATAGGTACTGTGGATTTGTTTCATACATTTAGCGCTTGACGCATATAGGAGTTACCTACCACAGTTCCTGTTTTTATCTATCAATAAGTTTATTAGCGCTTGACGCTTTATCACAAGTATATAGAGACAGGAAACATGTGACTTACCACCAGTACCCAAAAACTTATAGGAGGTAGAGATTATGTACCATATCGGCATTGACATCTCTAAATTCAAACACAACTGCTTCATAGCTACTGAAGCACATGTGAAGGTCAAAGAATTCATCTTTGACAATAACGCATCAGGTTTTAATGAACTACTTGATTCACTTAAATCATTAGGAGAGCCTAGTGAAATAAAAATAGGTTTCGAATCAACGGGTCATTATGGAACAAACCTGAAACAATATCTATCCAACCTAGGGTATACCTATGTTGAGTTTAATGCTTACTTAACGCATATGTTTTCCAAGGCATCATCGTTAAGAAAGACTAAGACTGATAAAGTTGACGCTAAAGTCATCTCAAGTATGTTAGGATCCGTTGATTACGAAACACTACATACTAAATTTTATCACAATAATGTTTTAAAAGAATTAGTTAGACAAAGATATGTCTATCTTCAAAGTCGTTCTAAAGAGTTAGTTAAACTCACCAATCTCTTAGATAAGACCTTCCCAGAGTATAAACCTTTCTTTAAGGGTCGACTTGGAAGTGGTGCACTTTTTATCTTAAAGCGGTTCAAAAACAAATCTAGAATCGCTAGGATGACTACCAAAGACTTCGATACAATACGTTCTAAGACTAAAGGTAGAATAACTTATCCTAGATTCAATCAACTAAAGATATTAGCACGTGATTCTATTGGTCTAGATGATAAGGTTTATGATCTTTTAATTCAAACCGTTATATCTTCTATCAAATATTTGACAGAAACACTTGAGATCTTAGATCAAGAAATCGTGAACCTCTTTTCAAAAACTAATTCAAAATTATTAACCATTCCTGGTTTAGGTATCATCACAGCAGCAACCATTTATGCTGAGGTTGGTGATTTTAAAAACTTTTCTAGCCCCGCTAAACTCATAGCATTCGCTGGTTTTGATGTTAGAATCATCCAATCAGGAACTCAGGAACACTATGGTAAACTCGTTAAGCATGGTTCTTCTTTACTAAGAAGTGCTATCTGGTCTTATGCTTTACCAGCAGTACGTTTTATACCGATAATCAATGATTATTACCATAAGAAACGTAACCAAGGTAAACATCATAAAGTCGCATTAACACATGTATGTCGTAAACTCATACGTATGATGCATTATATCGAATTTAATAATGTATCATATGATCAAAATTTGAGTCGTTAGGTTGTAG
>Ga0172378_10006544_pt1 | contig 10885 bp, 8 predicted proteins | sample GrowelOW332metaG_FD_119755 | JGI IMG/M metagenome (GOLD analysis project Ga0172378, IMG submission 119755) | Groundwater microbial communities from an aquifer near a municipal landfill in Southern Ontario, Canada - Pumphouse #3_1 metaG | ecosystem: Environmental > Aquatic > Deep subsurface >... | reverse complement strand
TTCTTTATCTGGATGGGAATTCCTTTTTTATAAACAGGAAGAATTGTAGGAGGATAGAGAACATCTGCTCCAAAATAGGACAATTCCATTGCCTCGGCGTAACTCAGTGATTTAATAACATAAGCCTTACTTATTACTTTGGGATCAGCAGTCATAAAGCCATCCACATCCGTCCATTTTACCAACACATCAGCATCAAGTGCTGAGGCATATATAGCAGCCGTATAATCTGATCCTCCACGTCCAAGAGTAGTACACTCTCCTTTATCATTTGAAGACACAAAACCCGGAACGATACAAATTCCATGAAAATCAGAAAATTTATCACAAATCAATTTATTTGTTTTGGCAAAATCAACCTGCGCCTTTCCAAATTCACTGTCAGTTTTGATTAGTTTTGCTGAATCAATCCATTTAGATCCTTCTATAAAAGCAGTAATAATTAAGGATGACAATTTCTCACCGAATCCAACGATTTTATCCATTGTTTTGGGAGTCAGCTCCCCTATCATGGAAACTCCTTTTATAATTTTCTCAAGCTGATCAAGATATTTATCTACATCCTTTTTTATATTATTTTTTTTATCACCGGGAAATAATTCATTCAACAGTTGCTGATGTCTTTCCCGAATGGTAGTTATTTCTGTGTTGAAATATTCTGTCCCAAGGGCTGCCATCCTTGAAGCATTAAGAATCTTGTCAGTTATGCCGTATAATGCGGAAATAACAACAATAATGTCATCATTCTGACTTTCCACAATACATTTGACTCTTCGAATATTTTCGGCATTTCCAACGGAACTGCCACCAAATTTCAACACTTTCATGCGTCTAAAAACCTTTAATTAAAAAAATATAATAAAAACACAAGAACGCTGATAAACTCAGCGTTCATAAAAAATACATTTTCAAAAGTACAATCTATTCTCTACAAATTAGAATAAAAATACATTATAATGTCCCTACTTTATTAACAGCTTCAATAATTTTAGCTTCTATTTCCTGCGCAAGTTCCTGATTATCATTTAAAAGTTTACGTACAAATTCGCGTCCCTGTCCAAGTTTTGTTTCTCCATAACTATACCACGATCCACTCTTTTTAATAATTTCATAGGTTACGCCCATATCCACAAGTTCGCCGGTTTTCGAAATCCCTTCACCGTACATAATATCGAATTCAGCTTTACGAAATGGAGGAGCAACTTTATTTTTTACAACTTTCACACGTGTGTTATTCCCAATAATGGTATCACCGTCTTTTATTTGTCCTATTCTTCGTATATCAAGACGGATAGAAGCATAAAATTTAAGGGCATTACCACCGGTGGTTGTTTCGGGATTTCCGAACATAACACCAATTTTTTCTCTCAACTGATTAATAAAGATACAACATGTCATTGTTCTGTTGATATTGGCCGTCAGTTTTCTTAAAGCCTGAGACATCAAACGTGCCTGCAATCCCATTCTGGAATCTCCCATTTCCCCTTCTATCTCAGCTTTTGGTGTTAAAGCTGCAACCGAATCAATTACAACAATATCCAATGCTCCTGAACGAATAAGATTATCAGCAATTTCCAACGCCTGTTCCCCATTATCAGGTTGTGAAATTAACAGATCATCAATATTTACCCCAAGTTTTTTTGCGTAGGAAGGATCAAAAGCATGTTCAGCATCAATAATGGCGGCAATTCCACCAGCCTTTTGAGCTTCCGCTATTGCATGAATAGCCAAAGTAGTCTTTCCTGAAGATTCAGGCCCATAAATTTCAATGACCCGACCCTTAGGATATCCACCTATTCCTAATGCAATATCCAGTCCAATTGAACCAGAAGAAATTGCAGGAATATTTTCCACAACATGATCTCCTAATTTCATTATAGCACCCTTCCCATAACTTTTCTCTATTTTATCCATAGTCAGCTGAAGAGCTTTCAATTTCTGCTCATTCACATTACTCTTTCCTTCTTTTCCTTCTTTTGTTGCCATATTATAAATTTTTTAAAATTTATGCTTCCTTTATTCAGTTAACAAATATATTGATTTAAAAGGAAAAAGACCATAGTTTACTCATTAGATATTAGCCGGCTGTTTATAAATTAAAAACAAATTATTAATGACAAATGAATTCCTATAGAAAAAAAATTATGCTTTTTGTTGAATATTACCATGAAAGAAAAGACAAAAGTACAATGCAAATTTCACTCCTTTCAATTAAATAATTTACATTTGTATATACAGATCAATAATTTGAGGAAAAGTTGTATTAAAAAATGATTATAATGGAAAAAAACAAAGCTATTTTTCTGGATAGAGACGGAACAATTAATGTAGACTACGGTTATGTCCACGAAAAAGAAAAACTGAAATTTATTGACGGGTCTATTGAGGCTCTAAATTTATTACAATCAAAAGGTTATCTTCTAATTATAATCACTAATCAGTCTGGAGTGGGAAGAAAAATGTACAGTTTAAATGTAGCTGAAACCTTCAGAGATTATTTTTTAAATGAGTTAAAGAAAAAAGATATAAAAATTAATGGTTATTATTCCTGTTATCATTCTCCCGAAGAACATTGTATTTGCAGGAAGCCAGCCCCTTTCCTTATTAATAAAGCATGTACAAATCTGAATATAGACAAAGCTAACAGTTTTATGATTGGAGACAAAGACAGTGATGTACAGTGCGGGAAAAATGCAAACGTTGAAGGTTTAAAAATCACAGAGGATAAAAATTTATTGTATTGGGCTAAAAAAATTATACTTATGGATAACGAAAAATTCATCAATAAATAAAAGCAGAAACATATATGAACCTTCAGGAAATTCAAAATAAATCAATTTTCATTCTGGGAGACCTGATGATAGACACCTATTACGAAGGATCTGTCAACCGTATATCACCTGAAGCCCCTGTACCTATTGTACGAGTAAAAAAAGTAAGACATGTTCCCGGAGGAGCTGCCAATGTAGCGCTAAATCTGAAAGGATTAAACTGTAAAATAGACTTATGGGGTATTTATGGTAAAGATACAAATGGAAAACTTTTAAAAAATCTTCTTGAAAAAAACAAGATAAAAAATCATTCCATTGAAACGGAGAATTCTACCGTCACCAAAAGCCGTGTAATCGGGAATAAACAACAGATAGTAAGAATCGATTTTGAAACTGAAAATTTTATAATAGACAACAAAATAGCAGATCAGATAACAAAAACATTTGAAAAGGGAATTAATAACTGCGACATAGCCGTTATATCTGACTATGGTAAAGGAGTATGCTCTAAATATTTATGTCAGAAAATTATCAGCTTATGCAATAAATACAACAAAAAAGTAATTATCGATCCCAAAGGTTCAGACTGGGAAAAATATAACGGAGCCTATATGGTTACTCCCAATGTTAAAGAACTTTCTGAGATAGCTCATCGCAAACTTAAAAATGAAGACCACCTTTTAAAAGAAGCAGGCATTCAAATAATAAAAACATTAAACTTAAATAAATTACTGATTACACGATCAGAAAAAGGTATGTCATTAATCTCTCCCGACGGTACTTTTAAGAATTTCGATACGGTAGCAAAAGAGGTGTTTGATGTTTCCGGAGCAGGAGATACTGTTGTAGCGACTATAGCTGCCTGTCTCGCTGCAAATTTTGAAATAAATGATTCAATTTCTATTGCCAATAAGGCTGCAGAAATTGTCGTTGGAAGGATTGGAACGACACCTGTTTCATTCAATGAACTTAAAAATAAACTGGTTTATACAAGAGAGAACGAAAAAATTGTCACCGTATCCGAATTAAAAAAGATTCTTTCCAGTCAGAGAAATAAAAAAATAGTCTTCACCAACGGATGTTTTGACGTACTTCATAAAGGACATGTTATTTATCTTCAAAAAGCCAGAGAAATAGGCGATATTCTTATTGTCGGATTAAATACTGACGATTCGGTAAAAAAATTAAAAGGTCCGTCCCGTCCTGTCAATAATCAGACTGCCAGAGCAATTGTATTATCTGCACTGGAATGTGTTAATTATGTAGTTTTGTTTTCGGAAGACACCCCTTATGAATTAATAAAGGAGCTATCTCCAAATGTTCTGGTGAAAGGATCTGATTATAAAAAGGAGGAGGTAATTGGCGGAGATCTGGTGGACGAAATAAAATTAATTAACTTCGAGAAAGGTTATTCCAGCAGCAACATCATAAAGAAACTAAATGAAGGAGAATAAGTACACAAAATACAGCAAATCGCAACAAATTGAATTCCTGCATCTGATTTTTATATTTATAAAAAATCAGATGCAGGAATTATTAATTTTTTCACTTCAATCACATATAATTTATCCGATAAAATATTTAGCCATTGTTTTTATATTAAATTGTAATTCGTAATTATTAATTTTTAATTGACATGCCGTCAAATAATTTTCGTATTTTTATATCTGGATATATTTATTTCATTTATGTATATAAGAATCAAAAATATTTTTATTCTGTTCTTTCTGAGCGCAAGTTTATTTCTATCTGAATCACAACAATTATCGGCTCAGGAAAATACAGAAAACAAAGCGGAGAAATTATTTGAAAGTAAGAGTTACGAGGAAGCTCTTCCTTTATACAAAAATCTTGTAAAACTTGATCCGCTTAATGAAATGCTAAATTACCGTTATGGAATTTGTCTTACTGAAACCGATAATTTCTCTGACGAAACAAAAAAATCGCTTGAACGTGCTAAATTAAAATTCCCCGATGCCTGTTTTTACCTTGGCAAATACTATCAGGCTAATTCTCAATGGGAAAAAGCACTGGAAAATTATAATCGTTTTAAAGATTCTGCCAAAAGAAAAGAAATCAACAAAAGACATGTAAAGGATTTGATTCTTGAATGTCATAATAAAGCAAGTAATCCTGATGTTGTTTATTCTAAAAAAAATAAAATTAGTGAAGGACCTCCTAATCAATTTTTCGATATTGATTCTAATTCTGGTACGGAATCGCCTTCTTTGCAATATGACTTAAAAAACCCGGAAAAAATAGACTCAGTAATTAATTTTCCTGTTAATGCCAGGATTACTTATTTTAAAATTTCACAATTCAAATTTGATTCTTCAAAAGAAGCGTTCATAAAAGGATGGCTTATTGAACAAAAGATGAATAATAAATTACAACAACTTCAAAATTTAAGAGATAACTACGATAATTCTATGGAACAGGAAAAAGAAAAGAATGGTTCACGTATTATGGAACTGGAAAAAGAAACCTATCAGATGAATCAGGCGATTCATAAAAACTACCTGGAAGCAAACAAAAAAGAATCATCTTACTGGGAACAGGCAAAAGAAGACGAAATAAACAGCCTCTGCGAAAGGAATAAGTTTATTAAGGATAGTATGCAATTAAATTATCAAAAGAGTAAAGCGGAGATTGATATTAAGGTTAACACGATCGCTCAAAAAATTATTACAGAAAAAGAAGCTGCTGCTATAGCACAAAAAGAGATTAAGGAAGCTTCTGAAAAAATTATCTACAAAATACAGATAGGAGCTTATAAAAGGACTCCCCCTCAATGGGTTTTAAAACTATATAAAAGATTATCAATACTTAGACGTATAGATAAACATGTTGACGAAAAAGGGATAACGGTATACAGTGTCGGAGAGTTAAACACATATAAAGATGCTCTTCATATGCAGAAACAAATTAAAACAGAAGGTATAAAGCATGCCATAGTTGCTGCCTATAAAAATGGTAAACGTATTTCACTAAAGGAAGCTAAAACTCTGACAAAAAAATGAAAGCACTGAAAAATACAAAAAAAACACCAAAACAGTCGAAAGAAACCTCTTCACTTAAAATTCATTTTCTTATTCTTTATAATGATAATGAGCACTCGATTGATTATGTTGTAAATTCTTTAATGTCTATTTGCGGACATAATCCCGAACAGGCCCTCCAGTGTACACTGATTATTCATAACATGGGCAGTTATGAAATAAAAAAAGGTAGTCTTAGTTTTTTGACGCCTATGAAGAAGGCATTGTCTGCAAAACGATTAAAAGCAACAATTAAATAAAAAAAATATGGAAATTTTACTCATTATTTTTCTAATTTTAGTAGGGTTTTTACTTCTCCTTCTGGAATTTGTAGTAATACCTGGAACTACTATAGCCGGAATTGGTGGTGTATTATTTTTTATAGCCGGAATTTATCTGGCCTTTCATACATACGGAATTTTAACAGGAATTATATCCTCTTTAGTAATAGTTATAATTGTCCCAATACTTTTTTACAAAATATTTAAGAGCAAAACAGGTAAAAAAATGATCCTGGATTCTAAAATCACAGGAAACGTAAATACTGTTGACACTTCAGATCTGCACGTCGGTGACGAAGGACTTGCAGTAACCCGACTGGCTTCATTCGGCAGAATAAAAATTAAAGGACAAATAATGGAAGCCCGTACCATAACAGACTTTATTGACGCTAAATCCCGTATAAAAATAATAGATATATCAAGTGATGGAATTATTGTTGAACCTTTAAAATAAAAACAAAATGGATTACGTAGGTACTTTTGGTTTAATCGTAGGGATTATTGTCCTTATAATTATTGTTACTTATTACATTCCGGTAGGGCTATGGTTTTCAGCTCTTGTTTCCGGCGTTCAGATTTCACTTTTACAACTATTTCTGATGAGATTCAGAAAAGTCCCCCCCTCTGTTATAGTAAGGGCTTTAATAGAAGGAACAAAAGCAGGTATAAAACTGGACAGAAACAGTCTGGAAGCTCATTATCTAGCGGGTGGACATGTCAGCAAAGTAGTTCATTCCCTGGTTTCAGCAGAAAAGGCTAATATTGACCTTCCCTTTAATATGGCCACAGCTATTGATTTGGCAGGACGTGACGTTTTTGAAGCAGTTCAAATGTCGGTTAACCCTAAAGTTATTGATACACCTCCGGTAACTGCAGTTGCAAAAAACGGAATACAACTTATTGCAAAAGCAAGAGTAACTGTTCGTGCCAACATCAAACAACTTGTAGGTGGTGCAGGCGAAGAAACCGTTCTTGCCCGTGTTGGTGAAGGAATTGTTTCTTCAATCGGATCTGCAGAGACCCATCTGGCCGTACTGGAAAATCCTGATTCTATATCAAAAGTAGTTCTGCATAAAGGTCTTGACGCAGGTACTGCCTTTGAAATTCTTTCTATTGATATTGCAGATATAGACATTGGTAAAAATATTGGTGCCAGTTTACAAATGGATCAGGCAGAAGCAGATAAAAATATTGCTCAGGCAAAAGCAGAAGAAAGAAGAGCGATGGCGGTTGCTCTGGAACAGGAAATGCGTGCAAAAACACAGGAAGCTCGTGCAAAAGTTGTTGAAGCAGAAGCAGAAGTTCCTTTGGCCATTGCAGAAGCTTTCCGTAGCGGAAACCTTGGGATTATGGACTATATGAAATATAAAAATGTAGGAGCTGATACCACAATGAGAGAATCCATTGCCGGAGAAGAAACAACTCAGAAACCTAATAATTAAAGGTCTTCAATTATTTAAAAAAAAGAAAGACCTTCTATGTTAAATTTAATGTTACATAACATGTTTTTAGGGTTTCCGTGAAGGCTAATATCAATTCAGAGGCTATCTTTGAAGCATAAATTTATTTCATAAGTTTAGGTTTGATTAGTTTTATTGGTTTAGTTAGGTAGAAAAGGATAGGTATTAATCTATCCTTTTTGTTTTTTATACACTTTACTCATTTATCGTTTATCGTTTATCTCTTTATATCTGTAACAATAAGTAAAATGATCATTTACCATTCCTATCGCCTGCATCAAAGCATAGATAATAGTCGGTCCTACAAATTTAAATCCACGCTTTTTCAAATCTTTTGAAAGTTTTTCGGCCAGCGGCGTAGTGACAATAACATCTTCTATACTTTTAATTTTATTCACTATTGTCTTATTATTTACAAAAGACCATATATACTTATCAAAACTACCGAATTCTTTTTGAATCGCTTGAAAACAAACAGCATTTTTTATTGAAGAATTAATTTTCAACTTATTACGAATTAATTTTTTATTTCCAAGCATGGAATCAATCTCTTTCTGACCAAAATTAGCTACAACTTCAGGGTCAAAATTTTTATATGCTATACGATAATCTTCTCTTTTTTTAAGTACAGTTAGCCACGACAATCCGGCCTGAATTCCCTCTAATATTAAAAATTCAAATAATTTATGATCATCATGAACCGGAACACCCCACTCTTTGTCGTGATATTCTCTATATAAAGGATCTTTAAGACACCATTCGCATCTTTGTATAAAAATAAAATTTTCCATCATATTACCTCTTATTATAAATCTATAATATGGCCACCCCCATATCAACAACTATATCTTAATAGAACAAACGCGGATATAATTTGATAAACGTTGTTTAATAGCAACATTACGAATAAAAAATTATAACCAAGGAATATGACCTAAAGGAATTCGAATTGGTGTAGTTCGCGACTCGAATTACATTAACCCTGTATTATCAGTCTGTTCCTAAAGGCAGACGAATGGCACCAACCCAAACCCCATTCTATGCAATCCCTTCGGGCTTGCATAGAACTATTTATTTATAATATATTAGTAAAAGAAAATATTCTTATTCAACAACAAACAAATCACAAAATCCTTTGGGCAATAGAATATTCTTTCCTGATTTTATTTCCATTCCGCTAAATAATCCTTTAGCTTTTCCATTAAAATTCAAATCAACAGAAGAGGATTTTGAATCCATATTGCGAATAACAATAAAGTTTAGCTTCTTATTTTCGTACAGACCTTTCACCCAAACATCTTTTTTATTGACACCCAATTCTATTTTTACGTTACTTTCAGACAAAATCTTATTTAATAATTTATTAAATCCATTTTTATCCTTTGCACTACCTTCGCCAATGTTTGTTCCACAATACCAAACCTTTCCTTTCCCTATTTTTTTTGTAATAACGGTAGGATAGTCTTTGGTAAAAAAACCAAGATTTGTGGCATTATCAGCTTGAATTTTTGCAAAACGGAAAGCTCCCCAGAGTAAGGTTCCATCATCCATGGCAATAGGAACATATTTTCCTCCAGTCGTTCCAAAATCTTTCAGAAATTTTTGAACATCCGATGCCTCTTGTAATGTAACGTCTTCTTTTTCGGGCATTTTTAATCTGTAAGTTGAGCTTGTTTCCACTTCTTTTATTCCCCACTTTTTATCTAAACCAAATCCCGGCATATTGTAACTATGACGCCCTGTATTATCGTTATAACCTCCCAAATGAGCTTCGCTTAAAAGCACTCCTCCTTTTTTCACAAATGCATCAATTGCCTCGGTTTCCTGTTGAGTAAGGTAATAAGGCGATGGCATAATCAATACTTTATATTGAGATAAATCATTTAGCAACGCACTGTTTACGTAATTAAATCCATAACTGTGTGAGTATAAGAAATCAGAATAAGAATTAACAGAATTTGCCAAAGAATTGAAATTACCATATTCGCAGTAATTAAATATCTCGTTTTTCTGGCTCTTCCAAATAGCTATCTCAACCTTTGCCGGAAAACTTTTCATCAGCTTATGGTTATATGGCTTTAAAGTCTTACCAACTTTCTCTGCAGCTTTGGTTACGACTCTATCCGAACCATCCAAATTAAGTAATCCCCAGCTGGGTGCTTCTTTTCCTAATATTTCAGAACGAAATTGCCAAAACATAAAACCCTTTATGCCCATACCTATCTGAGGAAGAAAATCGTTCAATAAATCGTTCAAGGTTACTACTCCCTGATGCATGGTAATAGAGCCACCATTGATATGACTTTCTACATTATAACAAATTTTGCCTTGCCCTGCCGACATTACCTGAGGTGTAAAATAAGGACCATTGTTCATTGTTGCTGCAAACACATCGCAATATTTAGAAACTTCAAAATCGTCTATACAAGTGGTTACAGCATTAAAGGGCTGCATTGTATTAGGTACAACATGTATATATGCTATACTTGTTGGATCCAGTTTTTTCACCATAGCTAAACGCCATTTTGCTTCGTTAAGCATGGTATATCCCTGAAATTCTCTCCAGTCTACAAAGTCTTTAATAGCACCAGTTGATTTCGGCATTTCAACCTGATTCCAGGTTTGGTAATTCCTTCCCCATATTTGGTTAAGGGTTTCAATGTTTTTGTATTTATTTTCAAGCCACTTTTGGAATTCACTTTTACAGTGGTCACAATAACAAACCAATTTATCAATCTCTCCATCACGTTGTGGATAAGACAATTCAGGCTCATTCCAAACATCCCAAAGAACTAGATTTTTATGTTTTTTTAAATGATTAATTGCCTTGGCAAAAAATGCTTTTCTTTCCTGTAAAGCACCGGGGTTATTAAAACAAGGACCTGGATGCCCTCCAATCTGACGATGTCCCACAACATATGGCTCAACAATATTACCATTATTCATTATCTGTTTTGCATCAGGATATTTCTCATATAACCAAACCGGAGCTACGTCAAATATAGCATTTATGGTCACTCTAAGATTGTACTTTGCGGCAATATCAATAAGCTCGTCCAAATCTTCAAAATAGAATTCATCACTTGCCGGTTGAGCCCAACGCCATTGCAACCAGAATTTAATATCAGTAAACCCAAGTTCTGAAAAATGTTTAATGTCCGATTCCCAATTTTCCTTTGCAGGAGTTGGTGCCCTGTAATATTGAGCTCCCCATATAAAAGGGTAATCAACTGTTTGATTATCTATATCTTTTCGATTAAATTGTTGTGAAAAAGCCTGGAATGACACTAATAGAATTGCCAGAAATGTGATTATTTTTTTCATTGTTTGTTTTT
>Ga0172378_10006541_pt1 | contig 10887 bp, 4 predicted proteins | sample GrowelOW332metaG_FD_119755 | JGI IMG/M metagenome (GOLD analysis project Ga0172378, IMG submission 119755) | Groundwater microbial communities from an aquifer near a municipal landfill in Southern Ontario, Canada - Pumphouse #3_1 metaG | ecosystem: Environmental > Aquatic > Deep subsurface >... | reverse complement strand
ATTGCCAAAGCCAAAGAAAAAATCAAAAATGGTACCAGCGGTTTGGTCGGTGCTGATGAGAAAGCAGCTGGATCTCTATTTGCTAATGAGAAAGAGGATGAAACGAACAAGGAGGTTGCCAAATTAGTTGATCAATATAAAGACTATAATCAACAGAGAATTGATATTGAAAAGAAATACAACGATGATATAGACATACTGACAAAACAAAGGAACGAATCTCAGAAAAAAGGCGATACAGATACTGCAAACAATCTAACGGCTGCCATTGCAAAGGCTACAAGTGAAAAGGGAAAGGCTCTGGCAAGTAAGGATATGGATATACTAAAAGATAATCCAGATTACATACGTGCATTTGAAAACTTGAAAGGTACTTCAACTGAAACGTTGCAGACTCTTTATGATCAGTTTGAAAAAGCCAAAGAAGCTGCTGGAGCATTAAACCCAAAAGATGTTCAAGCCTATACCGAGGTAATGGATAATCTCAGTAATGAGTTGGATGGTCGCAATCCAATAGGCAGGTTGAAAAAGGCTTATGATAGTTTGAAAACAGCCCAGGATAATACACGCCAAGCTCAATCAAAGCTAAACAGTATACGTGAAAGTGGAGGTAAGGGAACCGATGATGAAAGAAAGGCTATTATAGAACTGAATAAGGCACAGAATGATGAGCTTGATAAAAAGAAGAAAGTAAGAAATGCTGAAAAGGAACTGAAAGATCAGCTGAAAGATCTATGCAAATCCATTGAGGATGTTGGAGATTCTATAGGTGGAACTGCTGGGCAAATCATATCACTAATAGGCGATATGGGCGAATTTGTCATTAATACCATTGATGCTGTTGGCAATGTGTCAAAAGGCGGTGCAGAGGCTTTAAGCACAGTTGAAAAAGCGAGTGTTATCCTTACCATTGTAAGTGCTGCCTTAAAGGTGATAACTAAGATAACATCTATATTTGGAGCCAACTACGATGCTTATGATAAGACTAAGGGAATGTATGAGGACTACATAAAGGTACTTGATGATGTTATAGATAAGCAGAAAGAACTTATAGGCAGTATGAGCGATGAGAATGCTGTTAAATCCTATAAGTATGCTATTTCTCTTATTAATGAAGAAGCGGAGGCTGCCAGGCAGCTTGGAAAGGATAGGCTTAATGCTGGTGCAAGTGCTGGATCACATTCTATTGGTGTAAGAACCAGAAAAGGAATGAGCAGCGAGGGATGGGCACAAGCCGAAGCAGCTTTAGGAAATGCCTGGAATAGTTCAATCTATGATGGCAGAATGACTGGTTTATTTGATCTTACATCAGAACAACTTGAAAAATTAAAATCTGAGGCTCCTATTTTCTGGGCAAAACTTGATGGTGATGTAAGAGACTATCTACAGGAGATCATTGATAGTAATGATAAACTGGATGAAATGAAGAGTAAGTTAAATGAAAGACTTACAGGAGTGGATTTTGACAGCTTTTCTGGAGATATTCTTTCTGACCTGGAAGATGTGGATACTAAAGCAGAAGATGTGTTTAATAACATATCTGAATATATGAGAAAAGCATTGATTCAGAATATGTGGAAAAACCAGTTTAAAGATCAGATACAAAAATGGTACCAAATGTGGAGCGATGCAATGAACCCAGATGGAGAGGGAGGATCCACGATAACGCCAAGTGAACAGGCAGCATTGGATACATTAAAAAACAGTATTGTCACTGGAGCTACAGACGCTGCAAAGAAGATTAACGATCAGTTTAATACTACAGAAAGCCAGGATGCCCTTGAGGGTGCTGTAAGATCTATGAGTGAAGAAACTGGATCATTAGTAGCAGGTAGATTAAATGCTGCGATCATAAATCAAGGAGACGCAAATAAATCATTGAGAACAATACTTCTATATAGCAAACAGATTGCTGATAATACAGCTTATTGTAGGCATTTGGAAGATATTGCCAGCTCTTTGAAAAACATTGAGAGTAAAAGCAGTAGCCTCTTATCTAAAGGTATTTCATAACAATTAAAAATATAGATCATGGATAATAATACAATTTTATACATGCCATTCGATGACCCAGATGATTATGGAAAGGCATACGATTATTCTAAAAGTAGAGTGGATGGTACACTTTCTGGAGGTGCTACACTTACAAAGAATGCTCATAAAGGAAAAGCACTCAGTTTGAATGGAACTGGAATTTGTGATGTTGCAAAGGATATTCCTTTCAGCTCTGATTTCACATTAACATTCTGGGTAAAACCAGCAACTGACAAATTAACCTGGTTGTTAAATTTCTCTGGAGTTAATCAATATATAGACCAAACTATGGATGTGTCTATAGATAATTGGATGTTTTTGGCATTTGTAAAACGTAGTACGTTATTTACAGTATATGTGGATGGAGTTTCAGTTTACAACAAGATTATATCTGGAACACCAGTAGGTTTCTCAATCAATGATGCACAAGCCGATGGTGGTAGTTATTCATGTATTGATGAGCTTAGAGTGGATAATGTGGCACGTACACAGACTGAAATAATGAAAATACAAGCCGATAAATCAGATGTTGAGTATTACGTTGATGGTAAGAATTTCAAGGATTTTGGCGTTTATGTATCAAAATCATCTGGTTTGGTTGGTGGACTTGCAAAAAAAGAGGCTCTATCTGTAGACTATGATTCATATCATGGTGTTGTGGTGGATAAATCAAGACCTCGGTATAAAGAGCGTACTATAACCTTGGAGTGCTTTATTGAAGCATCTGGAAAAGCTGCGTTTGTTGAATGGGCAAATTTATTTATTTCACAATTTGATAAGTCTGGAGATCGCCGATTTAAAGTAGAATATGATGGTGAAACAAGACCACTTGTATTCCAAGTAGATCGAAATGATGCAACTGATATTGATAAGGTTTGGGATGATGAACTTATGGTTGGAACATTCCAATTAAAACTTAGAGAGTGTGAACCTGTTAAGAGAGTTTTGAGATTTATTGGATCTGGGACGGCAAGCATTAAGATAACGACAACAAAGATGATTAATATCTATTGGGGTGATGATACCTATGATTATGATATATCTGGTACCGATAAGATTATTACTCATTCTTATGCTGCCTCTGGTACCTATGATATAGTTATAACTGGAGTGATAGAGGATATAATAGCTTTCGATACTAATTGTATTGTAATATGGAACAAGCTACAATAATTAAAAGGGATGGCACGAAAATTAACCTGGTAAGTAAGGATCCTTTTCGTGCCCCTACTTCTTTTAGCCAGGAATATGGGTTAAAATCGGATGATTATGTTAAGGTAAGCCTTAAATCATCAGATATGCTAAAGTTTGGTATAGGTGATCGGATCGTTATAGGATCTGATACCTACACAATAAGAACCAACAACACCACTGAGATCATAAGTGATAATAGTTATACTTATGAGCTTACATTTTATGGTGCTATGTACGATTTGATGAGGCAGATGTACCGTAATTGTGATGCCCAGGGCAAATCTGATAAGTCCACTTTTGATCTAACTTATACACTAAAAGATTTTGCAAAGGTTATCATATATAATATGGAGCGTGATTATCCTGGTGAGTGGGTGCTGGATGAAAACAATGTTCCAGATACAACTGAAAAAACTATAACCTTTGATGTGCAAAACTGCCTACAGGTATTGCAAACCTTATGCAACTCAGATAACTATGATTATGATTTTCTTATCACCCAGGCAGATGGTGTACATACATTACATCTTGGTAAATTCGGATCTGTTATAACACCTCCTAATAATGAAAGCTATTTTGAAGTAGGGAAAGGAAAAGGATTGTACAAACTGAAAGAGGATAAGATAGATGATAAAAGCATAATTACCAGATTGTATGTAGAGGGTGGAAGTACTAATATAAGATCTGAATATCGTAATTATGCTGGCAGATTACAGCTGCCTTATCCTCAAAGGGCTAACACACGTTCGCATACATTATCTGATGGAACGGTAATATCAGCTGGATCTATGACTATTGGCATCACAGATGATACTAAACGATATTTTGAGGATGCTGATTTAAAAAATAAAATAGGATCTATAGAGGATTATGACAAAACGGATGATATATTTCCATCAAGAACTGGTAAGGTTACAGCCCTTGGTGCTGATGTATATTCTTTTGTGGATGATACTATGGATTTTGATCTAAATGAGAAAGATAGCAATGGTACCAAATGGCTTATAGCTGATACGACTGCAAAAATAACATTCACATCTGGATACCTGGCTGGGCAACAATTTGAACTAAAGAAAAGCGGTGGTTATGTTCATGCAACCAAAACTTTCTCTTTAATAAAGTATACAGATGAACGTGGTATGAGCTTCCCATCTGAAACCAGTGAGAGCTTTCAGATATGTGTTGGAGATACATATAAGATCACAGATATTAATTTGCCTACAGCATACGAAAATGATGCTGAGGAGGATCTATGGTTCTATGGGTATGATAAGTTTCTCCAGGCTAAACAAGCCAGAGTACAATATACCGCAACATTTACAGAAGATTTTTTCCTATGCCATCTGCCTATAGATTCAACAGCTGATATTTTCCATGTAGGTGATTATTTGCCGATTAAGGATACAAGGTTTGGCGTTGAAAAGAACATAAGGATCGTGAAAGTGACAAGGAACCTTATGAAACAATATGATTATACGCTAACCGTATCTGATACAAATTCAGAGACTATTGCAAGTCAGATAGTTGATGAGGTTATCAGCCATGAAACGATCATAAACCGATATGGCATGAAAGATCCATCAAAAGCAAGGCGTGGCTGGAGGACTACAGAGGATCTGAGGAATATGGTATTTGATACTGATGGTTATTTTGATGGTACAAATATAAAGCCAAACAGTATTGATACCAACATGCTAACAGTTGGCAGCAAGTCTCAGCAATTTGTATTGGTAGGTATAACCCTACAGGCTAATGTGAATGGGTTGCCTAACAGATTCGATGCAAGTGATGGAATATTGGCTCATCTTACTATTGATGAGAATAGTATTAAAATATGGAACCTAACAGCTGCCAGTGTAACACTTGCTGAAAGCGGTGGATATTATGTATATGCCAAATGTAACAAATCTGGTAATACTGGATCATATTATATCACACAGGAACAGCTTAAATTTGAACCAGCAACTGATTCTGATAATTATTATTTTCTGATTGGTATTATCGGATCCTTACACGCTGATGATAATTTCAGAGACTTCTCTACAACGTATGGATTTACACGGATAAATGGTAGAACTATTACAACTGGTAGAATAATATCATCTGATGGTTATTGTTATCTGGATCTGGATAGCAATTTATTCCAGCTGGCTGATGCCGAGACGATCGCCAAAGCAACCGCTGGGATCGGATGGAGTAATGGCCAACTGATCATCAAGGGTGTTCTTGTTCAAAACCAGGGTGGAACTACAGCCGAACTGGGTTTATATCGTGGTACATATAACAGTTCAACAATATATTACAAAGGTGATGAAGTTAGTTATAATGATGGTTCACAAACTTGCACATACAGATACACGGGACAGACTGCAAGTAGTGGAAATATACCAACTAATACTACATATTGGAATATTATAGCTCAAGGTAAACAGGGAATAAGTGGTGTAGGAATCAAATCAATCACTAATTTTTATCAAGCATCTGAATTATCAACAGGTATAACATCATCTACTGGAACATGGAGTACAACAATACCAACTTTGACATCATCACTTGCATATCTATGGAATTATGAAAAGATAGAATATACAGATGGTTCTAATATAACTACCGTGGCTCATATAATCTCAGGTTTAAATGCAAACATAAAAAGTGTAGTAGAATTGTTTAATAAAACAAACAGTGCAACAAGTTCTGAGGGTCCGGGATGGATAACAACACCTTACGCCATCAATGCCAACGAACGGTATCTGTGGAACAAGGAGAAGATTACATATAATGACGGAAGTGTAAGTTATACAAATCCTAAGATAATTGGCGTGTATGGCGATAAAGGAGATCAAGGCATCCAGGGTATTCAAGGTATCCAGGGAGACAAAGGAGATCAAGGTGTTGCTGGTGTAAACGGATCGGACGGGAAAACATCTTATTTCCACATAAAGTATTCAGACTATGCTGATGGTACCAATATGAATGAAACTGGAGGTAAATATATTGGTACCTATGTTGATTATACTGAGACAGACAGCACAGACAAAACAAAATACAAATGGGTACTTGTAAAAGGATCCCAGGGAGACAAAGGAGATCAAGGAATAGCTGGTGTTAATGGAGTTGATGGTAAAACGTCTTATCTACATATCGCTTATGCTAACAGTGCTGATGGTATTACAGATTTTTCTGTTAGTGATAGTGTAAACAAATTATATATAGGGCAATACACTGATTTTATCCTGGCAGACAGCACCGATAATAGGTTATATAAATGGACGTTGATTAAAGGTGCTGATGGATCTGATGGCAATAATGGTACTGATGGCATAACTGATGAAAATACAGAGTTCTATGAATACAGATATGCTAAAAACGGATCTACTACTACACCTCCAGATCTCGACACTACAGCAAGCGAACCCAGCGGATGGAGCAAGACTATGCCAAGTATAGGAAATTTGGAGTATCTATGGGTAACGATTGCTAAGAAATCATCCCTGGTGGATCATACTATAGCACATCTGCCAGTTAGCGCATCTGATACCTCCAGCATTGCTGATACGGTCGGATCTTATAATGGTACATATTCAGATGGAGCCTCATTGCAAAGCGAAAATGATAGATATTCAATGGCCCTCAATGGTACAGGTAATATTCGGATACCTCTGGATCTTCCATGGGGTAAGTCATTTACTCTGTGTTTTTGGGTTAAGTCTGATCAAAGTTCTTTAAGTTGGATGCTGAATTGCTATATGGGCAGAGAATATCTGGAGCAAAAAATATCATTAACACCTCTTTCCTGGTATCATCTGGCATTCAGATTCAATAATAAGACTATCACAGTATTCAAGGATGGTACTGAAATATATTCTGGCAGTACAAAGAATGTACACGCTGGTTTTTCCATCTATGATGATAATCTTTTTGCTACCAATGCCTGGTTTGATGAGATCCGGATATTCAATTCTGCCATATCAACTGGTGATATAGCCAAAGTTATAGCTGGATCTGCTGATAATCTGATCGTAAACTGGAGTACACCTATCAGAACTAATGGAGCTGATGGTGCCAAAGGTGATAAGGGCGATAAAGGAGAAAACCCAGTACTGGTATTCAGAGGCGTATATGATTCCAGCAAAATTTATTATGGAACTACAACACGCCTGGATGCAGTCAAATATAACGGTGTTTATTATATAGCTCGTATTGATGCTGTATCAATTTTTAATATTCTTCCGACTGACACATCAAAATGGAATAGTTTCGGTGCACAATTTGAAAGTGTTGCAACTCAGCTATTATTAGCAGAAGAAGCTAACATAGCTGGTTGGATATTCAGAAACAATAGATTGGAAAGCACTGATGGCAATGTCTATCTCGATGGTAACAATGGATGTATTGTTATTAATGGAACAGGATCAAAACTTATTTCAGAAACTGGTGAAATAGTCTTTGGAAATGATTCTTTTAAAACTGTATTTAGATCGTTATCAGAAGATAAAACCGTTCAAGTTAATGGAGGAATCAATTCGTATGTAGAACAAGCATATACATTTGCCTTTAAACAAAATAGAAAAATTAGTATTGTTAATTCTACTCCATCATCATCATCTGACTGGCTTAATATTTCTGTGGCAGATATTATGGATATTGATTATCATAGCAAATCATCTACAAGTGATCCAGCTAATAGATATGGTTATCAATTTGCAACTCTTGGAAGTGGGCACATTGTTATGGACGGAATTGTTGAGGGTGCTTGTATTGATATAGTTAATGGATTTTCAGCTAACAATCAAATTATGCTTATACAACCACCACTCTGGTGTAATCGGATCGCAATTAACAGTAACTATGCATTTGATGTCGTAGTATTACCAGACTTACAATCTATTAGTTCAACATTAGGATGTGGCATAATCAAAACAGCGACACGTCAAAAATTTTCTTTCGTAATGTCATTTATCAATATAGGTAATAATCACGCATATATATGTGGATATAGTAATGAGATAATTGATAATAATACACCATTAGCAAACGATGCATTTCCTAAATTATATGTGGATGGCAATCAAATTACTGGATTAAAATCATTAACATTATATACAAAACAAATTATACAGGTAATGCTTATATATGATGGTACAAATTATATGGCTTTTGTAATTAAATAAAAATGAGTTGGATAACAGAAAGTAATAGACCTAAACACTTTTGGTATTCGGTACCAATAGCGTTTTTCCTTACCATTCTGTTTGTGGCTGGTTTAGGTGTTGGAATGGAATTTAAAGATCAAGCCTGGGGTGGAAAATGGGATTGGCTGGATCTTACAGCTACTATTATGGGTGGTGTCGTAGGACAAATTATACAATTTATAGTAATATGGCTAATTGTAAAAAAATGAAAGGAGGTGTATAATCATGGCATGCAATAGTAAAAAAACCAAAGGCGGTAAAGGTAAAGGCGGTAAATAACGCCAAATCAACATACAAACATCAAATTTCCCTTAAAAGTGTGTTCGATAAACACACTTTTGGGTATATTTGCAGTATTAATCTTTAAAATAACATATATGGGAGTACTTTTAGGAAGTGGATCCACTAAGCCACAATATCCATACGATATGTGGTATGGTGTTCAAGGCGATTATAGCAGTTCAGATTACAAGCTTACCAGAGTGGGTAATCTCGATCTACATAAAACGCTACCCATCCAGTCAAAGATTAGGAGATTCGTTGAAAATACAGATGGTTCTGTAAAGTACTATCTACATCAAAACGATTCCAGACTTAAAGATGGTGGTACTACAGCTGCCATAGACAGTACGGATGGAAATGTAATGCTGGAAATACCAGCATATTATCAGAGAATAGAATTTTCTGGTACAAAATGGCTAAGGGCTATTTCAGAATATCCCTTACCTGGCTTCACACTTGTAGGGCGTAAGACTATATCACCATGGTTTGCAACTATAGATCAGACAAACGCAAAAGCAGTATCTGGTTCATGGCTCACTTGGAGTGGTGATGCAATAGCACGTGATACTAATGGATTTATTATACTTTCATCTACTGCTGCAAATTTCCGCGGAGGAGATAATGGAGCATCAAAAGATGGAACATATAATTCTCAGCTCGGGATGCCACGTACTTGTTTATCAAAAGCAGGGTTTAGACCTTATTGCAAGAATGGAACTCATCTTGGCGCATATAGAGCTTACAATGAGATCGCATGGTTACAAAGGATCGAGTATGCTTCATTGTACTGCCAGGATACTTATACGGCTACATTAGATGCAAGCGGATACCACCAGGGAGGTCTGGGTGATGGAACTACCACAGTTGATGGTGGACAATGGAATACATGGGGAGTTTATCTGCCTTTTATACCATCTGGAGTTACGGCAACATTGGGTAATAATACAGGGCAAGTTCAATATACAATAAAGAATTGGAATGGTGCTGATAAAGTTACTACTGTATCATCATACCGTGGTTTAGAGGCTCCGTTTAATTACTTATGGATGTTGGCAGATGATGTTCTTATCTATTATTCTCCAGACAGTGCAAATGCAAAAACTACAGCATACGTTTGTGAAGATCCTACAAAATTTGTTTCACCTGGTGATAGTGATACTAATGTGCCAGATGGATACCATTCTGTAACTGATCTACCACGTGCAGATGGATGGCAACTCAAATTATCACACTCAACTGAGGGATATTCTTTCCCTATAGCTATAGGTGCTGCCTCTAATACTGGGGTTACTGATTACTTTTGGCAAGCAGAAACTACAGCTTCTGGCTGGTATGGTGCCCTTTTGTCTGCGACTGCGACTTATGGTGCGTTTGCTGGGTTCGGTGTTCTGGATGCGAATGGTCGTTCCTCGGATGCGTATGCGAACTTTGGGTTCCGTCTGTGCCGTTTTTAAATGGACGGTTGACGGTGGCACGATAGCCATCTGGACGGAATAATGAAAAATTTGAAATAATGAAAATGGGTGGAGGCTGCCTGGTGCCCTTTTGTCTGCGAATGCGAATAATGGTGCGAATGCTGGGTTCGGTAATCTGAATGCGAATAATCGTTCCTCGAATGCGAATGCGAACATTGGGTTCCGTCTTTACCGTAAGGTTCTGATTAGTTATGGATCTTTAGGTAGCCGACACCTTACCTCACAGGATAATCAGGAAACTGGTTATGGTAAAACAATAATGGTTCAAACAGTGCAAGTAAATTTGAAAGCTCTGTAAGAAATAACGGCACACATACATGGATAGTAAAACATATTTACCTTGGTATGAGGATTTTGATGATTGTGGCTTATATATTGGAGATTCAAAAAAAATCTATATATGTAATACAGCCAAACTTAGGAACATATATCCTCTTATCTATTCTCCAGATAACCTAATTAAAGCTCAATGGAAAGCTCAAAAAGGAAAAGGTAGAAGAGCAGAGATAGATAAATTCAATGGTAATATTATAGAGCGTCTGAATGATTTATATTGGGATCTCAGAAACGAGACATACACGCCTGGATCATATAGAACGAAAATAATATATGAACCTAAAGAGAGGAACATAATGATAGCACCGTTCTATCCAGATAGGATCGTTCACCATTGTATATTAAATGTGATGGGACAATACTGGAGTAAGATT
>Ga0172378_10006540_pt1 | contig 10887 bp, 5 predicted proteins | sample GrowelOW332metaG_FD_119755 | JGI IMG/M metagenome (GOLD analysis project Ga0172378, IMG submission 119755) | Groundwater microbial communities from an aquifer near a municipal landfill in Southern Ontario, Canada - Pumphouse #3_1 metaG | ecosystem: Environmental > Aquatic > Deep subsurface >... | reverse complement strand
TTTTACCGACTAATCCGACAATTTCACCTTTTTTGATTTTAAAGGAAACATCGTAAACAGCAAAAGCATCACGATACATTTTTGACAAATGTTCGGCTTCAATTAGGTATTCACTCATTAGGATTCCTCATTTCTATTGTTCGATTATAACATATAATTTTTAATTATCATTTTTTTCCTATTATTTGGTTAACATAAGTTATTGTTCTTCTTTATAACTATTCTTTTATGTTATATTTCATTGAATAATAGTTTTAACTGAACTAGAATTAATACTATAAGAGCAATATGGGTGAGAAGGGTTTTGAATTTTAGTTGTAGCAAATGAAATGAGGTATCCTAAATGAAAAAATTTGAGCAAACTACACTAGATTTATCAGCTTATGAGAAAGTCTATGAGAACGCACCTTTTGGATGTGTTATTCTGCATGTTTACCAGAATTCTTCCAATGAGGATGTCATTGAATATTTCTTTGCTAATCAAGCCTTTTCTGATTTTATCGGTTTGCCACTGAAAGATATCATTGGAAAAACCCATAAAGAGATTTTTGCTGATAAATTCAATAATCAGGAATCTGTTTATCTTGATATTGCTAAGAACGGAACTCATTTCGTTTCTTTAGAATCACATTTTGTTAATGGAAAGTTCTTTAACATTGAGGGCTGGAGAATTATTGAAGGCTATTGCTCAATTTCTTTCACTGAAATCACCTATCAATTTGAAAATGAGATGAAGGAAAGAGAAAGACAGCAGATTGAAAAGAGTCTTTTCCAAACCACCCCTGGTGGATCGGGAATCTTTACTTTCCGGGAAGATTATTTGGAAAGTGAATTTTTCAGTGATGGCTTTGCTAGGCTTTCCGGTTCATCCTGCACTGAAATTCGAAGGCTGATTGATAATCATACGTTGCTTAAGGAAATCATCATTCCGGATGATTATGATAGTGTCATTCAGAAGATTAAAGAAAAAACCACCAAAGGCGAAGACCTTAATCTCACCTACCGTTTTTTCCATAAAGACGGAACTGTCAAATGGCTTCATTTGGAAGGAAAGAAACTCAGAGAAAAAGACGGATTTCCGGTTTATTACTGTGTTTTTTCCTCACCAAGTGATGAGGCTGCTCTTTTCAAGAATATTGTTGAAGGATCTGATAACGGAATCGTAATTGCTGAATTGAAAAATAAGCATGTCATTTATGCTAATAAGAAAATTGAATTCTTCTATGGGGGATCAGTCAAGCATGATTCCATATTCGGATCAGGTGTTGACTATATCAATTCACATGGAAGTCGGCCATTCCTTACCAATGAACAAATAGAAAACCTGAAAGAAGACCATTTCACTGAATTCCATGTTCTTAGAAACGGAATGAATGTTTTCATTAAGGGAAAAGGGTTGCAGTGGTCAGGTAAGGATGCCTATATTCTTTATCTTATTGATGAAACCAAGGAACATGAGAGTCAGCAAAAGCTTCAGAATATCATGAATCTGATTCCTACTGGGGTTGCCGAATATTGTGTAAAAGGAGACCAGATCGAACAGAACTTCATTAATAACGGCTTTTTCAGAACTCATAATATCACCAAAGAAGAATATGATGCTGCTGGTGAAAGCAGTGCCTTAAAAGGTGTATTTCCTGAGGATACCCACCTTATCCTTGAAGCCATCGATTATCTTAAAAAAGGCAATGATACCTGCGATATCATTTACCGTTATAAATTCCCCAATAAGCCGATTGGCTGGGTGAGACTTAAAGGTACAGTTGATAACCGAATAGACGATGGCTTCCATGTTTATGCCGGATATTCAAATGTCACAAGTCAGATTGTTGCTAGCCAGAGACTGAATAATCTTTTCAATACCATTCCATCCGGAATTGTGGAATTCTATCTTTCGGATGATAAATTGAAGATGACCAGTTACAACCAAAGATTCTTAGAAATGGTTGGACTTTCTTCTGACCAGGTAGATCTTTTCGGGATGATTGAACCAGGTGATTGGATTCATCATGATGATTTAGCCAAAATGGATATTTGTCAGAGAAAAGGAAATACCGAAGAAAGATATTCCTATGATTTCCGTCTGCTAAATTCCAAGACCAATCTTTACCGTTGGATCAGCTGTGACTTGAGAGTCACTGATGAGGATGATAACGGAATTACTGTTTTAGCCGCTTTGCTTGATATTGACGATAAGAGAAAGGCTGAAAGTGCCAGTGAAGCTAAATCACAGTTTCTTTCAAGAATGAGTCACGATATCCGTACGCCAATGAACGGAATCATTGGTATGACTAGACTGACTCAGGATATTCCTGGCCTTCCCGAAGAAGCTCAGAAGAATCTTTCCTACATTTCTGATTCCAGTGATTTCCTTTTAGGATTAATCAACGATACTTTGGAAATGAGCCGAATCGAAAGCGGAAAAATCGAACTTCATCCGGAAGTCATCCGAGCTGATAAACTTATTTCCAATGTCCAGACAACCATCATGACTCAGGCTAATAAGAAAAATATCAAGATTGATTTTGTTCCGGTCAATGCTGAGTTGGAATACATCAAAGTAGATAAGCTGAGAGTTCAGCAGATCTTCATGAATGTTTTGTCAAATGCTGTCAAGTTCTCACATGAGAACGGATATATCAGGGTAGTGATTGAATGCCTAAAGCGTGAAAACGGAATCGCCTATGACAAAATCACGGTTGAAGATCACGGAATCGGTATGAGCAAGGAGTTCCTGAAACATATCTATGAACCATTCTCTCAGGAAAACCACTATTCCGGAACTGGAATGGTTGGAACCGGACTTGGCATGTCAATTGTTAAACAGATTGTCGGATTGATGAACGGAAAAATTGACATCGAGAGTGAAAAAGGTGTTGGAACCACAGTCACGGCTTACCTGAATTTTGAAAGAGTCTATGACTATCATGATACAGAAGAGGAAGAACATAAAGTTTCCGATGAGATTCTTCGGGGCAAGCATATTCTTTTGACTGAAGATCATCCTTTGAATACCAAGATTGCTATCAAGCTTTTGGAAAAGAAGGGCATGATTGTCACCCATGCCGAAAATGGTCAGGTGGCTGTTGATAAGTTTGATGCCTCGCCTGTCGGATTCTTTGATGCCATTATGATGGATATCAGAATGCCGATTATGGATGGACTGACTTCGGCTAAGACTATCCGCCGATTAGCTAGAAAGGATGCAAAGATTATTCCAATCATTGCTGTCACCGCTAATGCTTATGATACTGATATCCGTTCTTCTAAGGAGGCGGGTATGAACACACATCTCTCCAAGCCTTTGGAACCGGATGTCATGTATAAGACTTTGGCGCAGTATATTTCTTCTTATCGGGAAAAAGGAAAATAAGAAAACTGAAAATGACTGTTTTTCTCTAGATTCGTTTCTGGAAATGAACAGTCATTTTTTATTTTGATGAGAGATTGCTTACCAAAAATTTAGATTATTTGTTTATTTCTTCTCTGATAACCTGATCAATAGCTTCTTCAATTTTTTTCTGACCTTCCGGATTTGGGTGAAGACCATCAACCAGCAATGAATCAAAGGTGGAATCACTTGCTCTCATGCCTTCAAGATTGTAAAGGTCGACAACTGGCAGCTCATATAGTTTACAGAGTTCAGCAATGGCGTCACGGTATTCTTCTAGGGTTGACCCGTATTGATTAATAGGACTGGTACTAGGATAGCCCCAACGGGCATCATTTCTCTGAAGAGGAGTAGCAAAAATCAGCTTGGCTTCAGGATAGTCACTCTGGATGCTGTCAATCAGTTTTTCGACCGCCCAATAAAAGGTGGATTGGTTGGTGTCAAAAAGCTCGCCTAAGGCTACACCCTGATCTTTTTCACTTCCGTAGTCATTGGTTCCGCCAAAGACTATGATGATGTCAGTATCGGCTTCGATTTGGGTGTAACGTCTGAGGAAAGTACGGGCTAGATAGTAGTCAACATGGGAATTACCGATTGTAGTTCCACCGAGTCCCAGATTCTGAACGCTTTGGGCATAGTCTTCCTGAGATAGGAGATTGACATAAACATCATCCCGGTTATTAAGTGCGTAACCGTAAGTGATGCTATCTCCCAGGCAGGCAATCTTCTGCTTTTTGATTTCAGTGCTATCACTGACTTCAATGCTTTCACTTTCCGGGCTTGCGGAAGGAATCACGGAAGCAGAGGAGTTATTCTGGCAGGAAGAGAACGAGATAATAAGAAGCGATGAAATGATGAGTCTTTTAAAAATATTAGTTTTATATTTCATAATCAATCGTTCCCGATGTATATCCGATATCATTGATAATCCATTCATTGTCTCGATAATTATATCGATGGATACTGGCATTCTTTTCCTTGATTAATGAGTAATGATTATCTTCAAAGACTAAAGCTGAATCATTGGTCAAAAGGAATCCGACCTTTGGAGCTCCATTATTCTGCTGCTCACTTTTAGTATTCAGAACGGCTCCGAATTGATTCCAGGCGACCTCTTCAGTGTCACTGGCATGAGGCCCAAACCAGATAGGAATGATGTTGATGCCTTTGATGAAATCCATAGCTCCGCTATTGAAGTCATTGAATCCAGAATAGGTCCAGCAGATAGCTCCGGCACTGCCACCACACATGACAGTTCCCCTCTTGTAGGCTTCAGTTAGGGCAAAATCCAGCCGATGCTCTTTCCATTCCCGCATGAGGACTTCAGTCATTCCTCCGGCAACACAGATGATGTTGCTCGAAAGGATATCAAGTTCAATTTCCTCATTTGTCAGTGTAGGATTGATTAGTTCAATTGCTTTGACATCAGTCGAATAGGGAGAAAACATTGAAATATAGTTATCCTCATTGGCTTTGTCATCATTCATGGCTGTCGCAAAGATTCTGACTTTGGGGTTTTCTGTTTCACTGAGCTGAAGAATTTTTTCGGTGGTTCCTGTGGGCCAGCCTCCTCCTATCAGCACTGATTTCTTTACAATGTGTTTTTCTTCATCAGAAACGGAAATACTAGTTTCACTAGTTTCTTCTGAATCTTGAGATTTCGGTTCTTCAGATGAGTAACCTTTTTGGCAGGAGACAAGTGTCGGAAGTAAAATGATAGTCATAACAAATTTTGTTAATTTTGATATTCTGTCAGTCACAATAATCCTTTCTTGAGCCTTTTCTTTTAATTGGGGATAAATCTGATTGGCTCCTATTTGCTTTTTTCAGATTGTCAGTGTTCTTAAATTCTAGCATCAGCGGTTTTCATTTTAAATCAGTGAGTCACCAACTGAAAAAAAGCAGGCACGGATTTTTAATTTGATAATTCAGCAATAAAAAACCGTCTGGTCATAATAACCAGACGGCCTTGTTTTTTAGATGATTTCGACTTTCTTCTTACGGAAGATCGGAGCGGCAATTTCGTGAACCAGCAGAGGAGCACAGGCCATAGCAGCTAAGATCAGCCACTGAGTAAAGGTGAGAGCGGTTGTTCCGAAAATTAGGGCTAAACCATGAATTTCTGTGACTGCTATCTGGAGAGCAAAACCGAGAATGAAGGCAACAAGCAACATCCAGTTGCCATCCTTGAAGATGTGAATGAATGATCTCTTGATATCAGTCATGCCGACCATATGGAAGAGCTGGGACATAGCTAAGACGGTGAAAGCAAAGGTTTGAGCCTGTTCATGAACGGACAAATATCCGCTAGTGAACTGGACGGCATCAAGCTCAGCTTCGCTAGCATAGAGAGGAGAGAACTGACCGGCGGCATTGACGCCCATGTAGGAATAGCTGCCATCAGCATTGAGGACTCGGGAATTGAGGCAGTTGACAAAGCCTTCCCAGGACCAAGACCAGGAATCACAGGTTCCCATGTGCATGAAGGCAGGAAGGAGGAAAGCGACAAAGGTAATGACGAAGATGACAATTCCGTATCCCAGAGTGAATTTGAATCCACCATGGGCAAAGACACCATCTTTTGGATTTCTAGGTTTATGATCCATGATTCCTTTTTCTTTGGCATCCATGGATAAAGCAATAGCCGGAAGAGAATCAGTGACTAAGTTGATCCAGAGAATCTGGAGAGTGGCAAGTGGGGAAGGAAGACCTAAGATAAGAACAAAGAACATAGTCAGAACTTCACCGAAATTGGACGAAAGAAGATAGAAGATAGCTTTCTTAACGTTGGCATAGATACCTCTTCCTTCTTCAACGGCTTTTTCGATAGAGGCAAAATTATCATCAGTGAGAACCATATCAGCAGCACTCTTGGCAACATCAGTTCCGGTGATTCCCATAGCAATGCCGATATCGGCTGCTCTTAAGGAAGGAGCATCATTGACGCCATCTCCGGTCATGGAAACAATGTTTCCGGTAGCTTTGAGGGCTTTGACAATCTGAACTTTGTTTTCCGGTGAAACACGGGCAAAGACATTGGTGTTCTGAACTTTCTTCTCTAATTCTTCTTCGCTCAGGTCATTGAGTTCATCTCCGCTGCAGCACTGATCAATGTTCTCAGCAATGCCTAAGTTCTTTGCAATGGCAAAGGCGGTATCTTTGTGGTCACCAGTGATCATGACAGTTCTGATTCCCGCCTGTCTGAAGGTACTGACTGCCGGTGCGGCTTCTTTTCTTTCGGGATCAATCATGCCGACCATGCCGACATAGACTAAGTGTTCTTCACTCATTCTGGTCTTTTCTTCATGATAGCGGAAGGCAAAGGCTAAGACTCGATAGGCTTCACTGGCCATATTGGAGGCAGCCTGGTTGATTTTTTGAATATCTTCAGCTGTGATTGCTCGGATTTCACCATTGATCTGAATGTAGTCGGTATGTTTGAGAATGGAATCAAGAGCACCTTTGGTGTAGATGATTTTCTTTCCATCGAGAGTGTTTTCAACAGACATCATCTTTCTGACGGAATCAAAAGGAAGTTCATCACTACGAGGCTGAGTAGTCTGCTCAGTCTTCTCTTTTTCGATTCCCAGGGTCAAAGCATAATCAAGTAAGGCAATTTCGGTTGGATCACCATAGCGGTCTCCGGAAATGGAGGCATTTGAGCAGAGCATCATGCCAGTGGCCAAGAACTCAGGATTGATAGCCTTATCAGCATCAAAGGTTTCTTCATTGAGATAGACTTTTTTGACAGTCATCTTATTCTGAGTAAGGGTTCCGGTTTTATCGGAACAGACAACAGTTACACTGCCTAAGGTTTCGACGGATGGAAGCTTTCTGACAATAGTATTCAGTTTGACCATCTTGCCGACGCCTAAGGCTAATGCAATTGTGACAATAGCAGATAACCCTTCAGGTATGGCAGCAACGGCTAGAGCAATTGATTCTTCAAATAAATCGAGAATTTCATTTCCAAGGTTAGACCAGGAAGGAGTGGCGGAGGTTGCGATGTTGATGATAGCCCAGATTAATCCGGCCAAGAAGGTGACAATGACAATGACTAGACAAATGATGCCCAATTGTTTGGAAAGAACAGCCAGCTTCTTCTGAAGCGGAGTCTCATCATCGTCAGCAGCAGTCAACATATTGGCAATTTTTCCCACTTCGGTATTCATTCCGGTATAGATGACAATTCCGCTTCCTCGTCCATAGCTGATAGGACAGGAAGAGTGGGCAATATTATCCTGATCAGCGGTTCCGGTGTCATCTGCCAGGATTTTCTTGGCATCTTTCTCACTAGGAACGGATTCACCAGTCAGGGAGGATTCATCAGATTTCAAATCAACTGAGGTGACTAATCTTAAGTCAGCTGGAATGATTCCGCCTTCTTCTAAGATAACTAAGTCTCCCGGAACTACCTCCTCACTTTTGACAGTGAAGATTTTTCCGTCTCTTTTGACTGTGCACATTGGGGTGGAGAGTTTCTTCAGTGCTTCTAAAGACTGTTCAGCCTTTTGTTCCTGAATAGCTCCGATAAAGGCATTGAGGATGACTATTGCCAAAATGACAATGGCATCAATCCATTCATCAGAGGCTTGTCCACGGCCAAGATTGATAAAGAAAATTGCCATGGAAATCACCGCTGCTAAAAGCAGGACAATGACCATTGGCTCAGTAAACTGACTCAGAAGCTTTTTGATGAATGGCTTCTTTTTGGTTTCTTCTAGTTTGTTAGGACCATAAACTTCCAATCTTCTTCTGGCTTCATCGACTGAAAGACCATTTTCGGAGTTAGTCTCATAATACTGACTGACCTCTTTGATGGATTTGGAGTAGCTGTTGTACTGATCCTGCTTCTTTTTCACCACTTCTTCAGCTTTTTTCATATAGGATACCTTTCTATGAATAAGGTCTCATACCGTGGTGTAGCTGCGGTCTATTCCCGGCTTAGTCTTTAACTAAGCGTGTTGGCGGGATATAGATTCTATTACTCCCCTTATTTGTTAGTATATTTTAAACAAAATAAAATAAGACAACAAGATGCAACAAATAAAATAGAACGATTTTACATTATTTATCGTAATTAATTAATTCGTTATAATTTTTTAGGAAATAGTCGGAGGTTCTTATCAGTTCATCCCGGTCATTCTTGGAAGCCTCATCACTGACGGCTACAGTTCTGAATCCGGCATCATGGGCCGTCTTCGCAGCCATGATGATGTCTTCAAAGACAATGGTTTCAGATGGCTGGACATTCATTTTTCGGGCTAGAAGCTGATAGATAAGAGGTTCTTTCTTTGATGAGCCTAAGGAATTGACATCGATAGCATAGTCAAAGTACCCCCACATATCATTGTTTCTCAGACAGGATTCATAGAGAATTGCTTTATTGGTGGTTGCTAAAGATATTTTGATTCCGTTGTTTTTCAGGATGGAAAGGAATTCTTTGGCTCCTTCTTTGGCTTTGATGTCATGGCTGTAGGCAGCTAGTGACATATTGGTCCATATTTCTGCTATCTGAGCCGGAGTTTCTTTGAGATGGTATTTATCATGAGTGTAATTAGCCATTTCCATAAAATTCATGTGTGAGATAGCTTTGACATAGTCTTTTGGAACTTCCATTCCATGAGCAGAGAAAAAGGCAATGTCAATCTGATACCAGAGTGACATGGAGTCAACTAATGTTCCGTCTAAATCGAAGATACAGGCTTTGACGCCATTAAATAATTCTTTTTTAAGCATGGCTTATTATAGCTTAGGTTTGGTAGGGTTGGAAACTGTTTTAAAGAATATCGAAGAATAAAAATCGAATTTAATTCCTGTTATTATTCATTTGATAGGATAGAATTCTCAAATTTTTGATATTGAGTTATTGAAGCCTCAATTCTATTCTTTATATATTCGCCTAGCTTTTCATCCTGACAATAAATGTAGCAGCCTTTTTGCCCTCTTGAAAGAAGAGTCTTATAGGTGTTGCGGATAATTCTATCTGCTAATTCAAAATTCTTAGATTTCTTAATGCCTTTTAAAGAGGCATCTCTAGTAGCTCTTGCGGTATAGTCAGTGATTACGTTTCCGTTTTCGAATCTCATATCAAGTCCGATGATTATTCCAACATAATCAAATTCTAATCCTTGAGATGAGTGGATACACCCTACCTGCTCAAATGAATTCTTATCGGTAGCCCATTTATCAGTGGAAAAATTCCATTGGGCGTGGAAACCATTTTTTAAATTAATATCAAAAGCAGTTTTATCTTTATCGCTTACCCATTGGTAGCAATATCCAGCAATCATTCTTGATTTATTATTTGTGTTTTTCTTTCTTAATTCCTCTTTCATGGTATTAGGATCATCAAAAACCTTTACATCGTAATCTAAATCAAAGCCATTATAATTTGCTGTTTCTCTTATTTGCAAAACATCATCTAAAAAAGAAAGATATCCATCAGAACCATTGCATCTAAATTGTGATTTTAAAACAAGATTTTCATCAAAGTGGAACTGACTTCCCAATAGGTCAGCCCATTTCTTAATCTCATCAATGCTTCCAATATCTTTTGTGGAGATAACCTGGTTCTCATCGATAAAGAAAACACTGATTTTGGAAGCATTGATTAATTCTTTAATCTGATTCTCACCTTTATTCGCAAACATTCCTGATTTAGCATTTAATCGATGTGCTTCATCCACTAACAAACAATCAAATGTATTTTTAGGAACTTCATAAAAATTCCCAGATCCCGTGAAGAGACCTCGCAAATAAGATAGTTTGTTTTTTCCGGCAACTAAGCTTTGTGAAAAAGCAAATCTAGGAGCACTTGTTTTTGTTACGTAGTTGCAGACAAAACCTAAATTCAAAATTTTGGCCAGTAAATTAATGGCAATTACAGATTTCCCAGTTCCCGGTCCACCCTGAACTACGACTGTATGTTTTCCAGGTTTTGAAAGGGTATCTTTGACTAGTTTTAGGATTTTGGAATAAGCAACTTGCTGTTCGTCTATCATTACAAAATCTGAATTCCCGTTTAAAATCTGTCCGACTGAATCCTGCAAAGATTTTGATGGCTTCAATTTTCCGTTTTCAATTATGTCAAATAATTTCAGGATTGAAGGCTTAGAAACATATTTAGCAATAAAATCCTGAAGCTTTTCACCATCCTGCTGTAAGAAAATAGGTGCCTCATTGATTATTTCTTGGTAACATTTGCAACAGATTTTTTCTCGATTATATTCTTTGAAATTATGAAGATAACTACAAGGAATCATATGTATTCTTTTTTCTCTGAGTGATAAATTTAAGTTTTCTATCAATTTAGCATAAGAAAAAGCCTGTTGTGATGGATGATTGACATATTTGTTACTTCCGCCAGTAAAAGCCCGAACTACATTCTCTTCGTCAGTGGATTCACAGCTTTCCCATTGCTTTAATTCTACAACCACAATATTGTCGTTGGTTCCATCCGATCCACCAATCATGAAATCAACTCTCTTTGAAGT
>Ga0172378_10006539_pt1 | contig 10887 bp, 10 predicted proteins | sample GrowelOW332metaG_FD_119755 | JGI IMG/M metagenome (GOLD analysis project Ga0172378, IMG submission 119755) | Groundwater microbial communities from an aquifer near a municipal landfill in Southern Ontario, Canada - Pumphouse #3_1 metaG | ecosystem: Environmental > Aquatic > Deep subsurface >... | reverse complement strand
TATCCACCAAATGATGCATGTGATGGATAGATATGATAACAATTTACCCAAACTCTTCCAGCTTCAATTCCTCTTGAGAATTTATGTAATTGGTGAGCATCTCTTGACCAAACACCTGAACCTAAACCATAAATTGTATCATTTGCAATTGCTAATGCTTCTTCTTCATCTTTGAAAGTTGTAACAGCAAGCACAGGTCCAAAAATTTCTTCTTGGAAAATTCTCATTTTATTATGACCTTTGAATAGTGTTGGTTGAATATAGAAACCATTTGGATTAGTTTCAGATTCATAAACATCACCACCAATTAAACACTCAGCACCCTCTTCTTTACCAATTTTGATATATTCAGTAATTTTTTCTTTTTGATTTAAAGAACATTGAGCACCCATCATACACTCAGTATCTAAAGGATTTCCTAATTTAATAGCTTTAACTCGCTCAAGTACTCTTGCCATAAATGGCTCATAAATTGACTCTTGAATTAATGCACGTGAAGGACAAGTACAAACTTCTCCTGAGTTAAATGCAAATAGCACTAAACCTTCAATTGCTTTATCAAAGAATTCATCATCCGCGTCCATGATTGATTCTAAGAAGATATTTGGTGATTTTCCACCAAGTTCTAAAGTTGAAGGAATAATATTTTCAGTTGCATATTGCATAATTAATTGACCAGTTGTAGTTTCACCTGTGAAACCAACTTTTTTAACTAATTCATGAGTTGATAAATATTTACCTATTTTTCCACCTGCACCATTAATAATGTTAATAACACCTGCTGGTAATACTGATTGAATTGTTTCCATTAAAATCAGAATTGACATAGGAGTTGCACTTGCTGGTTTCATAACAACACAATTTCCAGCAGCAATTGCAGGTGCTAGTTTCCAAGCAGCCATTAATAATGGGAAATTCCAAGGAATAATTTGAGCAACAACACCGAAAGGTTCATGAATTTCTTGAGAAATTGTATTTTCATCTAAATCTGAAACTGTTCCTGATTCTGCACGAATAACAGATGCAAAATATCTAAAATGATCAACAACTAAAGGAACGTCAGCATTCAAAGTCTCTCTAATTGCTTTTCCATTATCTAAGGTTTCAGCAAGTGCAATATTTTCTAAGTTTGCTTCAATTGCATCTGCAATCTTATTTAATAAAGTACTTCTTTCAACAACTGAAGTATGTTTAAATGATTGGAATGCTTTATCTGCAGCTAAAATAGCAGCTTCACAATCTTTTTCATTTGATCTTGGAATTCTTGTTAAAACTTCACCATCAACAGGAGAGATATTATCAAAATATTCACCACTAATTGGAGCTAACCATTCTCCACCAATGAAGTTCTCATATTGTGCTTTATATGTTGGTTTACTATAGATCATTTTATACCCTTTATTTTTATTTATTTTTTGGAAAAAGTCGTTAATTTTATTAACTTATCTTTTCTCTTAGTGAAATTCTACACGAGATTTATAGCGTAAGTTTAGCCTTAGTATAGCATGAGTATAGCGGTGATAAGAATTGTTACAAAATACCGTATTTCCTAGCTTTTTAATGATTTTTTTTCTTTGAAATTTTTAAAATATCTGCTACAATTTTTTTATGAAAACATATAATTATACACTTAACAATAAAGCACTTGATTCAACAATTGATTTTTCTTTTTTTAAAAAAGAAAAAAACCTCTTGATTCAAATATTTTGTGGAGAAAAAAAAGAAATTTTAGAAAAGACAATAAATCTTATTACAAAAGAGTTGCCTCAAGCTATTTGTATTGGTTCATCAACTGATGGAGAAATTAACAATGAAACAATTAGTACACTAAAAACTGTAGTTGCAATTACAACTTTTGAAAAAACTTCACTAAAAATTGCTTATGTAAATGAATCTGACTCTTTTTCAAATGGAAAAGAGTTAGCAACTCAACTTTGTGAAGAAGATACAAAACTTTTAATTACATTTACCGATGGAGCAAAAACAAACGGTGAAGAATTTCTAAATGGAATTAGTTTTATTAATAATAAAGTAATAATAGCTGGAGGAATGGCGGGAGATAATGCTCACTTTACACAAACTTTTATTTCATGCCAAGATACAATCTTAACTCAAGGAGCAGTTGGGGTTTCTCTTAATTCTGACAAATTAGAAGTTTGTAATGCTTATAATTTCAATTGGTCACCAATTGGAATTGAGCATACTATTGAAGAAGTTATTGGAAATAGAGTTTATAAAATTTCAGGACTTACCCCTTTAGATTTTTATGAAAAATATTTAGGTGAATATGTAGCTAGTTCACTTCCTGCAACGGGTATTGAATTTCCTTTAATTGTACAAAAAAACAATATTCCTTTAGCAAGAGCAGTTATTGCAAAACATGAAGATGGAAGTTTGAGTTTTGCTGGAAATCTTCATAAAGGAGATATTGTAAAACTAGGTTTTGGGAATGTTGAGTTAATTATGAGTAATCCACTTAAATCTTTATTTTCAAAATGTTGCATTAAAGATACGGAGACATTTTTTATATATGCATGTATGGCAAGACGAAGATATATGCCTGATTTGATTGATATTGAAATAAAACCTTTTTCAAAAATTGCTCCAACTGCTGGATTTTTTACATATGGTGAGTTTTATCATAATTGTGGGAATAATGAACTTTTAAATCAAACCTTAACTATTTTAGCATTAAGTGAAAAAGATGAAGTAAATTATAAAGTAGAACCAATGGATGATATTGAAAATACAAAATTAACAGACCATGCAAAAAGTCTGCAAGCTTTAACACATCTTATTCAACAATCATCAAATGATTATAATATTCAATCACAAGAGCTTGAAAATGGAAATATTTATGCTCAAAATTTGATAGCATCACAAAAACAGTTTTTAAAACATGCCGTTCATGAAACAAATACTCCTTTATCTGTAATTATGGGAAATATTGAAATGTTTGAAATGGAATATGGAAAAAATAAATATCTATCAAATATTGAAGTTGCCATGAAAAATATTTTTAGTATATATGATGATTTAAGTTATCTTGTAAAAAAAGACCAAGTAAATCATGCAACACATGATATAGATTTAGTTGATTTTGTAAGAGCAAGAATTGATTTTTTTTCATCTTCAGCTCTTAGAGTTAAATCAGAATTTCTATTTAAAAATAAAAAAGATAAAATTATTTTAAATTTTAATGAGATAAAACTTCAAAGAATCGTTGATAATAATTTAACAAATGCAATTAAATATACATTACCAAATGAAACAATAATCATAAAATTAGAAATGAATAATAATGATTGTGATTTTATAATTGAGAGTCGTTCGGCTCAAATTTTAGATCCTCAAAAAATATTTGAAGAGTATTATAGAGAAGAGGTTTCAAAAGAAGGTTTTGGACTCGGATTAAATTTAGTAAAAAGAATCTGTAGTGAAGAGAATGTTGGAATAAAACTAGAATCTGGTGAAAACTGGGCTTCATTCACTTACACTTTTAAAGGAGTATTATGAAAATTTTATTAGTTGAAGATGACATTATGTTAAATGAGATGATTACAGAATATATTGCCTCAACAGGACATGTGATAATTAGTGCAAAAACAGGAATGGAATCATTAGCAATTTTAGAAAAAGAAAAATTTGATTTATTGATTTTAGATATAAATCTTCCTGATATTGATGGATTTACTATTTTAGAAAAATTACATGAACAAAAAAGAATGATTCCAACTATTTATATTTCCGCACTCATTGATATTGAAGAGATTTCAAGAGCTTTTGATTTGGGATGTTTTGATTATTTGAAAAAACCATTTCATCTAAAAGAGCTAACTTTACGAATTAATAAAATTTTAAAAACAAGAATAGTTCCACAAAGACATAAAAGACTTTCAAAAAATTATAGTTTTGATGCCGAAACAATGACCCTTTTATTTAATAATGAACCTCATATTTTACCAAAGCGGCAACTTCAAATAATTGAACTTTTAGCCTTAAATAGAAGCTTAGTTGTAAATTATGATATGTTTAGAAACTATGTTTGGAATGATGATTATATCGATAATGCAACAATAAGAGCTGAAGTTAATAGGGTAAAAACTGTTTTAAAAGAAGATTTTATAAAAAATATTCGAGGAAGTGGTTATATGATAAAAAGACCTGAGTAAGATCTTTTTATCATAATATTAATTTTTATTTAAAGCACATAAATCAGAAAATGCAACTTCAAGTCTAGCAATCATAGTTTCTTGCCCAGCTCGAATCCATTTTCTTGGATCGTAATAGTTTTTATTAGGTTTATCAGCACCTTCTGGGTTTCCGATTTGACCTTGTAAATATCCATGATATTTAGCTTCGTAAGCTCTTACACCATCCCAAGTTGCCCATTGAGTATCTGTGTCAATATTCATTTTAATAACACCATAAGTAATAGCTTCTCTGATTTCTTCAAGTAAAGATCCTGAACCACCATGGAATACAAAATCAACTGGTTGAGCTGATGATGTTCCGATTTTATTTTGAATATATTTTTGAGAATTATCTAAAATTTTTGGACTTAGTTGAACATTTCCTGGTTTATAAACACCATGAACATTTCCAAAACTTGCAGCAATTGTAAAATTTTTACCAACTTGGTTTAATTTTTCATAAGCATAACAAACTTCTTCTGGTTGTGTATAAAGTAAAGCATTATCAACATCAGAGTTATCAACACCATCTTCTTCACCACCAGTGATTCCAAGTTCAATTTCAAGCATCATATCAATTGCATTCATTTTTTTGAAATATTCAACACAAATTTCGATATTTTCTTCTAATGGCTCTTCACTTAAATCAAGCATATGAGAAGTAAATAAAGGACGTCCAGTTTTTTCAAAATGTTTAGTACCTGCTTCTAATAATCCATCAATCCAAGGTAAAAGTTTTTTAGCAGCATGGTCTGTATGTAAAATCACAGGAATTCCATAAGCTTCTGCCATCATATGAACATGGTTTGCACCACTAATTCCACCTAGAATTGCAGCATTAGCAGTTTTCAAACCTTTTCCAGCATAAAAACCTGCTCCACCATTTGAAAATTGGATAATAATTGGTGAATTAACTTTTGCTGCAACTTCTAAAACAGCATTTACAGAATCTGTTCCAACTACATTTACAGCAGGAATTGCAAAATTATTCTCTTTTGCATATGCAAAAAGTTTTTTTGCTTCACTTCCAGTTAAAACTCCTGGTTTTACAACATCTAATACACCCATTTTATTCCCTTATTTAATAACTATTTTTGCGTCTTTTTTTAATTCGTCAGTTAATTCTTTTATTTTTTTACTAAAAGCATTTCCAACTAAAATTTGAGAAATTTTTGGTTCAACTTCAGCATAAGTTAATGCTTTTGGAGCTGTTTTGTCTTTTAAGAAAATTATATGATAACCAAATTCAGTTTTTACAGGTGTTTTAGAATATGTATTTTTTGCTAATGCTTTTGCAGCAGCTGTAAATTCAGGAACTAATTTATCAGCAGGAACTTTTCCTAAATATCCACCATTTTGAGCAGTTGCATCCGCTGATTTAGTTTTTGCTAATTCAGTAAATTTGTCTTCTTTTTTTGCAGCTTTATCAAGTTCAATGATAATAGCTTTTGCTTCCGCTTCTGTTTTTACTAAAATATGTCTTGATTCTAAAATCTCAGGCATTACAAATTTGTCTTTATTTTTTTCAAAAAAATCTTTTTTGTCTTGATCTGTAAATTTTAATTTATCAACTTCATTTTTTTGCCAAACTTGAAGAGCTAAATCTTCTTTTATTCCATTCATTGCTTCAACATATTGAGGATCTTTTTCAATTCCATTTTTAATTGCATTTTTTGCAATTAATTTTTTATTTACAATTTGTTCAATTACTTGTTTTTTTGAAGTATCAGGTAATTTATCAAAATCTATTCTTTGATCTTGTAAAATCATTGCAATATCTTGTTTTGTAATTGCATCACCATCAACTGAACCATAATCACTTGCATTCAAAACAGTTACTAAAACTATTGATGCAACCAAACTTGTTACTATTCTTTTCATAATTTTCCTTGGGATTTTATATTTTGCGTATTTTATCAATTCATAGTTAATAAACAGTTGATTTATCACTAAAAAATAGCTATTTTTATATAATATTTTAGTTTTATAAATTCCTATTTTATAAATTTTAAAATTTAGCTTAAAAATACTTTAAATTTCGAAATTTTTATGATACAATTCCGTCAAAATTTAAACTTAACTTAAATTTAAGGAATAATAATGAGAATTTTAATTATTGAAGACGAAATAACACTAAATAGAACACTACAAGAAGGTCTTTCAGACTTTGGATATCAAGTAGATACTGCTGAAAATTATAAAGATGCAGAATACTTTATCGACATTAGAAACTATGATTTAGTATTAACTGATTGGATGTTACCAGATGGTGACGGAATAGAGCTATGTAAATTAGTTAAAAACAGAAGTTCAAGAACAGCTGTTGTTATTATCTCAGCTAGAGATGATAAAGAAAGTGAAATTGAAGCATTAAAATCAGGTGCTGATGACTTTATTAAAAAACCATTTGATTTTGATATTTTACTAGCTAGAATCGAAGCAAGACTTAGATTTGGTGGAACAAATATCATAGAAATTGATGATTTAATTATCAATCCTGATGAAGAAAAAATCGAATATGCTGGTGAAGAAATCGAATTAAAAGGGAAACCTTTTGAAGTTTTAACACACTTAGCAAGACATAGAGATCAAATTGTTTCAAAAGAGCAATTACTTGATGCAATTTGGGAAGAACCTGAATTAGTTACTCCAAATGTAATTGAAGTTGCAATTAATCAAATTAGACAAAAAATGGATAAACCATTGAATATTTCTACTATTGAAACAATCAGAAGAAGAGGTTATAGATTTTGCTATCCAAACAAAATTGAAGACCCTAAAGCTAAATAATTAGGCTTTAAAATTAATGGTGGAAAGTAAAAGTATTTATAAACAGTTTTATACCAAACTGATTATAGCTACCTCACTTTTCATTATTACTCTCTCATTTATATTTTATGAATATGCTAGAAGTACCGTTTATGACGATATTCAAAAAAATATGTTAATCCATGCAGAACAACTTTACAAATCTTCACTTTCAACAAATAGTTTTATTCCTGTTGAAAATGACAATATAACAATTAACCTAGTTGAAAATATACAATTATTAAACTATAAATTTTTAAACTATCAAAAACATGGTGATTATTTTATAAAACTTCTTTATCCTTTTGATTTAGAAAATAAACTTTTTTTAGAAATTGATAAAAACATAAGCTTTGAACGAGAACTTTTATACTCTGTAATATTTAAAAATCTTTTTGTTTTAGCAATTCCTGGTTTTATTTTGATGCTTATTTACTCTTTAATTGTTTCAAAATCTCTTTTAAAACCTATTCTTCAAATCAATAAAAAATTATCAAATATGGATGAAAATTCTTTAACACAAATTGATAAAAAAGATTTACCTATAGAATTTCATTCACTTGCAAACTCAATAAATACACTAACAAATAGAATTGAAACTTATGTAAAGTTCAAAAAAGAGCTCTTTATTGGGGCCGCACATGAACTTAAAACTCCACTTGCTGTTATGAAATTAAAAACTGAAGTAACTTTAAAAAAGAAAAGAGAAGTAGAGCAATATGAGGAAGTTCTAAATTTAACTGTAAAACAAATTGATGAAATGAATAAAATGATTTCTTCAATTTTGGATATAGGAAGAACAGAAGGAGCGCAATTTGAACAAACTGTAAATCTAGATTTGGTTGAATATATAAAGAAAAAAACAAATGATTATAGAATGTTAAGTGCTCAAAAAAATATTATTATTACTTTTTTTTCAAATGTAAATCACTTAAATACTTCTATTCAATTAACTTTATTTAATCAAATATTACAAAATTTTGTTCAAAATGCTATTAAATTTACACCAAATGAAAAATCAATCGCAATTAGATTAAAGAAAACAAAAGAAAAAATAATTATTACAGTAACAGATGAAGGCATTGGAATACCAGAAAATGTAGATTTATTTGCTCCATTTAAAAGAATAGGCAATCAAAGTGGAGTTGGATTAGGTTTATTTTTAGCTAAAAACGCAGCTGACGCATTAAGAGCAAAAATAACTCTTCTAAATAGAGATGATCAAAAAAGTGGATGTGTTGCTAAACTTATTTTAAGAAGCAACACATCAAAAGATATTATTTAAAATAAATTTCTGTGCTCAATTTTCGTACATTTATTTTGTACTACTTTTAATCCAGCTTCTTTTGCTTTAGCTGCTGCTTCATTATTCACAAGTCCTAATTGAAACCAAACAGTATCAATATTACCAATTTTTATTGCTTCGTCTACAATCTGAGCTATTGCATCAGGTTTTCTAAAAATATCAACCATATCAATTTTAAAAGGAATCTCTGAAATAGTTCTATAAACTTTTTCTCCCAAAATCATATCTTCTTTTGGATAAACAGGAACTATTTTATATCCAACACTTTGTAAATACGCAGCAACAGCATTTGAAGCTTTTGAAGGATCAGGTGAAAGTCCAGCTATTGCAATAGTTTTTGTATTTTTTAAGATTTCTATTATTTCTTCACTTTTTGAGTTTACAGTGGGAAAGTCACACTCCATTTTATATCCTTTATAATAAATTACTCTATTATAAATAAATTATTTAAAAGTATGCTAAAAAAAGGAATAAACTAGATTTTATCTAGCTTATTTTGTATATAAGTTCTAACTTCACAAAAATCAATAACTTCTCTAAAGTCATCAAATTTTCCACCACTTGCGTTTACATGTCCACCACCATTTGCCAGTTTTGCAGCCAGTAAAGAAACATCTACTTTTCCATCAGCTCTAAAAGAAGCATTTCCTTTTTTATTTATATCTATAAAAAAATCATACTCAGGGTTTGCTCTTAAAAAAGCATTTGCTGGAATTGAAATAGAACCTAAACAATAAGTTAAAAGTCCTTTGTGACCTTTGTAAGTAACTGTTAAATCATCTTTTACATCAACTAATGTTTTTACAAGATATGTTGCAGATAAATTATCTAAAGTATCATCTTTATCACTTAATTTTAGAAAATCTTTTTTCATAAAATGAACATCATTATCTAATTTTATATGCCCATCAACAACATCAAGATATTTGGCTGCTTGTTTTAGTAAATGACATCTAAAATCTCTATTTAAATCAGCAAATAAAATGTTATTTATTTCTCTAACTTTTGTAATCATTGACATTAAAACTTTTCCAAATTCAAAATTTTTTATTTCATTTTCAAGCCAAATATCAACAGCATTTATAGCATCAACTAAAGGTTTTAGCCAAGAACTTGTATTATGTTCAAAACCTTCATACTCTTCAAATATATAATCGTAAACTATTTTTGTAGCACATCTTTTATCATCCAAATAATACCAAGGAAAAGTTTCAGCAGCTTTTTTACCACTTATATGATGGTCTAAAAGTTGGAGTTTAATTTTATATCCAATTTTCAAAAGTTTATCTATTTCATTATCTAAATCTTTTGCTTCTTGAAAAGTTAAGTTTAAATCACTTATTAAAATAAGAATTTCATCATCTTTATATTCTAAAACTTGTTCTAAAACTTTTTTTATACTTAATTTTACTTCTAAACCATAATTTGCATTGTAAAAAAAACCTTCTTTAAAATACTCTTTTGTAATTAATTGACATCCATATCCATCTAAATCTGTATGAGAAATATGAAACAATTTCATTAAGCAATATCTTTTAATGTTAATTTTTCTAAGAAATCATTAATTTTTATTTGTAAATTATTTAATAAAGGCCAAATAGTACAAAGCATCGCTACTTGATTTGGACAATTATCCGCAGATGGAGAACACTCAAATACAGATGGTATTTTTTCCTCTGCTGCAATAACAATCTCTAAAATCGTAATTGATTCCCAAGATTTATTTAACGCAAAACCGCCATTTACACCTCTATGAGATATAACTAAATTTTGTTTTGCAAGGTTTTGCATAATTTTTGCCAAAAATGATTTTGATATATTTAATTCTCTTGATAACTCATCTACATTCTTTGGTTCATCACTTTTTGCAATAGCAATTAAAGATAATAATGCGTATTCACTCTTTTTTGTTAATAACATGTTATATATTTCCAATGTTTTTTGTTTATTCTACAAGAACTATTATTAAGATTCGTTATTAAAATCAGTCAATTGAAATATTTAGGCAAAAAAAAAGGGTTGTAGCAATGCTACAACCCTTTTTTGAGAAAAAAAACTAAAATTATTTAGCTCTAATTCCTAAAGAAGCTACTAATTCAACAAATGAAGCATAATTTTTACTTCTTAAGTATTTTAATAATCTTTTTCTTTTACCAACCATTTTTAATAGACCTAATCTTGAAGAATGATCTTTTTTGAAAACTTTTAAATGTTCTGTTAATATTTTAACTTGCTCTGTTAATAAAGCAATTTGAACTTCTGATGAACCAGTATCACCATCTTTTTTCCCGTATTTTGCTGCTATAGCTGCTTTTACTTCCTGATCTAAAGCCATGTTGACCTCCTAATAGGTATATGTTATTTTTTTCATTTACAATAAATGAGCGCGAATTATATTCAAACTTTACTTTACTTTTACTTTAAATAATTGTTTTCATCCACCTGTTTGATAAAAAGCTCTTGTTGAAATTTTATTATCATCTTCTTGATTTGACCATTTATTTTTTTCTGGTTTGCCAGCTAATACTTTTTTTAAAATTGCAACTGCTTCATCTATATTATTATTTCTAACAGCATCTT
>Ga0172378_10006536_pt1 | contig 10890 bp, 13 predicted proteins | sample GrowelOW332metaG_FD_119755 | JGI IMG/M metagenome (GOLD analysis project Ga0172378, IMG submission 119755) | Groundwater microbial communities from an aquifer near a municipal landfill in Southern Ontario, Canada - Pumphouse #3_1 metaG | ecosystem: Environmental > Aquatic > Deep subsurface >... | reverse complement strand
TCCCGTCAGCGCTTAAAACCGACACATCCAACTCGTTTGCAATTTTCATACTCGTTTGCAAATTTTTTTCTATTACTTTAACTTCAGTACCATGTTCTTTGAGGGTCTTTGCAGTATAATAACCAACCTTACCGCCACCAACAATAACTACTCTCATATAATCCTCCATAAGACAGCAAAATTATGTTTTTAATCAATAACACTCGAAAACACAATGCTGTCGTTTTCCTCGACAATTCTGTCCAAATTATTTGCAACTTCGAAACTACCAGACGAATTGTATACTCCATAAATAAGCTCATTATCATAAGCAGGAATCTGACTGACTTTTCTTCCTATCCAACGCTTATCATTTCTTACTGAAAACTGAGCAGTATGAGCTCCGAAAATAGCCTTTTCATGACTATTATCACCCAAAATTACATTTAGCAATGAACTTGCGGTCAGTTTAGTTGGACAGACTGTTTTCAATCCTATCTCTTCAAAAACATCCTCACGAGTAGGGTCTAAAACACGTGTTACAACATTAGGAACATGATAAACTTCGCGTGCAATCTGTGAAATAACAATATTCAGATTATCATCAGGAGTAACTGCCGCAAGAGCATCACACGCAACAATTCCGGCACTTTCCAGCACATCCAAATCCATTGGAATTCCCGCAATTGTTATACCATCAAATTCATCCGGCAAATTATCAAATTCATCCGCATTTCGTGAAACAATAGCCACATCATGGCCAAGTTTGCAAAGTGCAACTGCAATACGCACACCAACCTGACCGCATCCAATAATGATAATGTTCATTATAATCTCCACTCTCAATACATTAAATATAATATAAAAATCAAAATTATTATATATCTTTTTAATCTTAATTTCAAGACATTGTACTTTATAATGAATTTTTGTTTGAAATATTGTATATTATAATCATTTAACATTGACCTGAAACAATGTTTTGGTTATAATATAATAGAAGTAAATTAAATGGATGTGATATTTTGATTAAGGTTTCACCCTCTATTTTAGGTGTGGATTTTTTAAATCTTGCACCACAACTTGAAATTTTGAAAACTGCCGGAGCCGATATGATCCATATTGACGTTATGGATGGCAATTTTGTTCCAAACATTTCTTTGGGAATGCCAGTAATTAATTCAATAAAAATGCACACCACGCTTCCGCTTGATGTACATTTAATGATAGACCAGCCCCAAAGATATATAAAGGATTTTGCAAAGGCTGCTGATATTTTGGGGTTTCACTATGAGGCCGGTTCACCTGTTAGGCAAACATTAGCTGAAATTCGTCAACTTGGTTGCAAGTCTTGCCTTACTATTAAACCAAAAACCGATGTTCACGAAATATTCGAATTTTTGGAGCTTTGCGATATGGTGCTCGTCATGTCCGTTGAACCTGGATTTGGTGGTCAAAGTTTTATTATGAATTCTCTTGATAAATTGTCGGCCCTAAAAATTGAGTGTGAAAACAGAAACTTATCTGTGGATTTTGAAGTTGATGGCGGAATTAACTCAGAAACTGCGAAATTAGCTGTTGATGCCGGTGCTACTGTTTTGGTCGCAGGAAATTATATTTTTAATTCAGGTGATATTGCAAAAACTGTGAAGCACCTTAAATCTCTTTAACCTTTGTAGGTTCAAATGCCATACCGATTCGGCTAACCGCATTATTCAAAACAAGCAAGGTTCCGTGTTCTGCAACTTTCGACAACAGCGTCCGGTCAGCTATTTTGTCACCATATTCAGTCAAAATGAATATATCACTTTTTTCGCTTTCAATTGGGTGAAATACCATTACATATTTATCCGAATATAAATACAGATCGCTTTTAATGTTTTTTAGCTTATCATTAATATATAACCTTTGTATTGCTAAAATCATCTCCTCAGAGCTGTCAAAATAATACGCTACAGTCATTTGCTTTTTTTGATTTTTTAAAGGTTTTACAGTATATATTTTCTCGCTTTCTTCAGGGATAAAGTAGATGACACATCCTCCATCACTTGATGGATAAATTTCAATTGAAAGATTTTCTGATTTCGGTGAAAATCCTGTTTTTAACGTCGCAATAGCTAATAAATTTAATAATGCACTTTCATTCTGTGGCGATTCATGGTCAATTATTATTCCGATGATTTTGTATTCATATAATTCATCTGAATTCAAAGTGATTTTAAGTCGTCCTGTTTTATCTAAAAAGGCGGTCATAACAGCCCCTCCCTTTCATGCAAGCAAACCCTAATAATATATTATTAACGGGACAAGCTGTTTGGGATTAAATCACAACCTTTTAATTTTTGATTTTTTAATATATATTTGTCAACACTATCAATAAATAGCAAAAATTATGTGGGAGTGTTGAAAATGAGCAAAAATACTGCAAAAAAGACCTCACTAAAAATATTTTGGAAAGCACTTGGATGGACAATACTGTCCATTGCGCTTATTGTAATCGGATTTTTAAGCGCCGGTTATTTTTCCGGTACTTTGGTTTAATAAAGGAGATATCATGAAAAACTATATGCCACTAAAAAGCGGAACAGATATCAGAGGTGTTGCAAGTGACATCTTTGGAAGTGAAATTAATATTACAAATCAAGCTATCAGGGACATAACCGCAGGATTTGCTGTGTTTTTGTCGAGAAAAGCAGGAAAAGCATTCGGCAATTTAAAAGTAGCTGTAGGCCATGATTCACGAATCACATCTGACCAAATTAGACTTTGTGTGATTGACAGTTTGAGCAAATCCGGAATAACTGTGTTGGATTGCGGCTTGTCCTCAACTCCAGCTATGTTTATGACTACAATTGATGCAGATACAGATGGTGCTATTGAAATCACAGCAAGTCACCACCCCGCCGACCGCAATGGATTAAAGTTTTTCACAAGAAAAGGTGGGCTTGACGGATGCGATATTGAGGCAATCATTAAAATTGCCGAAAGCAATGAACGTCCTACACTTTCGATTGGGGAAATAATTCCTACCAATTTTATGGCTGTGTATGCCGCCAGACTGCGCAAAATGATTTGTGAAGGATTGGAAAGGAGCGAAGGTGAATTGCCACTTAAAGGTTTTCATATCGTTGTCGACGCTGGCAATGGAGCTGGCGGGTTTTATGCAACTGATGTGTTGGAGCCACTTGGAGCCGACATTGGAGGCAGTGTTTTTTTAAACCCTGACGGTATGTTTCCCAATCATATACCCAACCCTGAAAACGAAACCGCTATGGAGAGCATTTGTGGTGCTGTTACAAAATCAAAAGCGGATCTCGGAGTCATTTTTGACACCGATGTTGACCGTGCTGGTTGTGTCGATAAAAGCGGAAGTGAAATCAACCGAGACCGACTTATTGCCCTGGCTTCTGCCATTGCTATTGAGAGCAATCCCGGTGCAACCATTGTTACAGATAGCGTGACTTCTGATGGCTTGAAATTATTTATTGAAAAAGATCTTCATGGAAAACACCACCGCTTTAAACGTGGCTACCGCAATGTTATTAATGAAGCTCTCAAACTTTGTGAAGAAGGAACCAACAGCCCTCTTGCAATTGAAACCTCTGGTCACGCTGCACTAAAAGAAAATTATTTCCTTGATGACGGAGCATATCTTGTCACTAAAATAATCATTAAACTTGGCACACTTCGCAAAAGCGGCAAGGACTTGGAAGATCTCATTGGAAACCTTGAATGTCCTGTCGAATCGGATGAACTACGCTTTAACATAGCATGCTCTGACTTTAAAGACTATGGCACAACGGTTATTTCCGCTCTTGAGAAGTTTCTAAAATCAGAGCCTTCTTTCAAAATTGCCGATGACAACCGTGAGGGAATCAGAGTGTCTGCCCTTGATGGTTGGTTTTTGCTTCGCCTGAGTGTTCACGATCCATTAATGCCTATAAACATTGAAAGTAATCATGTAGGCGGAGTTCGGGAAATTTTACAAAAGCTTTATCCGTTTTTCAAGGCTCAGACTTCACTTGATATTTCATTACTTAATTCAAGATTACAGTAATTTGTAATGAATAATAATCACAATGTGGGTAGCAAGTTTAAACTTGCTACCCACATTTTTTAAGTTATTGCACTTGTATTTTTGCTTTTTATGAATTCGCAACATGGATTTTTAGTGATTTTTGTAATAGCTTTATTAATACTAATTACGATTTACTTTATTATCCTGCCGTTTGGTTATATCAATAAGAATCATTCTTATAGTTGCAACAATTGGCACTCCAATTAATATTCCAACAAATCCCAAAATTCCTCCGCCAACAGTAATTGCAAACAAAACATAAACGGGGCGTATTCCAACTGTTGTTCCAACTATTTTGGGCTGTAAAATATTTGCATCAATTTGTTGAATAATAAGAATGCTTGCAATAGTTAACACTGCTGTTACCCAGTTGCACGATAAAAGCACAAATATTGCAACGGCAGCGCCACTTATTGTTGCACCAAAATAAGGAATTAAATTACAAACTCCAATTAGTAGTGCAAGCAAAAATGCATATGGCAAGCCAAGGAAAGAAAAAACGATTGACAATAGTATACTAACAACCAAACAATCTAGCAACTGACTGTAAATATAACTGTAGAAAATATCACTTATGCGTTTAATATATAAATAACTTGTTGTTAAAACCTTTTTTGGAATAGCAAGAGATAGCACAACGCCACCCGTGTGAATCAAATGATCACGTCCAAGCAACATATAGACTGAAATAATGAAAGCCAGAAAAACATTGATTAGTGCACCACCAAATTTAAACACGCTTTCTACATATTTAGAAATACTGGTAAAATTAAAAAATGATAATATCTTTGTTGGCGTAGCCATTTCTTTTAAAGCTGTGACATCAATTCCAAATAACTTTCCGTCTGCATCTAAATATTGCTCAAAATATTTCAGCAAGCTGTCATAGTAGCTAGGGACCTGATTAACAAGATCCACTATACTTGTAGCGAGTCTTGGTACAATAAAGGCGATAGCCAATGCGACAATTGCAACAAGCACCAAATATGTTATCAGTACAGAAATTGCTCTTGAATGCTTTAAAAAAAATGAATACCTGTTTTTGAGAAAAAAGCCTTCAAGTTTTCCTGCTGGAATGTAAAGCACAAACGCAATAACAAAGCCCCAAATGAATGGGCTGAAAATATCCAAAATTTTAGAAAATGAAGCACTAAATGATGGCAGCATGCTAAGTGCCTTATTAAACAAAATCACCGCTACTGCAAAGACAAACGCGGGCAACCATGTTTTCAGACTCTTATGTTTATCAAAGAAAGTCATTAATTTTTTCACCAACTATATATTAATAATTTAAGTATAACAAAAATAATAATAATTACAACAGCAAGTTTTAATCTTTCAAATAAAACTTAGTATAAGTGTCACCCATGGGTGACACTTTCGACAAAAAAATAAAATTCACTCCAAATTGTCAAGGCACTCAGAAAATTTTATGGGGTGTTTTGCAATTTGAAAAGTGTGCCGCAACCATTCAGAATTGGATAACAGGTATTCTTAATTCATTCAGTGTTCCTCTTACCAATGGTTTTACTGAAGGCTGCAATAACAAAATTAAAGTTCTTAAAACAAATGCTTATGGATACAGAAATTTTAATCGCTTCAGAGACCGTATTTTACATATGTTTTCCCATCAAAAGCATTATATAAGTAAACAGGTGACAGCTTAATTGCTACCACCTGCTAATATTTGTTTTTCGGATTTTACCCCAAATATTGACAAAGGGGCCGAAAAAATCAACCTAATATCCTAGCTTTTATACTATGACAAGTAGGCTGATTTATTCAATGCCCGCCTTTAGGGGCTTTGTTCAAAATGCTTAGGCTTTCTAACGCTTAAATTAGTCAGCTGTATACGGTAAAAGTGCCACGTAACGTGCACGCTTAATTGCTGTTGTAAGCTCACGCTGATGACCAGCACACGTTCCGGTAACACGGCGAGGAAGAATCTTTCCACGCTCTGAAACGAACTTGCGTAGTCTTGCAATATCTTTGTAATCTATTGTCTCAACACGATCAACACAGAAATGACAAACCTTTTTACGTGCTTTACGACGATTAGGTCTTTCGCTTCTTTCTGTTCTCTCCATCAAAGGCGACCTCCTTTAATAATAATAAAACACATAGTGTTTATTTTGAAAATTTAGTAATTAGAATGGCAAATCGTCATCTACCGACAACTCGGCAAATTCACTGCCGTCTGTATTTGCGAATGATGTCGGCGAAGCCGGCTGCTGTGTGGCAGGAGTATATCCTGAACCACCATTGTCACGTTTGGCTTCAGCAAAATGCACATTATTTGCCACAACTTCAAATGCTGTGCGATTGTTTCCTTCTTTATCCTGATACTTACGTGCCTGGATAGAGCCTTCAATTGCAACAAGTTGTCCTTTTCTAAAGTAGTTGGCAACAAACTCAGCTGTGTGACGCCAAGCAACAATATTAATAAAATCAACTTTCTTTTCCTCGCCTGCTTTTGTGTAGCGGTCAACTGCAATGGAAAAGCTTGTAACAGCAATGCCGGATGTGGTATGGCGAAGCTCAGGATCGGCAGTAAGTCTGCCCATTAAAATTGCAACGTTCATAATACAAAATCAACCTCCACTTACTTCTTAATAACCATTGTGCGAAGAACACCTTCAGTGATTTTCGATACACGATCTAACTCTGCAGGAAACGAAGTTGGGCTTTCGAAGTTAGTAAGAACATAGAAAGCATCTGTTTGATCATTGATTGGATAAGCCAAGCGACGCTTGCCCCACTCCTCAACGCTTTCAATAGTTCCGTTGTCCTCTATGAGTTTCTTGAATTTTTCTTTTAAAGCGGTAACGCTTTCTTCACCGTCTTTCATAGAGAAAACCATAACGACCTCATACTTATTGGTAACCATTTGTTTGCACCTCCTTTTGGACTTTCGGCCCCGCCTGTTGACGGAGCAAGGAGCTATGACATAATTTTTGTCAATAGCAAATAGTATTATATCAATTTATTGAATAAAAGTCAATAAATTTCTTATTAATGTCTCTACTTAATGAGTTTATCTGAAGGGCATCTCTAAAAACCTGACAACTGTCAGATTGGTGGGAATTTTTTCACCAATCAAGTCAATTTTTTGCAGGAATACTTCCGTATTTCAAGAAAAGTTGACGCAGAGTGAGGGGAAAAGACGCGCCAAGATGATGGGAGGGCGGTTTTTAGAGATGCCCTGAAGTTTATTCACCGTAAATCCAGGTATGAATACGGTCTGAAGCAGCATTGAGATCATATCTGTAAACCCATGAACCATTATAAATTCCACCTATTGGGTTATCTTCAGGAAGTGGGACTGTGGTTTTTGTAAGTGTTAGGTTCCCTTTTGCAACCATTGGCGAATAACCTATAATCTCTGAATAGCTGAGTGAGGTCTCCACGTTAGCAAGCATAGCTTTCAAAATTGACGGGTACTTTGTTAAACTTGTTGCTTTTACTTTTTCAAACATACAATTAAGAACTTTCCCCTGACGTTCTGAGCGCACGGAATCACTATCAATTTCTCTAATTCTTGCATATGTCATAGCCTGTGGCCCTGTGAGATGCACATTTCCTGAACTTGCAACTTTAGTAACACCTAACTTTTCACTGACAGCCAGACGGTTAAGCTCGTTCTTCTCCGCATTGGTTATCTCTACATCAATTCCACCAAGAACATCAATTACTTTTGACAATTGCTGCAAATTAACTGTAACATAATCTGCTATATTAAGATTGTAATTTTGATTAATGGTTTTCATAGCTAAAGCAGCACCGCCGAATGCATAGGCGTGGGTGATCTTTTGCTTAGCATGTCCATCAATTGCAACATAGCTATCACGCAGAATTGATGTCAGCTTTAAAGTGTTATCCTTAGTATTAATGGACAATATCATAATGGAATCAGAACGTCCTGTGTCTGAATTCTCATCACGACTGTCAACGCCAAAAAGAGCAATATTGGTAATTTTTAAGTTGTTTAGTGCCGCTGCATCTGCATTAATACCGAGTTCAGAATCAGTAAATTTAGTGCTGTCATATGTCATATCACCCATGAAATAACTTATAGCTCCAACCCATGCAGTCCAAATTGTTGATAAGCCCAAAACAATGCTTAGAACAACATTTAAAAGTAAACGCTGCTTTTTTTTCTTTTTAAACAGTTTTAAATTCTTGTTTCTTGAAAAACTGCTAATATTGGTTGACTCTGCTTTGCCAAAATCCATCTTTTTGAAGTAATTTTTATCTATTTCAACATTTTTAGAATCGTTCATAATATAATCGTTAGGAATGCTGCTGAAAATATCCTCATAACTTGAGTTGTCATCCACAATATTCACTTCCAAAATCCAATTTAAAGATTAGTTATTATATCACACTAACAAAATCTACGCAATATATTTAGCGAATTTTAAAAATATTTAGTTTGCAATATATAATGTACAAAATTCGAAAAGCAGTAAGGTCAAATGGCTATATATTTATTTAGTTCTGTAAACTCTGTTTGTTTACTTGACACTTATTATAGATCCACTATACTTAATTCATTCAGTGTTCCTCTTACCAATGGTTTTACCGAGGGTTGCAACAACAAAATTAAAGTTCTTAAATGAAATGCTTACGGTTACAGAAATTTTGATCGCTTCAAAAGCCGAATTTTACATATGTTTTACCATCAAAAACATGATATCAACGAACAGGCGGCAGCTTGATTGCTACCACCTGCTGATATTCATTTTTCGGATTTCACCCCAACTGTTGACAAAAAGCCTAAGAACAGAAAGCTCCATACAAACCGCGTATGGGGTTTAACGCCCAAAACCATTATAATCACCTCCAAAGTTGTTTCTTTGGATTTAGACTATCATATTTTGATGCTTTTTCAATATATTTAAATTAATGCTCTGATTTATCAACCGTCATCATATTGGGATATTTTTGTTGCATATATTCGTCCGTAAATACTTTGTCAGCATATGCAGAAACAATATTAGATGAAACGACTCCATTTATTCTGCTTTGCCAACGTTCTACCGCAAAAAATGAGACAGCAATATTTAACATCATAAATACTATTAATACCCATGTTATGACAAATGAAATTTGTCCCGAAATTTTTTCAAGAATTTTATTTAATCTTGGCATAATGTCTCTGACAAAAAAAAGACCTAAAACTCCCCAAAAAAAAGAGTAAAGAAGATTTGTCCTTCCAGCAATATTTATTGGAGTATTGCTATATTCCCAAGATACTGTGCCAAAAATCATTTCCTGAAACAGACTGCACAAATATTCAAATGAGCCACCTATAATCATACAGCCAAAAAAAATGCATAAATATTTTTTCCTGAATTTCAACACAAGCAAAGCGATTATAACAGCACCAAGGCCATAGACAGCATTAAAAGGTCCCCAAACAAGTCCGACTCGACTTTGATAATATCCATTTTTTAATATGCAATAGACTGTTTCAATCACTACACCCAAAAAGCTTCCCACAAAAAAAATCCAAAAAAGCTTGTAAAAGTTCATGCCTGTCATAAATGCCATTGCTTTTTTTGATTGAGGAAGATTTCTTTGGGTGGTATATTCATTTGCTCCTATTTTAACTGTCTCAATTGCATCAGGGAGGGTATTCATAAATTACCTCCTATTGTTTTAATATAACTATATTAAATTTTTGCTGATATTATACAATGTACAGGACAGTTTTCAACACATTTTCCGCAACCGGTGCATTTTTCCTGATCAATTATTGCAAGATTATTATCAACTTTTATGGCATCAAACTCACAAACCTTCTCGCATTTGTGGCAAGCAATGCAACCAACATCACAAACTTTTCGTGAGTCAATACCTTTATCATGGTTTGAGCACATGACCAATTCGTTCCAGTCGGATGGGAGAAGACTTATTATCCCCTTTGGACACGCTTTAATACAAGCTCCGCAAGCGGTGCAAAGAATAGGATTAATGTTGGCTTTGTTGTCTTTTAACGAAATAGCATCAAATTTGCAAACCTTTTGACAATCTCCAAAACCCAGACAACCAAAATTACAGGCTGAAACGCCGCTATACATCATATTGGCTGCAAAACATGTTGAAATTCCCCGATAATCCATTTTATCAGTGGTATGTTCACATGTTCCCAAACACAGAACAACAGCAGACATCTTAGGACCAGAGCTCTTTACTTCAACACCTAAAATTTTGCCCAAAGCTTTATTTGTGTTACTGCCACCGGGAACGCATAGATTTGGTTTGCATTCATCTTTTGACAGTGCTTCAGCATAAGCGTCACAGCCGGTATATCCACAGGCACCACAATTGGCACCCGGTAAAGCTTCACGCAGCTTTTCGACTTTTTCATCTGTTGGAACGGACATGAGTTCGGAAGCAATGGAAAGTCCGATTCCGGAAATTAATCCGATTATTCCAACAATGATGACAGGTAAAATAAGTTCCATTTAAGAGTCCTCCTTAACCCACAATTCCCGAAAATCCAAGAAATGACAACGAAACAAGTGATGCTGAAATAAGTGTTATGGGAAGACCCTGAAGACACTCGGGAATGTCACAGGATTCAAGCCGCTGTCTGACTCCAGCGAATAAGACCAAAGCAACCATAAAGCCAACACCCGCGCCTAAAGCGTTAAACATAGCTTCTAAATAACTAAGTTCATTTGTAAAATTAAGTAATGTTATTCCTAAAACGGCACAGTTAGTTGTTATAAGTGGGAGATATATTCCAAGTGCCGAATATATTGGAGGGGAAAACTTTTTAAGCGCTGTTTCAATAAATTGAACCAACGCAGCAATAATTAGGATGA
>Ga0172378_10006535_pt1 | contig 10890 bp, 9 predicted proteins | sample GrowelOW332metaG_FD_119755 | JGI IMG/M metagenome (GOLD analysis project Ga0172378, IMG submission 119755) | Groundwater microbial communities from an aquifer near a municipal landfill in Southern Ontario, Canada - Pumphouse #3_1 metaG | ecosystem: Environmental > Aquatic > Deep subsurface >... | reverse complement strand
TAGTTATGCTGGAAAAACAGGAATCCCGTTTACTATGTTCAATCGCCTTATGTTATCTTTTAGTCAAGCCACTCCTAGTTTCTTTTTATCAAGCGAAATAACTCCTAAAAGCAAAATACTTTTAAATAGAAATATTTTAGAAAGGGTTAAAAAGCTTACTCCTTTTTTAAAATTTGACAAAGACCCTTATTGTGTTATTGATAATGGAAAACTAAAATGGATTATTGACAGCTATACTACTGCAAGCACCTTACCATATTCAAATGTTTTCAGCAATCAAGATTATGATTATATCAGTAATCAAAATTGTAATTATATCAGAAATTCTGTAAAAATAGTAATCGACGCCTACGATGGAACAGTAGATTATTATATAAGTGACCCTAATGATCCTATCATCCAAACTTACAGTAAAATATTTCCTGGTATTTTTAAAGACATATCAGAACTACCTAATTCCTTAAAATCACATCTTCGTTATCCAGAAACACTTTTTTCAATCCAAAGCGAAATGCTTAACACCTTCCATATGCAAAATCCTAGAGTTTTTTATAATAAAGAAGATGTTTGGAGTATTAGCAAAGAGTTATACGATTCCACACCCCAACAAGTAAAGCCATACTATACAATTATGAAACTTCCTGGAGAAGACAATGCAGAATTTATTTTAATGATTCCATTTACACCAGCTTCCAGTCAATCTAATTCCCGAAACAATATGATTGCTTGGCTAGCCGCCAGAATGGATGGGGACAACTATGGACAACTAATACTATACTCACTACCCAATAACATTGAAGTAGACGGTCCTCTTCAAATTGAATCAAAGATAGATCAAGACCCGGAAATATCTCGTCAATTAACACTCTGGGATCAAAATGGTTCAAGTGTTATTAGAGGTAATCTATTAGTTATTCCGATAGATGGAAATTTTCTTTATGTTGAACCTGTATATTTGCAATCAGATAAAGAAGGTAGTCTACCAGAGCTACGAAGAGTAATTGTAGCTTATAAAGAAAAACTAGTAATGGCTGAAACTCTTGATGCCACCTTAATACAAATATTTGGAGAAAACTACAAAAATAAACCAGCCACTAACGTTCAAACAAATGAAATAATTTCCGATGAGGAAATAGCTTCAGATGACGAAATAGCTTCAGATAATAATGAACAACCAAATATTAAGGAATTGTTAGACAAAATTGAGGAAATGAAAATCCTGCTTGATTCTATGGAAAAACAGCTCCAGAATATGTAGTTACTAGGCACTGACAACTACTGGTTCTTCTGAACCAGTAGTTGTCTATTTTCACCTATTATTTACTTGTGAGATTTGTGACTTGCTTACCAGCCTTTAGATCACAAATAGATATTTTGAAGAGATTTATTAATTTAATTTGCTACCTCAGGAAGCTGAATTTTCTTCCAAGTATATTTTAATTGCCCATTATATTTATCTATTATCAAATAAATGTTTCCGTTATTGGCTATGACGATGTTTTTATCCTTATTTATGATATTATTTTTTATTATTTTTTGATTACCTAACGAATCAATCATTGTTATCTTATCTTTAGTCATGAAAAACATTCTTTCATTATCAGAGATAAATGTTTCCAAGCCATTTGCGGCTATTTTTCCCTTCCATACATTAATCTTTACTTCCTTGTCATCTTCTTTAAAATATGATACTTCATTCAATAAATTATTATCAATCTTTCCCAAAAACACCTTGGAATTTATACACCCCAATAAAGATATGCTATCATCCTCTAATATCAAATTTTTGTTGTTTCCCATAAGTTCATATATATGGTTCTCTTTTTTAATATTACTATTTACGTAAGCAGTGCCAGATTTATTAGATACAAAAAAATCAATAATATTTTCATCATTATAATTAATTTTATTAATGTTTTTCATCAGATCTATTTTATTAAGTTCCTTTTTATTATTATGGGCCGATAAATAATATATCACGTTTGTATAAGTGGAAACTTGAATTTTTTCTATATCATAACCTTCATCAGGCACACTATATTCCCTTTCTAACACATTGTTTACGGTTACTTTTTCGCCTGTTTCAATTAACTCCAGGGTACACAAGATTATAAAATTATCATTATCAATTTTAACGGAACAAAAGTATAGTAAAATATTGCGATCCGGCAACCATTTGAAATTTAATATTTTATAATTTTCTGGAATGTTTTCAAACTTTTTATTACTAATAAGAACTGGGTTATTATTAATTAAGTCAATAACAACAAGAGAACCCTCATTTATATAGGCCAAAAACCTATTATTATATGATAATGATAAATTTTCCGGCTCATTTATATAAGTGTTTTCACATACATACTGTTTATCATATTGTAAAGAAGGACTTAGAATATTCTCAGCATAATTATTAAAAAATACAACAATAACTAACTGAACAAATAGTACACATAAAAACATCAGCAATAAACTAAATTTTCTTTTTTTTATCATTTTAACTCTCAATCTAATTGCTCAGGTAAAACAATAAAGGCAGTAGGAATATAACGTTCCCCAAAAATGCTCCATAAATTATTTACTATTTGCCCTTGATACACCATTTCTGTGGAAGAACCACCATCCAAATTTGCTGCATTAGTAACCCCGTATTCCAAAAATACATTCATCAAATCCCTCAGGGTTGCACCCATACTCCACCCCGGTTGTCTACCATCAATAACTACAAAAACTACTGTTCCATCTGCTTTTTGCCCAATTCCGGTACGAGGTGCTAATCCCCAACCCCCATCTCCTTCTATTAATGGTTTACCATCAACTATTAAATAGGGATAAAAGGTTACTGCATCGCGTATATTGTCTAAATCAATCTTATTGCTGTCAAAGCATTTTAAAATTAGTCTCCCATTTTCATCAAAAGCTATAAGGCTTGTTAGGGAATCCTCAACATTACTGTAAACAATTTTCCCATTTTGAATTGTAATTCCATCGGGAAATGCGCCATTTCCCTGAGCATTGGGATCATAAAATCCACCTGCATTAATCCCTGCAATTGCACCATTTTCTTCTACAAGGTCGATAAGTCTTTGTCCAGAGGTACCAATATCTTTTGTTACTGCCAGTCTAATATTTAAAGGGTTCCCGACCTGCATTACATTACCCTTAAAAGTTTTTCCTTCTATATTTTCAATTGTAATATTATTGTAAGTATCATTATATATATTTTGTTTTCTCCTGATAACTGGTTCTATTTGCACAAATCTTTCTGATGAATTTAAAATCTCCTTTATTTCTTGACTGGACAAAAAATATTCTATAATTTGAGGATGTCTAGACGTAGCAATAGTTCCTACTATAAAAGTTCTTAAATATGAAAATCCTCCTGAATAAATTACTAATACGCATAAAATCGAGGATACTACAAAATTAATTAATATAAAAGAAAAAAGAAAACATATTATTTTCTTCATATTTAAATCTCCGCACCTTTAATAACATCAATAGCTACTGATCGGATTGTTTTTCTCGTTGACATAGCCTTTTTTCTTATCGCAGCATAGGCCTTTTCTTCATCATATCCCATTGGAATCATCATTAATATGGCTTGAAATAAAATTTTCCTAGTTTTAATTTCATCATTTAATTTTCTAATTTGATCTGCATTTTCTCTTTCATTCAGAAAGCGATACTCAGCTTGAATTATTCCAGTTACAATATCTACCGCCCTGATAGGAACACAAATTATACTCTGAACATTAGTTTTTAAGGCAGAACTAAGATTATGCTGATCTTTTTGATCTAATATCAATAAAACAGGACAAATGCGCGAATCAACAATATTTTGAAGAAAATCATAGGGAGCTAGTCCTTTAATATCCCATCCAGTAATAATTAAATCAGGTTCAAGCCTTTGCGCCAGCTTCAATCCATCAATTCCATTTTCTGTTTTTGCTAATACCTGATAATTTGCTAAAGGTAGAATAGGCTTTAATTCCTGAATATCTTTTTCTCTATATACTATTAATGCTCTTTTCATTATTATCCCTAACTTTTTAAAATTATTTTTATATATTCAATTATCTAATAAAAGATAAAACCAATACTAATTGTACCAGTTTTATCTTTTGTTAGAAACACCATTTTTATTTATTATACTTATTTCAGCTACTTTAGCTTTGAATCAACAACATAAGTTAATTTAGCCTGGGTATTTTGGGTTATTCCCCCTTCTGGATTTGCTTCAATACTTATTGTCATCTCATGTATACCAACCGCAAGTTTTTTGCCTTCAGAATCCCCCAGAGCATCAATGTTTTCAAAAGATATTTTAGCAGTTGCACCTGGTTCCAAGGATGGAATAGTTCCAGCTTTATTGATAATTTGACCACTATCCTCGGCTAAGCAAATACTTAATTTTATTGGAACATTTTTAACTGTATCAGTAGTCTGATTTCGTAATACTGCAGATATTTCATAATTAGTAGCTGGAACTATCTGTAATCCTTTATATGCTTCACCTTCATATTCAACATCCCTTATCACTATTTTAGGAGTAAATTCAATTCCAGTAATAACAATTTGAGGTAGTATTTCTTCTCCTGCTGTACTTACATCTGCACTTTTTAAAACATTTGCACTCACAACACTTGCTAACACAATAAAAGCTATTAATGCACCTGACCATACATACTTCCTTTTTAACGTTATAAATTTAGCCATATTTAAAACCTCCATATATCTTTCTTATAAAAAAATATGCATATCTTCTCAGGACATGCATACTTTTTTGATATTTTATTTTTTTTTTAAGATTAATTCACGTTGTTTTAATATGGCTACATACCTCAAGGACATTCTGATTCAAAATCCAATTTAAAATTTAATTTTGATTTGGATTTTAGTAAAATTCAAAAATTGCAATTATGGTCTTAATCCTTCTCTTTTTTCATAGTTTTGCATTCTTATATCTTTTGGGACAGATAAACGAAATACACGGCACATTTGTAGCAATCTAGAACATGTTCTTTCACCTAGAAAATATTCTATTTCTTCAAAACTCAGATTAGTAGTAATTACTGTGGGAAGCTGTTCATTCATTCGATAATTCAGGATAGAATAAATCCTGTTTTTTGTCCACTCTGTATAATTATGAGCACCAAGATCATCTAAAATTAATATTGGTACATTTCTTGCTATATCTAATAAATCAAATTCAGAGCTATTTTCTTTATTGAACGTTGCTTTTAGTTCATCCAACAAGTCAGGCACAATCAAAAACAATAATTTATATTCTTTTTCAAGTAGCTCATTAGCAATACATGCAGCCAAAAATGTTTTCCCAGAACCAACTGGACCTGATATAAGCAAACCAATCTCGTTACTATTATTTTTCACCCTTTTTACAAAATCAAGGGCAGCATTATAGGCTTTTTGAGCATTTAGTTGATGATTATTATCCTTTCCTCCTGGTAATAGATAATAATCAGAACTGAATTTTTCAAACCGGCATTTTAACAGTTCTTTAGAAAGACGGGCATATTTGAAAGTATTTTTAACTTTTTTCTTCTGCATACAAGTACAAGGTACCGCAGAGTCACCTTCTATTATTATTCCCCTATCCTGGCATAATGGGCACTCGTATTTTTTTCCATATTCAACAGGATTATTGTTGTTCTTAGACTCTTTCAATTTATTTTGTTTAAGGATATCTCCAGCACTTTTCATCCCTACCAACCCCTTAAAAAATTGAAATCTATTACGCAGACATATTTTAACACTGTGAAAACCATAATTAGAGTTAAAAAGTCCCTATAAATATATATTGTTATATTTGTTCTTTAACTCTTCTTTAGCTCTTACATTTTCTGTTGTGCTTTTTCCTTTTTTTTGATGTCTGGATTGAAAGTTAACATCTTCCACTTCTACTTCAAGTTTAGTTTTTATCCCTTTCTTTTCCCATTCTCTTAATATGGAATCCAAATATCTAAAACTTCGTACTCCCGCACTAACTCCTCTTCTCAAGGCTTCAATAATAAGCTCCTCAGAGTAATTCGCCATAAGCCACTTTTCAATATGTTCAAATTCGAAACCTGTTATAGGACGTCCTAATTCATTTTCAAATATTTCTGCAATTTTTTTTATTAGGTTTTCATCATTTTGCATAGACTCATTTGTATTTTTTTCGATATTTGCTGATTCAGCCTCCATCTGTCGATAGTGATTAATACCCCAAATCTCAAATAGTTGATCAATCAATCCATTAAAATAATATTTTAGCAATTGATCATTTAAACCACTTTTCTGTATCACCTCAATTTGTAAAAGACCTCTATTTTCAAAACTCTCTATCATGCTTTGAATCTCTTTTGCAGACATATTCATCTTTCCCGCAATCATTCTTATCTGTTCAAAAGGTATACCTTTTGAGCAATCTTCACTTAGTAAATATATTATTAGAATCATTTCATTATTATTTAATCCAATTTCCGCATAATTATTCAATAATAATTTAGGAATGGCAACTGAACCAGAAAAGAAAAGAGCTTGAGTAAAGCCCTCATACATGTTTTTGTTATTCATAAAAATCACCTCAAACTCTGTAAACTCGTAAATTTAAAAGGTATTTAGTTATAATATTATATTAAATAATCATATTTGAACAGATAATGAATCAATAAATAATAATTTTGCGATAATTTTTATAAAATAATTGAAGGATTTAAACGTTTACATGCCGTATCTTCATAGCAAGGTGGTGAAATATAATGGAATTGAGACAAGAACTTCTAAATATAGTTACCCAATCAGGCGCTCACCCAGCTCTGGGATGGAAACACTGCCAAAGAGTATACCACTTGGCAAAAGATCTTTCCCAACATTTAACCCTTGACGAAGAAATTCTTTATGTTTCTGCAATGCTCCATGATACTGGTAAATATCCTGTTTATGCATTAGCAAATGTTGATCACGCTTTAAGATCAAAAGGAATAGCCCAAAACATCCTGAAAAAGTACTCATTTTCTAACCAAAAAATTCCTATAGTTTTGGAAGCAATTGAATTTCACATGTATTATTCGGAACCCGGGAAAAAAGATGAGGCAGTATATTTAAGGGATGCCAATATTCTTGATAATTTAGGAAATGTAGGGCTTATGAAAATACTAAGCCTTGTTGGACAAGATGAATTGCTAAGTACCCCCGAAGACGCTATCTTAAGAATACAAACCTTTGCCGATGCCCTTCCCAAGAAAGTATATACAAAAACCGGAAGGCGAATAGCTATTAAAAGGCGGGAGGAGATGATGCGATTTCTTGCTGGAATAAAACGTCAAACATCTGAATATGCCTGGATATAAATAATTGCTATTTTTTTAATTCTTCCAACATTTTAGATATTGAATCAAAAGTGGCAATCATTTTATCATAATTCTTTTCTTTTTTCGCCTTATCCATAATAGACTGAATGTTTCTAGTCATCATGTTATAGGAACGATTAACTTGAGAAATTGATACCTTTTTGTTTTTGCTATCCTTCTCACTAATAATATATTTTCCTTGATATACTTCTGATTTTTTCTCTAGATTTTCTTCTATAACTTCCAGCCATGGTTTTTCAGGTTTATTTCTTATTACTTCACCATTATTTTTAAATTCAATATTTTCTCCCAGTTCAGGGATAATTGTATTTTTCCCCATTTTTTCGCGAACCAGCTCTGAAAAATCATTTAAGGAACTAGTTTCACCATGTACTAATACAACGTTTTCACTTTTACTCCCAGTAATTAATAACCAACTAAGAAGCTCACTCTGATCTGCATGGGCTGAAAACCCTGAGAGTTCTTTTATTTGGGCATGAACTGCAATCTTTTCTCCATGAATAGTAACCTCTTCAGCACCTTCAATTAACCTTCTACCTAAAGTGCCCTCTGCCTGATAACCAACAAATAGTACAGTTGCATTTCTCTTCCACAAATTATGTTTCAAATGATGCTTGATTCTTCCTGCATCTGCCATACCACTAGCAGAAATAATTATAGCTCCATCTGCAATTTCATTTAATTTTATTGAATCTTCTGTAGTAATACTAAAATTAAGATTTTTCATTGATAAAGGATTTTTCCCAGTGCTAATAAGTTCGATTGTCTCTTTATCAAAATTTTCAGGGTGATTTTGAAATATCTTCGTTGCTGCAACTGCTAAAGGGCTATCCACATAAATAGGCAACGTAGGGATTGCTTTCGAATTTTGTAATTCCCCCAAGTAATAAAGAATATCTTGGGTTCTTTCTATAGCAAAAGCAGGAATTATAATATTTCCACCTAAAGCAACTGCAGAATTAATCAATCCTGCCAAGATCTCTAAACGATTAGATTTATCTATATGTTTTCTATTACCATAAGTATTTTCCATTACAATGATATCTGCATCTGTAATTTTTTTAGGATCTTCAATATATGGTTGTCCCATCGTACCTATATCCCCTGAAAAAACAATTTTTTTCCAAATATCTCCCTCTTTAATATTTAAAATAACATGAGCAGATCCCAAAATATGCCCTGCATCAATAAATTCAAAGTTAATATCAGGAGATAGTGAAACATTTTTATTATATTTAACAGGAACAAAAGCATCTATAGCTGCAAGTGCATTTTCTGCAGTATATATTGGAGTCAACTCTGGCAGACCAGCCCTTGTTCTCTTTCTATTCTTCCTTTCAATTTCCATTTCTTGGATATGTCCGCTATCAGGAAGCATTACTGTGTCTAAATCAATCGTCTCTGGTGTAGCATAAATATTTCCATTATAACCCTTCTTTATTAATTTAGGAATTAACCCAGAATGGTCAATATGAGCATGCGTTAATATAACAGCATCTATATTAGTTGGATCATATGAAAATTCTCCATAATTCAATTCTTTGATTATTTTCGAACCTTGAAATAAGCCACAATCAATAAGTAGTCGGAAATCATTAATTTCCAATAGATAAGATGAACCAGTCACAAACCCTGACGCTCCTAAAAATGTAATTTTCATGTTTTTTCTCCCCCTTAAATTAATCATACATAGCTACAATTTTTCCGCTATTCTAATTTTACCAATTTCATCTTAACAGCTTTAAGTGCTGCTTGGGTACGATCTTCAACTTCCAGTTTTCTAAAAATATTAGAGAGATGATTCTTTACAGTTTTTTCACTTATAAATAAGGCTAATCCAATTTCTTTATTAGAAGATCCTTTTGCAACATATTCAAGTATTTCCATCTCTCGATGACTTAAGCCAAAATTGCTCTTAGGCATTGAAGAATTTGTAAGTTGATCTAATAGTTTACCTGTTACTGCAGGAGACAAAATTGGTTCCCCTGACTTTACTTTCCTTATTGATTCTACAAGTGTTTTTGGAATAACATCCTTTAACAAATAACCTGCCACCCCCAATTGTAACACTTGAAAAACTTTTTCATCTGAATCATCTACTGTTAAAACTATAAGACCTATTTCAGGATGTTCTCTTCTTATTACTCTACAAGCCTCTAAGCCATTTACACTTGGCATGTTTAAATCCATAAGCATAATATCTAGAGCTGTACTCCTAGCAATATTAATAGCCCCTTGTCCATCTCCTACTTCAGCTACTACTTGAAAATCCTCTTCGAATTCAAGTATTCTTCTTAAACCCTCTCTAAGCAACGGATGATCATCCGCTATTACAATTTTAATCACTCATTTTTACCCCCTTCGTTGCTATAAGGAATTCCAAATTCAAAGATAGTTCCCTTCCCTAACGTAGACTTAATAGAAAAACGCCCTGAATACATTTCTAAACGTTCTTTTATCCCAACCAATCCAAAGTGTTCCCCACTATTATCAAGAACTCCATCAGTTTTAAAACCATTTCCACAATCAATTATCCTAGCATTTATCCAAGCGTCTGAAAAACGCAAAATAACTTTACAACTGGGAGATTCAGCATGCTTAGCAATATTCGTCATTCCTTCTTGAACAATCCTAAATAAAGCTACTTCTATAGAAGGATTAAGCTTAACTTCAGTTCCCATAACAGTTAACTGAGTTTGAATATCATAAGTTTTTTCGTAATTTTCTATATAATTCTTTATAGTTTCAACAATACCAAAATCGGTAATAGCTATAGGCCTTAAATCAAAGATTATTCTTCTGATATCCTGTAAATTATTTCTAACTAGATACTTCAAATCAACTAGTTCTTTTCTTACTTTTTCAAAATCTATATCCATAAGTTTCTCAGCTATTTCAAGCCTTAAAACAATATTTGCCATACTTTGAGCCGGACCATCATGAATTTCCCGCGCTACTCTTCTACGTTCTTCTTCCTGGGCCTTTATAATTCTAAAACCAATTTCCTTTCTTTGATCACTATTATACAAATTGGAAATTTCCGTGATACCCTCTTTTAACAAACAAATAGCGAGAGTAACCTGGTTCATTAAATTCTCTGCTCGCTGAACAGTTATGTCCAAATTTTTAAGTGTTCGTTCTATTTCATCTCTTCTATTACGAAGTTGTAATTCTTTTGCTTGTAATAGTTGCAATTCCACTTGAGCATCTTTTGCTTCGGTATATTTATCCATCATTTGTCTTTCAGAATATTTGTTATAATTTTTACTTACTTCCATCAACTGATAACGTAAACTTTTTTCTTTTTTTTCTTGTCTATCAACAAGCTTAATAGTTTCAGTAATTTCCAAAAGCAAAAATTCTAACTCTTTTACTAACCTTTGAGTTTCATTACGAGTTGTCTCGGAAATCTTAAATATTTCTTCTTTTCCGTCTTCTACTGCTTTTAATGTTGAGTCAAAAACTGTACTTAAACGATCCATAATAAAAACTCCTAAAATAATAATGCTAGTATACT
>Ga0172378_10006532_pt1 | contig 10894 bp, 5 predicted proteins | sample GrowelOW332metaG_FD_119755 | JGI IMG/M metagenome (GOLD analysis project Ga0172378, IMG submission 119755) | Groundwater microbial communities from an aquifer near a municipal landfill in Southern Ontario, Canada - Pumphouse #3_1 metaG | ecosystem: Environmental > Aquatic > Deep subsurface >... | reverse complement strand
GAAGAGTATGCACAACGAGTAGTTGATTTCTCAAAAAGATTAATTGGTGACGGAGTAGAGGTATTGCTAGACAAATTCGAAATGACTCCTGGTAAGGAATTAAATGACTTTATGGAGAAGTGTGTAAAGGATAAGACAGTAACTAATGTAATTATCTTACTAAACCCCGCATATGCACAAAGAGCCGATGATAGACAAGGTGGAGTAGGGAAAGAAACACAAATCATTTCTGAGGAAGTTTATAATGATGTTGGGCAAACGAAATTTGTTCCAGTAATTTTTGATGTTGAGGATGGAGATTTTAGTAAAAGTAAACCAATATTCTTGAAATCAAGAATTCATATTAACTTGTCTGAAAACGAAAGCTATGCTAGAAATTATATGAACTTGATAAGAAACCTTTACGGGAAACTAGAATATCAAAAACCTGAAAAAGGAGAAAAACCATCTTGGGTAGATCATGAACCTGAGGTAACGGGAGTAACTTACAATATCAAGGAGTTCATTAGAAAAGATAATTATAAAGACTTACCTGAAAGACTTATTGACGATTCACTAGATGCTATTATTCAATCAATGCTATCCGATGAAATATTTATTAATAATGATTCATGGCAAGTTGATAAAATCTATGAAACTTATCAATATTTAACAATTTATAGAAATGATTTTATTGAGCTAGTAAACACCACTTGTGAAATTGACGGTGTATCAAGTAAGTATATTAGATTTTTCGAAATGCTTAAAGATCAAGGGGCAAACTATATAAATAATGATCAAATCAAAAATGACTATTTGCGTACTTTGGCACATGAACTAGTGATTTATAGCATTGCTATATTCCTAAGAAAAGATAAATTCAAGTTGATTAATGAATTAGTCTATACTCCGTATTTTAATGATGGATACAGGACTGAAGATGGTTTATTTGGATTTAGACAGTATTTTTACACAAATAATAACTTTGATATCAGAATCAAAAGTTTCCTAGATACTAAAGATCAAAAGAACTACTACAGTGGAAAAGCTCATGCGTGGATTAACAATTTGTACGAACCTGTTGTTAATAAAGAGGAGTTTGTTGATGCAGACGTATTATTAACTAGTTTAACGATTTTATGCGAAACAAAAGATAACCATCCATGGTTTGCTGTAACATATGTTTATTCAAAGTATAGACAATCGAAGATAAAGAAAATAGCCATGGCTTTAGAATCAAAAAGGTTAGCATCTAAGTATTTTGACTTGTTTAACTCTTCGAGTATTCAAACATTAAAATCACAACTACAAAAGATAAAAGATTTTGATAGCCAGAGAACAAGCCATTTTGGTTATGATTCTGCATTTGATTCAATAGAATTCATAACAAATTATATAGATATAGATAAGATAGGAACTATAATATAAATAGAATATGGCGGCTAAATTGATTTTAGTCGATGTTTACTACTCTTTATTACCGATAATCTATGTTAACGGTCATGTCAATCATATAATAAGAAATAACAAAGATACTCGAATTAAACTTTAAGTATCTTTTATGTATCAAGTGCTTTTGCTAAAAACGTCGCCACTAGCTGTCTATGCAAGATTAGATCCATCTTGTACAATATAGGGGTAAGCAAAAGGTGAGCGGGTTACCTTTTCTAAGGAGAGGGCATTATTGGCAAAAGCATTAGATACATTTGAACGATGGGAAAATCAAGGGTTACTGAAAGAAAAATTAAAAACAATTGAAGAGTTAGTCTCTAAAAATGTAGTACAAGAAAATGGTATCAATTCATGATTATGAAAATGGTGACAAGTTTGTTATTAATGTATGTGGGTTGGATCAATTTACTAAAAACGAAATTACTGAATTTGAAACGATAGGCATAGAAGCTGTATGGGGAAACAGATATAATAGAAAAAAAGGTGATAAAATCAAATAGTCTCTAAACAATAAAATTGTATGTATAGAATCAACAAACTCCATACGAACAACATAGCAAACTTGGTTATGACAACACATTAATTTAATATGGAGTGTATTTTATAATAAACTAAAATTTGAAATAATAATTTTAGTTTTTTTTGTTTATTAAGACAATTGTGTTCATAATATTTAATTTAAGAGTATACATTTATAATAAATATAGTTTATATGACAATTTCTATATTGTGATAAACATTGTATCATAACAGATCTAGGAGTATAATTATTATAAATAAACGTATTAAAAATATAATATTGTATAATATAAACTATTTCATTTACTAAAGGAGACTTACTATAATAAGTCAAGTGATTAATAATATTAAATAGTAAAAGACCTCCGATGGAAGCCTAAGTTTAAAATATGAATCTAAAAAAGGTAGCTACACCCTCATTTGATTATTTAAATAGTGAATGATCAAAAGGTACTTGATTGACGCCAAGATAGTAAATGGTGCGTATTAGTTTTCTAGCACAGTGAACCAAAGCGACTTTATGGTGTTTGCCTTCAGCTCGCTTCTTAAGGTAATAATCATAGAGTTTCGGATTTAATTTTAAACTAGAAAAGGTGATTTGCCAAAGCGTCATTCTAAGTAATCCGGATCCGCGCTTAACAAGATGTCCTCTTGTTTCCATCGTTCCTGATTGGTTAACGGATGTATCCAATCCAGAGAACGAAACGATTTGACTAGGATTTGTAAAGTTCTTAAAATCACCTAGTTCAGCGATGATAATGGCTGCTGAGATGACACTAACACCAGGTATAGTTGTAAGTGTCTGGGGTATATCCTTCATGATTGAAAGGATTTCTTCATCAATTGTATCAAGCGTGTTAGAAAGTTCCTCGTAATGTTTAATAGTATGTTTGAGCAGTAAAAGATCGGACTGAGTTTCATAACCTACTGAAGATAAAGCGAGTGATTTAAGTTTTTGAACTCTAACATAAGATAATTTACCTTTAGAATAACTTCTAATAGACTCATAATCTTTTGTAGAAAATTTAGAAATTCGTGTTCTAGATTTAAACTTCTTAAGAATGAAAAGTGCACTACCAGCGAGTCTTTCATTAAAAAACGGTTTAAACTCTGGGAATGTTCGGTCTAGGATATTTGTGAGTTCAATCAATGTTTTAGACCTGTTCATCATTTGAACATGACGATACCGCACAAGTTGTTTTAATTCGTTGATGTGGTAAAATTTAGTATGTAAGGTCTTGTAGTCAACAGAACCTAGCATACTTGAAATAGTTTTGGCGTCAACTTTATCTGTCTTTGTCTTACGTAACGATAATGCCTTGGAAAACATGTGCGTTAAGTAAGGGTTAAATTCTAGATAAGTATAACCAGATGTCGTAATAAACTGTTTAAGGTTTGATCCATAGTGTCCTGTTGACTCAAGACCTATTCTTATTTCTTTGGACTGATCTAAGAATCTTAAATCCTTGAGAAATAAATCAAAACCTAAACGATTGTTCTCAAAGCTGAATGCTTTGATGGGTACGCCTGCTTCAGTAGCTATGAAACAGTCGTGTTTGTACTTAGAGATATCAATTCCAATTAAGTACATAAATACACCTCCCTAATAGTTTAGCACTGGGTAAGTCACAGATTTCTTATTTATGTAGTCTTGTGATGAAGCGTCTAGCGCTAACTTACTGATTGACATTAAAAATAAGAACTGTGGTAAGAGTCTCCTTTAATAGTCAAAGCTATACAGACATGAAACAAATCCACAGTGCTTGATTTAATTATAACAATAGAAAGAAAGGAAGCTATACTCTAACTACTATTACAGTTTTGAGTATACAAGATAACATGAAAAAAAAGATTTTTTTGTTTTTAATAATGATTTTAGTTTGCTTGCTTACAACTTCAAATATTTATGCTATTTCAAAAGTAAATTTTTCTTTAAAAACTGATATTACAACAACAGCATCTAATGTATCAGCGGTAGTTGCTGTTGATTTAGATCATGATGGTGATTTAGATATTTTATCATCTAATCGTGATGATGATACAGTTGCTTGGTATGCAAATAATGGGGATGGAACATTTTCGACTATAAATATAATTGCTGACAATGTCAATAATGTTTTTTTTGTTTGTGCAGCAGATATTGATCATGATGGTGATTTAGATGTTATCGCATCAAGCCATTCTGAAACAACAATTATAATTTATAAAAATAATGGGGACACAACTTTTGCAGAAGCAACAGTGATTTCAACTATTAATGAATATATATGGTCGATGTGTACAGCTGATTTAGATAATGATGGTGATTTAGATATTATTGCAGCATGTTACTCGCTTAACGAAATTATATGGTATCCAAATAATGGGGATGGAAGTTTTGAATCAGGTATAGTTGTTACTAATGAAGCAGAAGGTACGCATTCCGTTTATGTAGCTGATTTAGATAACGATGGTGATATCGATATTTTATCAGCAAACCATCTTGGTGGTGATATCACATGGTATCGAAATAATGGTAATGGTACTTTTACTTTAAAATCAAAAATTTCAATTACAACGTTGTATGCAACTGCAGTAACTGCTGCAGATTTAGATAACGATGGTGATTTAGATATTATATCAGCAAGTTATGGTGATAATAAATTAGCATGGTATGAAAATCTTGGTAAAGGATATTTTGATGATCAAGTAGAGATTTCTACAACAGTTGATGGCGCATTTTTTGTTTATGCAGCCGATATGAATAATGATGGTGATATTGATTTATTATGTGCAGATGTCAATGAAGATGTGATATCTTATTTTGATAACAATGGTGATGCTACTTTTGCTAAAGAATTAAAGGTTGATAGAGAAGCTACTGGTGTTCAAGTGGTTTCTGCAGCTGATCTAGATCATGATGGTGATTTAGATGTTTTATCGGCAAATTCTGAGGATGATACGATAGCATGGTATAAAAATACAATAACAAAAGAAACGCCTACAGCAACTTTTGAAGAAAATGGTGGGACTATTATATCAGACTATGATGTTTTACCAGTTGAAAATTTTGATGAAGCAAGTATCGTTTCATCAGAAATTGAAAATGCAACCGGTGTTTTTGCTGCTGATTTAGATAATGATGGGGATTCAGACATCATATCAATAAGTTATACAACATTATCATGGTTTCAAAATGATGGATCTGGTTGTTTTGGTACGCAAAAAATTCTTTCATCAAGTTTAATTACGGGCATTACAGTTTTTGCAGCTGATATGGATAACGATGGTTATATTGATATTATTTCAGGAGATCATGATAACGATACAATTGATTATTACCAAAATACTGGTAAGGGCAGTTTTATACGATTTGAACCAATCTCAACAACTGCTGATGGTGTACAATGTCTTTATCCGGCCGATTTAGATCATGATGGTGATTTAGATATTTTATCAGCAAATCAAAATGGTGACCAAATTGTTTGGTTTGAAAATGATGGATCTGGTAATTTTGGTGAACAATTGTTAATTTATTCACAAGTAGATAGTGTTCAAACGGTTTATGCTGCTGATATGGATAACGATGGCGATTTAGATGTTTTATCAGCAAGTAATCTTGATGATACAATTGCTTGGTATAAAAATGATGGAACAGCTTTATCTTGGGAACAAATAATTATTTCTTCAACAGCAGATGGGGCAAGTTCAGCAGTTGCTGCTGATTTAGATCATGATGGCGATTTAGATGTTTTATCAGCAAGTATGTCAGATGATACAATTGCTTGGTATAAAAATGATGGAACAGGATTACTTTTTGAAAAAATAATAATTACAAATGAAGCTGATGGGGCAGATTTTGTCTTAGCGGATGATATGAATAATGATGGTTATAATGATATTATATTTTCAAGTGTTTGTGACGATACAATTAGTTATTATAAAAACGATGGAACGGGTATTTTTGTTAAACAATTACCGCTAAGTACAACCGTTTTGTTTTCACATTCATTGTATGCTGCTGATTTAGATCATGATGGTGATTTAGATATTTTATCAGCAAATAATAATGATAATAATATAACTATGTATACAAACTGTAATGGTAATAGTTATAAATTAAATATTGAAACAGAAATATTAAAAGAAGGGTATACTTTTCTTGGCTGGTATACGAATAGTGGATTAACAGAAAAATTTGACTCAGATAAATCATTAATATCAGATGATATAAAACTCTATGCAAGTTGGAAATTAACATATTATGCTTTAACATACGTTGATGATGATGGTACAGTTTTACAAAGTCATAGTTATTATCTTAATCAAAGCCTATATTTTGCTGCTGTGCCAACTGATCCAACAAAAACGGGCTATACTTTTTTAGTTTGGGATACTTTGGTGCCTAGTAATATGCCTGATCATGATGTTACGATAACAGCGACTTATACAATCAATTCATATACATTAAAATATATAAATGATGATGGTACAGTTTTACAAACAACCGATTATGAATATAATACCGATTTAAGTGAAACGATAGCACCAACCGTTCCCGCGCGAGATGGTTATACATTTAGTGGCTGGGATATTGAACCATTAGATGCAATGCCAGCAGAAGATGTTACGATGACTGCTACATATGAAATCAATAGCTATGCTTTAGCATATGTTGATGATGACGGAACAATTATAGAAACAACTGATTATGAATATGGTGCAGACTTAGAAAATGTTATAGCACCAATAGCACCGACAAAAACAGGTTACACATTTAATGGTTGGGATGGTACTGTACCCAATGTAATGCCATCAACCGATGTTACGATAACGGCAACTTATACAATAAATACATATACTTTAGAATATATGAGTGATGATGGCATTATCTTACAATCTGAAGATTATGAATATCATAGTGATTTAAGTGGCGTTTTAGTGCCAGAAGCACCAACAAAAGACGGTTATATATTTAATGGCTGGAGTTTGATATTACCAGATACCATGCCAGCAAATGATCTTATATTACAACCAACTTGGATAAGTATTGTAAATGATTCAAGTAATATATTTTATAGTGCTGAAGGTATTGAAGAAGCGGTTGACCTTACAGCTTATCAATCTGAAAATGTAGAAGTATTATTAAAAGTTAATCTTATTGATACTGAAGCACAAGATGAAGCTGATATTAATTTAATTAAAGCAATGATTGCAGATAATCAAGCATATATTATTTTAGATATTTCACTTTCTTTATTAATTGATGATATGTCTTTAGACTTAACTGATACATCTTCCAATATAACAATTACAATAACTATTCCAAAAGATCAACAAGGTTATGAAAATTATGCGATATTTAGAGTTCATGATGGATTAGTAGAAATTTTAGAAACTAATTATGATGAAGAAAATCAAACATTAACATTTGAAACAAACCAATTTTCAACTTATGCATTAGCATATGATACACCTGCACCAAGTAGTTGGAGTTGGGATTGGAGTTGGGGCTGGATTGTTGTTATTATTATAGGATTAGGTGGAGGTTGTTTATTAGTAAAACATCATAAAAAATAATAGATAAATAGTTAATTTAAAAGATAAATTTCAAATTAGGATTTATCTTTTTTTTATTTTAAACTGTTAGAAGGTATTTTATTAAAATTTATCTAATATGACTTACTTATTATATGTTTTTATAAAAGGCTTTAACTTTGACAATCTTATAAAAAAAATATATAATTAACCTGCTATTTTTTATAACAATTATATGTTTTAGTTATATTAAACATTATTTGTAATAAGTAAAAAAGGAGATAAGATAATGACAAAAGCAATCATTTTTGATTTTGATGGGACAATTGCAAACACGAAGGCTTTTGCATATCAAGTATATACAAAGTTAACTGATCAATATGGAATTAAACAATTATCTGAAAAAGAATTTGACCATTTAAAAACATTAACATTAGTTGATAAATTTAGAGTTCATGATATATCGATATTTAAATTGCCTAAGCTTGTTAGACAAGCAAGAAAAACAATCAGTATGGTGATGCATGAAATTAAACCCTATGATCAAATGATTGAATTATTGCAATTATTACATAAAAACAATATATTATTGTTTATTGTATCATCAAATAGTAAGAACAATATTTTAGTATTTACTAATCAATATAACATTAATTTTTTTGAAAAAATTTATGGTCGTGCAAAGTATTTTAAAAAAGAAAAAACACTTAAAAAAGTCTTAAAAGAGTATAATTTAAATCAAGAAGAAGTACTTTATATCGGTGATGAAGTGCGAGATATTAGATCTTGTAAAAAGATTAATTTACCCATTGTAAGTGTCACATGGGGATTTGATGATAAAGATATGTTGGAAAAAGAAAATCCAAATTATATAGCTGATGATATGGAATCATTAAAAAAATCTATTTTTGCAAATAAATAGGTAGACAATACTATATAACTATGTTAAAATGACTTGAAATTAAATAACTGTAAATTAAGAGGCTGCATGCATTAATAGTACTTTAAGGGAAAGGAATGTGTGCCGAAGTATGAAAAATACTGGGGATATGTTTAATAGACATATGACTGTTCTCAATCGTTGCCCAATGATTGAAGATTGCGCTTATTTACGGAAGGGCAAGAGTGTTGATTTTAAAACCATGACTTTTGCCATGGTTTTTATTTTATAAAAAAAGGAGCCCACAATGAGCTATTTACATGATTATAAAGTGAATCAACACAATGAACTTATGATTGGAAACATCAGTGTTTCAGATTTAGTGAAAATGTATAAAACACCACTTTATGTAATGGATGAACAAAAAATCATTCATCAAATGGATTTAATTAAAAAAAGTTTTTATCATCAAAATTTAAAAACAGAAGTAATTTTTGCTGGAAAAGCTTTTTTAACAAAAGCGATGGTTAAACTTGTAGAAAAACAAGGCTTATCATTAGATGTTGTTTCCATTGGTGAGTTATATACGGCTATTAGCGCCGGATTTAGCCCTAAAAACATTTATTTTCATGGTAACAATAAAACATATGAAGAATTAGAATATGCTTTAATTCACAAAGTAGGCACCATTGTTATTGATCATCAAGATGAATTTCAACTATTACAAACAATTAAGTCGGAATATAAACCTGATTTATTACTTAGAATAAATACAGGTGTTGAAGCACATACGCATGCATATATTAAAACAACACATCTCAACTCAAAATTTGGTGTTTCAGCTTTTGATTATAACACAATAAAATTAATTGAATTGATGGCACATTCCGATTATAATTTTAAAGGCATTCATGCACATATTGGTTCGCAAATTTTTGAAATTGAAAGTTTTAAACAACATGCGATAGAAATGATTGAATTTGCAAAAAAAGTTAAAGAAGCAATTGATGTTGATATTAAATATATAAATTTAGGTGGTGGCTTTGGTGTCCGTTATATTGAAAGTGATCAAGTACCTAAAATTGATGTCATGCTTAGTGAAGTAATTCAAACAGCTTATCAAGCAATTTGCGCTTATGATTTAAAAGTTGAAAAAGTAATGATTGAACCAGGTCGTTCAATAGTTGCTGACGCAGGTGTTACAATCTATACTGTCGGTAGCGTTAAAACAACTTTTGGCAATAAAAATTATGTATTTGTTGATGGTTCAATGGCCGATCATATAAGAACAGCATTATATCAAGCAAAATATGAAGCAGTGCTTGCAAATCGTGTTTGTGACAATTTAGATAAAACATACACAATTGCCGGAAAAGCTTGTGAATCTGGAGACATGATCATTCATGATATTATGTTACCGGAAGTTAAAATAGGTGATTTATTAACGGTGTTTACGACCGGTGCATATCATTATTCAATGGCATCTAATTATAATAGATTACAAAAACCAGCAGTTGTTTTTGTTAATGGTGATCATTCAAGATTAGTGGTAAAACGAGAAACATTAGAAGATTTAATTAGAAATGATTTATAGGACAAATATATGAAAAAATTAGTCATGAAGTTTGGCGGAAGTTCAGTCCAGTCCATCCTTCATATGCAAAATGTTGCAAATCGCGTATTATTAAAAAAACAAGAAGGTTATGAAGTTGTTGTGGTTTTATCAGCAATGGGAAAAACAACAAATCAATTATTGGATTTGGCAAAACAAGTCACTAAATATCCTTCAAAAAGAGAAACTGACATGTTAATTTCAACGGGCGAACAAGTATCCATTTCATTATTTACAATGATACTAAAAGCACGTAATATCGATGCAGTTTCTTTAACAGGACTACAAGCTGGGATTAAAACATTTGGCGAACATTTAAATAATAAAATTGATGATATAGACACAAGCATGATTGAAAAGCATTTAAACAAACATCAAATAGTTGTTGTTGCCGGATTTCAAGGAGTTAATGATTTAGGCGAAATTACGACACTTGGGCGTGGTGGATCAGATACATCAGCAGTTGCAATTGCCGTAAAACTTGCATGTGATTGCGAAATCTATACTGATGTTGATGGTATATATACAACAGATCCTAAAGTGTTTTCAAAAGCTAAAAAATTAACAAGCATTAGTTATGAAGAAATGAAAGAAATGGCTTTTTTAGGCGCTAAAGTGATGGAACCAAGATCAATAGAAATTGCACATCAACATCATGTAAAAATTTATGTTGCCTCATCATTAACAGATGAAAAAGGTACATATATAATGGAGGATACTATGTTAGAACAACAATCAATTACGGGATTATCAGTTAGTGATAAAGTCATGATGGTCACATTAAGACAAGTACCAAATAAAATTAATATTGTTGCTGATTTATTTATGAATCTCGCACAAAATGAGGTAAATGTCGATATGATTTCACAATCACTAGCAGTTCCACCTTATTTAAATATTTCTTTTACAGCAGGAGCTAATGATTTTGCACAAAT
>Ga0172378_10006531_pt1 | contig 10895 bp, 7 predicted proteins | sample GrowelOW332metaG_FD_119755 | JGI IMG/M metagenome (GOLD analysis project Ga0172378, IMG submission 119755) | Groundwater microbial communities from an aquifer near a municipal landfill in Southern Ontario, Canada - Pumphouse #3_1 metaG | ecosystem: Environmental > Aquatic > Deep subsurface >... | reverse complement strand
TTTGAGAAGAAATACTATCTTGATTTAATAATTAAAGCTATAAATGAGCATGGAAGTATGACAAGGCATGATATTGATGAACTGCTTAGGAATAAACTGCCTGAGTGGATGACTGAAGTGCAGAAAAAGAATAAGATAATGAACTTAATAACTGAACTGAGGAAAAGTGAGATTATTGAAAATAAAGGGACTACTTTTAATTCTATATGGATGCTTAAGAAAAATTTAAGAGACCTTTAAGAGACCTTTAAGAGACCTTTGAGATGTTAAGTAATTGAATGGCAGATGTTTGAGATTGATAGGGAGGTTTCTTAAAAAGAGAATTTAAGAGATCTTTAAATAAAGAATATATGTTAGCAAAAAAAATACGAGCAGCTTTTGATCGAGACAGTAAACTAAGGGTATTGTTCTTTTTTGATCCACAAGGTGAAGATAAAGATAAGGTAATGGATTTGTCATTCGATGATATTCGTGTAGAATTATTTAATGGTCGATGGCTTGATTATAAGATTAAATTTAATGGTGAATGGGAAAATGATAAGGTATTTTTCTACTTTGAAATGCCATCTCCAAAGACACAGGATGAATTGTATGAATTTCAGTTGTTAGATTTGCTTTGTGCTAATCGTGAATTGGCGTTAGGGAACGTAGAGAATTTTATGTCAGAGCACAAGTTACAGCCTCATCAACAGTCGTTGGTTTATAAATACAAAAGTGAGTTGACCCAATTAAAGATAATACCGGTGATACAGCCAATTTTGAATGCTTCGAATTTTGATGAAAAATCAATACAACAGGGTATTTTGTCTTTTCTTTTAGGTTCAAAAAAGATTGAAGATTGGAATACGCTGATTATTCGTCTACTGACATATACTTTGCCCGAGAAACAAAAGAATCTGAATGCTTTATTTAAGAAGTTTGATAATGTTCCCTTGCTGGACGAGCTGAATAGGCATATCAGAAATATATTTGGAATTAGTATAGCCGGGACAGATACAACTGAGGTTGAGGATTTGCTGAAGCGACTTAAATATAACTTGATTACACAGGCATTTTCAGCACATGATGCTGACCCCTATAAGGAGCTTAAAGTGAGTGATATCGATTGTTTGCAAGCAATGAATTTGCTGTATGAGATTGCAATACATGATAGGGTATTAAGTAAATCATTTGAAGAAGCTTTTGATTTACGCGGGAATGCAATACAAGCTGAAAAAATTGTATCATTATATGGTTATAATGCTGACTTTGTGTATCAAACTGAAGATTTGATTTGGAAAATTCTGCGTAAGATGTTTGAAACGGACTTCGTTCTATCTAAAGAAGTTAAACAGAGACTTAACTCTTTAAAAATAAACAGAACCGAGGAGAGTTTGCTGAAAAATGCGGTTCTCTTTTTGCAGGAGAGCATAGGGATGTTGTCGGAAATTAGTTTGATGAAAGACTATATTTTTGATACTCCTGAAGTTTATATAAAAAAATATACGGAATCATTCTATCTGATTGATACATACTATAGAAGGGCTGTTTTAGCATGTCAGAAACTAAATCTGGAATCGACTCCTATTAATGATGCGTTAAGCTCATTGAAAAGAAAAGTGGAGAAGGAATATTTTGATTTTACATTCCGGTTGAACAATGAGTGGCTTAAGTGCATGAAGGAGATCAATTTTAACTATAATAAGATTCAGTGCGACAAGCAATATGATTTTTATGAAAATAATATTGCTCCACTTCAGCAGAAAATAGCTGTAATAGTAAGTGATGCGCTGCGTTACGAAGCAGCGGCAGAACTGTTGGGTGTATTACATTCTGATGAAAAGAATGTCTCTTATTTGTCGTTTCAGTTAGCATCTTTACCTTCAATAACTAAGTTTGGGATGGCTAATTTATTACCTGCAAAGAACAGAACATATAATGATGGGGAGATCTTACTGGACGGACAAAAAATCAGTACTACGGAGCAGCGTGAGAATATATTAAAGAATTGGAAAGAAGACAGTAGAGCTGTAACTTTTAAGGAAGTGTCGGAAAGTAATGCACAACAAAATAGAGAGTTGTTTAAGTCGAATGTGGTTTATGTCTATCACGATATGATTGATAAGACCGGACATAAGGGTACAGAATGGGACACTTTTAAGGCTGTTGAAACTGCTGTTGAGGATTTGGCTAAATTGGTAAAGAAAATATTAAGTGGATATAATGTAGCAAAAGTCATTGTTACTTCTGATCATGGTTTCATTTACAATGATTTTGATATTGCTGAAGCTGATAAGAATGAGATGGAAGATACCGAAATCGTAGAATTGGATGCAAGGCATTATATTACAAAAAATCATTCTGAACTTTCCATTGGATATAAAATTCCACTATTTAGTGTTTCTAATTATCAGGAACCATACTATGTTGTGATACCTGATGCAGTGAACCGCTTTAAAAAAGCGGGATCGCGATATCGTTTTACCCATGGGGGAGGAAGTTTGCAGGAGTTAGTAATACCGATTATTGAATGCAGACGAAAAGATGAGAATATAAAGAAAAAGGTTGATTTCATTTTAGCCACTCCTGATAAGGACTTAAAAGTGGTATCGAATACTCTGCGTTTGAGTATAATGCAGAAAGATCCTATTTCCGCATCCGAAAAGGAAAGAGTGGTAGAGATTGGCATTTATGATAATGATCGCCTTGTTTCCGAAACAGTGTCTTTGAAGTTAAATTCAATTGATCCTAAGCCTTCTAATCGTATTCAGAATATCTCTTTAGTTTTGAATAACAAAACGAATGCATCTGTGCTGAAATTGAAGATTTATGATTTGGAGGATAAGCTTAACGCTCTTATTGAACAGAATATTATAAATAATACCTTAATGGCAAGAGATTTTTAATGATGGATTTACAAAAAAAAATAATAAATCATTTTGAAGGTAAAGTTGTCCGAAAAGATTTAGCTTCAATGGTTAAAGGGAATTTACCGGTTCCTACTTATGTTGTAGAATATTTGTTGGCACAATATTGTGCAACTGATGACGAGCAATTGATTGGTGAAGGGGTTGAGCAAGTTAAGAATATTATTAGGAATAATTATGTTCATCGTGCTGATTCAGAAAAGATAAAAGGGAAAATTCGCGACCTGGGTCGGTTTACTATTATTGATAAAGTGAACGTGGAGCTGAATGATCGTAAACAAAATCAATATGAAGCAACGTTTGCTAATCTTGGAATTTCAGGAATCCCGCTGAATGATGATGTAGTACAGAATAATCCAAAACTTTTAAGCGGTAATGGTGTCTGGTGTATTTTAACAATGGAATACAATCATTCCGATTCAGCTAAAATCCGTTGGGAAATAGATGATTTGAAACCTATTCAGATATCGGCAGTTGATATGGATGGGTATATAGATAATCGTAAGGAGTTTACAACTGAAGAGTGGGTTGATTTATTGATCCATTCAGTTGGTTTAAAGCCTGATCAATTAAATAAGCGGGATAAGATGATTCAGCTTGCGAGACTTTTACCACATATTGAGAATAACTTTAACTTTATTGAGTTAGGACCTAAAGGTACAGGGAAATCACATGTTTTTCAGGAGCTTTCACCTCATGGAGTTTTAGTGTCTGGTGGTGATGTTACATCAGCAAGGTTGTTTGTAAAATATTCAGGTAACAAAGAGATATTGGGTCTTGTTGGTTATTGGGATATAATTGCTTGGGATGAATTTGAACATCAACCCGGTAAAAGAATCGATCCAGTTATGATTGATACAATGCAGAATTACCTTGCTAATAAATCATTCAACAGAGGAAAGGGCTCGCATGAGGCTTCAGCATCAATGGCATTCATTGGAAATACTAAACATACGGTTCCATTTATGTTAAAGAATACACATTTATTTGAATCAATACCTGATGCGTTTATAAAAGGTGCATTCTTGGATAGAATTCATACATTTAATCCCGGGTGGGAAGTGCGTGTGTTGAAGAAGTCGTCCTTTAGTAATGGATTAGGTTTTATAACTGATTATTTGGCGGAGATTCTTCATGAATTAAGAAAACAGGATTTCTCTCCAATTATGAGTAAGTATGTGAAACTCGATTCTTCTCTTTCTGAACGTGATCATATGGGTGTACGTAAGACTTTTTCAGGTCTAATGAAATTAATATATCCTGATAAAAACATAACTAAAGATGAGGTATTTGAATTAATTAATTTTGCAGTTGAAGGTAGAAAACGGGTAAAAGATCAACTTTATATTATAGATGAGACTTTTAAACATGAGCCGGCAGATTTTAAATATACCGTTTTGTCTTCCGGAGAAGAGGTATCCGTGAAAACTTTAGAATGTTTGAACTTACACGAAAAGAAAATGCTTCTTGCAGAAAATGACAAAGAAATTGAAATGGTTGAGGAACCAACTAAACGTGCTCGAATAAAACAAGAGAATAAATCTATTAAAAATATAAATGTTAGAGAAAATCAAACCGGAATCTCATATGAGCTTCTATTTGCTGACTATTTAGATGGGGCAAGTGAAGTGAAAATTGAAGATCCTTTCATTCGTTATCCTTATCAAGTGCGTAACTTAGTAGAGCTTTTAAGCCTTATCATTAAACTTAACAATGATGAGAAAAGTATAAAAGTTCACTTGATAACATACAACGATGAAGATAAAATTCCGGATAGTATAGATGCTTTTAATGAAATTATTGACTCTATGGCTGATACTAGTATCGAATTTTCTTATGAATTCAAAGAATTCCATGATCGGAAGATTGTTACAGATAACGGTTGGGAGATTCTTTTAGGTCGAGGATTAGATATCTTCGAGAAAAGGTCGGGTTTCACTATAGAGGACTATGTTCAGGAAAAAAGGCGTTGTAAAGATTTTAATGTAATATATATTCCAGATGTAATTGAATAATCAATTGATTTATTATTTAATAATTAAAACACACATGAATTCAAATAAATTTCAAGAAGAGATCACTGAATTAAACAGAAGTCAGGAGTTAAAATTTGATTTCTTTGGTAATCTGCCAACAGCAGAGATTGAAGCTGTTTATAAAAATGGTAAATTTATTGATCTTGAAACAGGTAATGAAGTTGTCTTAAAAGATGATTCACATGTAAAAATAAAAACATTATTGAAATCAATATCAAATGAAGACTTTAAAAGGCATGCTAATGTAAAACACAAAAAAGTTCTTCCAGTTGATTCATTTCTAATAATGAAATTACCTATAAAAACATCAGTTTTTTACTTTTTAAAGATAAAAACTCATGAACCATTAATTATGGTCAAGAAAGGCAATAAAAAATCTATTTGTATGCCTTGTGCTTTTTCTGTAGTTGAAATTGTAAATTGTAACAATAAAAAAATCGAAAATTATGATCCGATTGAATCAACTTCATTAAATCAGATTTTTACCCAAGCTTCAATGAAATTTAGTGAAAATTATAAATCACATACTGCCAATATATATAATTGCACTTTTCTTGAAGATACAACTCCGTTGGAGGGTTTAAGGTTTTGAAATAAAATATGATACCCCTAAAAAACTGGATAACGAGTTAAGATATAGCGATGAAATAAAAAACATTATCTTTAACAAAAAACTCATGTCCACAACAAGAAAAAATTCAACAAAGAATTCGAAACGAAAGTCGTTTAAAATCGTAAAAGGAACGCGAAACATTAGAATCATTAGCGAAAAAGTACGAACTTTTGCCCAGTCAAATTTCGTCATGTAAAACGCAAGCGTTACAAAATTTCGGTCAGGTATTTACCTCAGATAAACCAGAGAAGAAAGAAAAAAGATGATTGATTCTGAAAATGTATCTCTGCCTATGAGCACCTAGCTTAATTTGCTCTCCATCCCCGACAGCAATTTTTATTACGTTCACAAAGGAGAGAGCGAAAAAAAAATCTACAAATACTTCGTCAGCTTGATGAGCAGTATTTCAAGATACCTTTTTAAGGTGTTCTAAGGTGTTGACGCAAACCATTTAAAAACATGGTAAGCCCTAAATCTTTAATACAGAGAAGGGAAGTCAATTTACAAGCGATATTTTCATTAAGGTATTACTCGAAAATGAGATAACAATATAGATGGACAGCAGAAGCCGTGACTTGGATAATATTTTTTATCTAACGATTATAGCGTACTGTAAAATATGAACACATTTATTTAAATGTTTATGAAAACGGTTTATCTATGCGGAAAGGTTGGAAGGATATTTTCAGTTTTACAACAACAAACGACCGCAGTAGTCTTTGTCTTATAAAATGCCTGTTTTTCTTACGCATAGGTGGCATAAAGCATACTTAAAAAGAAAAACAATCTTAACTTGCTAATAAATTTCTCAGTAAATTGGGAGTAGTACTATATTAAAACTGCATTATTCTTGTATATACTGACACCGGAAGAAATGCACAGACAGAATCGAAATAAAAAACGCAATTATAAAAAGAAATCCATAAGTTTGGAGGCTAGCCTCCAAACTTATGGATAAAAAACTAATTTTGTTAAAAACCTGTAACAGTTATTTAGGACTAGTCAAATTTTGAATTATAATTATGGTTGTATATAATTAATAAAGTATTAGTTTTGTGAGAAATAACAATTAAAAGTGAAAAGAATAAAAAAAATTAAATAGCAAAACGATGAAAACAGAAAAAAAAGAAACAGACAGAGAAATTCTGCAACTTACTATTAATGGTAAAAAGTACGACTGGAATCAAGAGTCTATAACGGGTGCTAAAATTAGGGAGCAAGGTAACATCCCTCTTGAAGATGAAATTCTCATTGCTATCAAAAAACCTTGGGATGACGAACAAGTAACTGATGAAAAACAAGTGAATCTTACTCGTCATGAAATAGAAGAATTCTATTCAAAAGAGAAACATTTTAATGTAACTCTCATGGTTAATGGTAGACCTAATCAATGGAATGAGAAAAGAATTACCTTTGAAAAAATAATTATTTTAGCTTTTGGCTCCTATGATCCTAATCCTAATAAGGTTTATACAGTTACTTACGATAGAGGACCGCGTCAAAACCCTGAAGGAAGTATGGTTAAAGGTGATAAAGTTTTTGTGACTGATAAAATGATATTCAATGCTACAGGGACAGATAAATCGTAGTCAAGATTTAAAACGATTAAGAGATGAAGGATATGAGGTAGAAGTGAAAAACGGATACCTTATTATTCATCATATTCCATATGTGAATAGTAAACGAGAAGTTAAATTTGGTAAATTAATTTCACCTCTTTCGTTAAATAACAATGTTACAATTAGACCTCAAAACCATGTTGTAAGTTTCATGGGGGAATACCCATGTAACAATGATGGAACAATAATTACTGCAATACAACATTCAGGACAAACGGACCAACTCTTATTTGATGGTATTGTGATAAATTTTTCCTTTTCCAATAAACCACCAAATGGGTATAGTAACTATTACGAGAAGATGACGCGGTATGCTGAAATTATTTCAGCACCTGCTAAATCACTCGATAAAACAGTTACAGCAAAAACATTTAAAGTCATTGTTGATAACGAAGACGAAACTGTATTTAATTATATAGATACGAATTCCAGTAGGGCAAATATATATCAATTAAATTCTAAATTTAAAGGTCAAAAAATAGCAATTATAGGTTTGGGTGGAACGGGATCTTATATATTAGATTTTGTTGCCAAAACTCCAGTGGATGAAATCTTACTTTTTGATTCAGATGAATTCCTTCAACATAATGCTTTTCGAGCTCCGGGAGCGGTATCAATTAATATATTAAACAAAAAATTAAAAAAAGTTCATTATTTTGCTGAAGTTTATTCTCAAATACGAAAAGGTATAACTCCTTATGCTGAAAATGTTACAGAAGAAAATATTGAACTATTAAAAGGGTTATCTTATGTATTTATTTGTATTGATAGCAACGCTGCAAAAAGTTTAATTATATCATATCTAAGAGATTTTGGTGTAACTTTTATAGATGTCGGACTTGGAGTTAATATTGTGGAAGATAATCTTATCGGAACATTGAGAGTAACAACTGGTACAACGTCAAAATTTGATCACATTTCTAATAGAATAGGTTTCGACGTTATTGAAGACAATGAATATGCTACAAATATTCAAATCGCAGATTTAAATGCTTTTAACGCTTTAATGGCTGTAATTAAGTGGAAAAAACTATGTGGCTTTTATCAAGACTTGAAGCAAGAATATAATTCTACTTATACTATAAATACTTCACAATTAATTAACGAAGATTTTATTTAATTATGAATAAACCCGAAGATCTTTCTAACATTTATAATTTAAGAAACAATTTTACTGTAATTGGGCTTACTGGCCAAATCGGGTCAGGCTGTTCCGAAATTGCTGAACAGTTATCTAAAGGTTTTAATGACAAAGACTTTGAAAGCCCTCGTGAAATAGGAACTGACAAGACAACACTCAAAATTGTGCACAACTCGTATAGAAAATACCGAATTGTTTACAACTATGCGAGGGACAACTTTAAAAGTTTCGAAAGAATAAACTATAAAGATGTTCTTGTGCTATTTCTACTCCAAAACTCATTTGAGGATTTTATTAATTTTTTGGAATCTAATGAAGTGAGAAAAGAACTCTTAGCCCTTAAGCTTTCAAATAGTTTTGAAAGTGAAATTGAGGAATTAAAGAATTTAAAAATAAATTTTGAAAGTTTATCGGATAAATATTCTTCAATTGATGTAATGAATTTAAAAATGGACAAAAATTGTAAGAAACTATATGAATTTTATTTTAAGTCTGATTTCCTTTCATTTTGTAAAAAGTTTCATGAGGTATTAAAAAAGCATTCACTTTTAAAACGTAATAAAATCTTACAGATTATATCAACAAATCTCAGAAAGTCGGGCAAACCGTTTGAATTTTCAGATATTTCAGCTGATAATATTTTTACGATTGTTAAAGTAATTAATTATATAATAAAGAGTTTTAGACAAACCACTGGAGAAGGAAGAACTCAATTTGTAATTGACGATCTAAGAAATCCAATGGAAATTATGTATTTGAAACAAAGATTTGCAGCCTTTTATACAATAGCCTCAAGTCGAGATTATGAGGAAAGAGATTCTATTCTACATGATAAATATGGATCCGAAGAATTTGAACAGTCTGAAGAATTTTTTAAAGAGGAATATAAGAGTAGTAAAGCTCATGAATTTTACAAAGCTAATATATCTGATTGCATTCAACAAGCAGATATTCATATCTCTTTTTTGACAAGCAGTCAAGCAAAAGATATGAATGATAAAATTTCAAAAGAGAATAATGTTAGTTGTAAAACAAAGACTACTACTCCTCCTTACTTTAGTTGGCAAGTACAGCTTTTAAAATATATTTCTTTAATAAGCCACCCAGGTCTCATAACTCCAACTCCAGAGGAAAGATGTATGCAAATGGCATTTACAGCAAAACATAACTCAGGATGTGTTTCAAGACATGTAGGAGCTGCAATAACTGATGAAAATTTTTCAATTAAAGCGGTTGGTTGGAACGATGCACCTTTGGGCCATGTTCCTTGTGTTTTAAGGAATGCTGAAGATTTGTTGAATCAGAAAAATGATATTGATTCGTTTACAAAATTTGAGAGAGAGAATACTAAGTTTTTTTTAGCTTTGAATGAAAATTTTAGAAATCAAATCAATGATAATAAACAAAAATTAAAGGGTAGGAATGTTTGTTTCTGCTTTAAAGATATAAAGAATTCATTGACAGATGGAAAAAATCAAGTACATACCCGTTCATTACATGCTGAAGAAAATGCTTTCTTACAGATTGTAAAGTACGGTGGTACAGGGATTGAAAATGGAAAATTGTTTACTACTGCAAGTCCATGTGAGCTATGTGCAAAAAAAGCATATCAATTAGGTATAAAAGAAATTTATTACATAGACCCTTATCCTGGTATTTCAGATGACCAAATACTCTTGTCTGGCAGTAAATCCATAAAACCCAGATTATTTAATGGCGCTATAGGCAAAGCCTATCATTGGTTATATGATCCGATAATGTCCTACAAAGATGAGTTAACTTTATTGCTTGGTAATAAAATTAATGATTACGCAACACAGCAAAATGTAGATAATGAGGAATTAAAAAAGGAAATAGTAGAATTGCGAAAAGAAAATAAACGGCTAAAGAAAAAAATAATTGTAAGAAAAAAATACGTCTAACAAAGAAAAACAATGAAGCAAATAATTCCAAAATTTGTTGAATTTATACCTGACCAACTTGAAGAAGGTGTACTATACATCTCTATTGAATATTGTACTGCAGTACATAAATGTGCATGTGGGTGTGGAAATGAAGTTGTTACTCCTTTTTCTCCAACCGACTGGAAATTAACTTTTGATGGTAAAACTGTTTCTTTAAATCCATCAATTGGTAATTGGAGTTTCGATTGTAAATCACATTATTTTATAACGAGAAATAATATTCGTTTAGTAAGGCAATGGAAGGACTGGGAAATTGAAGAAGGTAGGAAAGAAGATATAAAAATAAAAAAGATATACTTCAAAAAAAACAAAAAGAAATAATAATATCCTATCTATTTTAATTGTTAATCAAAGACATCATGTTGCAAGTTATTAAATGCAAATCTTTCTAGTCGCCCCAAAAAAAAGTATTTAATCGTCTATGTAACAGTAAAATAGATCGCATTTTACTTGTTTATATCTGCAAGTTTTTGTACAAATGATATATAAACCTAGCAGAAAATTATGCTGACAAAACAACAAGATCGATCACAACTTTCACTGTTCTTTTCACTGGAAAGTACATTGAATCATAAGCACCCGCTATTCATTTTAGCCAATAAAATTGATTGGGAGA
>Ga0172378_10006527_pt1 | contig 10898 bp, 9 predicted proteins | sample GrowelOW332metaG_FD_119755 | JGI IMG/M metagenome (GOLD analysis project Ga0172378, IMG submission 119755) | Groundwater microbial communities from an aquifer near a municipal landfill in Southern Ontario, Canada - Pumphouse #3_1 metaG | ecosystem: Environmental > Aquatic > Deep subsurface >... | reverse complement strand
TGTTGTTAAATACGAACAAGGTGATGTAGCTGCTGCTGGTCGTTGTTTTGCAAAAGCTTTAGAATTGGCTCCTAAAAATGCTGCTGTAAACTTTAACTCAGGTTTAGTTGCTTTGGCAAACGGAGACGATGCAAAAGCTGAAGAATTCTTTGGTAATGCAGGTGGTGTAGGCGACGCTTTGAATTATGTAAATGGCGCTATCGCTATCAGAAAAGCTGATTACAAAAAAGCGGTTACTTTGTTTGGAGATGCTAAAATGAACAATGCTGCTCTAGCTAAAATCTTAACTAAAGATTATGCTGGTGCACGTACAATCCTTGATGGTGTAGAAAAACCAACTGCTACCACTAATTATTTGTTAGCTATTGTTGGTGCTCGCACTAACGATCGCGAATTGGCAAAAGTAAATTTAGAAAAAGCAGTTGCTGCTGATGCTAAATTGAAAGAAAAAGCTGTGAAAGATGTAGAATTTATGGAATTTATGAAAGATGAAGCTTTTGCTGCTATCGTGAAATAAGTTCGTATTTTAATACAAATCAAAAACGGCTGCTCTTTCTGAGTGGCCGTTTTTTTTATTAACTAATCAAATAACTATGAAATCAAAAAACAACATGCTGCTAGCCTTGAAGGTTGTGCACAAACAAAGTAGAGAAGAAGAGATTGCTCTGTTCGGACATTCGATAAATCATCGAAAGGTGTTCAAAAACAGAAAGAAATATGATCGGAAAAGAGATAAGGCGAACCAAGGCAGTTCGCCTTATTTATTTTTGGTGGCCTTAATAAGTTATTGAAATCTGAAAATGCTCTGAAATTTTATACATTTCTAACGAAAGAAAGTACTTACTTCCAAGTGAATTTACCAAATATTCCAGCTATTGCAGAAAAAACGATATAAAAGGGGTATGCTGCACTTAATGCGGCCGTATGAAGTATGAGTCGACTTTGATTAAAAAACGGTAAAAACAGCACCAAGAAGAGCGTATCGACCATCCATTTTGTGGTAAATGTAATAGCCAATGTTTGAAATAATGTTTTTTGCCAAAATCCACCAATGAAAAGGGTTAAAAATAACACTGCAATCATAAAGACTATGATAGCGACTGTCATAGTTTCCCAATCGGTGTATGATTTGGTTTTTGAAGTCCATCGAGTGCGTTGATTTAAGAAGTTTTTGAGTGTTGTTTGTGGATTTGTTTCGACGACCGCTTCGGATGCTTTCAGAAAATCGATTTTACCACCAGCTTGTTTTATAGCCATCATCAAAAATATATCATCGCCTGATGTTTCTTCGTCGTGGAGTTGTTGTTTGTATTTATTCCAAATATCTTTTGTGAAGGCAATATTGGCACCATTTGACATAATTGGGTGACTTAAACCACACGCACCAGCTGCGGATGCTATGAGTGAAGCAAATTCTAGGGCTTGTACTTTTTGGAATAGTGTGTTATTATAGTTCATTTTGACTCCGCCCAGTAATAAGTCAGGGTTATTTTCGGCGAAATAATTAGCGATGAGTTGTAGATGATTAGGTAATAATATGCAATCGGCATCAGTACAAGCAATAATAGTTGCTTCGGTTCGTGAAATAGCTTCGCGTAAAGCATTTTTTTTTCCACAACCAATGGTATCAAAAGTTTTGGCTTGTGGAAATTGGGCACAAAAATCGGCTAATAATTGTCCAGTTTCATCTATTGAATGGTCGTTTGCAAAGATGACTTCAAAATTTTGTGACGTTTGTTTTTTTATGCTCTGTAATAGATTTGGCAAGTTGTAAGCTTCGTTTTTGCAACAAACAACGAGTGAAATAAGTTGATTTTCAATTGGTTTATTCGCTTTGAAGGTGGGTGTTTTTAACCAACCAATGGCAAATGATAAAATCATTAGAACATAAATGCTGGTGATTGAATAAGCGATAATTGAAAACATAAGAAGACACAATAAATTTATAAAATCAGGCTGCTGCCAATGTAAAAATAGATAATTTGGCCGTTGGGCATTTATCTAAAATAGCTTCGGCACAAGCTATAAGAGTGGCGCCAGTGGTGAGCACATCGTCGACAATTAAGACACGTTTATTTTCAAATAATTCTCGGTCGTGAATATCAAAAATGCCTTTGGTATTTTCCCAACGTTCGTAAACCGATTTTTTGGTTTGCGTTGGATTTTCTATCGCTCGAAATAAGTTGGTTGTTTCCACTGGAACGTTCATTACTTCTGATAATCCATTGGCAATCCATTCGGCTTGGTTGTAGCCGCGTTTAGCGAATTTTTTAGGATGCAATGGTACGGGAGCTATAAAATCGAAATTTTGGAAATCTGGTGAGTCGAGTAGTTCTGATCCCGCATATTTACCCATGGTATATCCAATTTCTTTGCCGTCTTTATATTTCAGTTTGTGTAGGATTTTTCTGTAATCAGATCCTTTTTCAAAGTAATAAAATGAGGTGGCACATTCGATGTTAATTTTTCCCCAAAAACGTTTTTCTATTTTATTTTCGCGTTCAAGGTGTAGGTTGGTTCTGGGGAGATGATATAGACATTTTAAGCAAATAACTTCTTCACCAATAGCTAAATTTTCGCCACAAGCGCAGCAAATATTAGGATAAAATAATCCGATGAAATGATGTAAAAGTTCTTTGAATTTCATAATCAACAGATTAAAAAAGTGCAATAATTTTTGGTATAAAAATTATTAGACCAATAACGGCTGTGCCAATAGCAGAAAAAAGGACTGCACCAGCTGCGATATCTTTGACTAATCCAATTTCTTTATTACGATTGGGTTCAATAATATTAGCTAGTTTTTCGATAGCGGTATTCAGTAATTCTATGGTTATTACGAAAGCAATACAGATAATAATAGTTAGCCATTCGAGTGATGAAATATGCAATAAAAAACCGGCTAAGATAACACAAAGCGATACTAAAAAATGAATTTTCAGATTTACTTCACTTTTAAATGCTTGCCATATACCGTTCAAGGCATAACTAAATGATTGGATTATTTTCTGAATTTTATTCATTGGTTATTACCTGTTTAAATCATTCTGCGTAATGTTGATAAGGCAATAAATCTTCTAATTCTTTCTTGATTTCGTCCGCTTTATTTGTAAGAAGTAGATTGAAATCCCAGCCATATATTTTTGCTTTTTTTGCTTTCTTAATCAATCCTTTTTCGTCGATATGATCATTGATATTTTTTAGTTTTTTTGGACTACAATAATCATCGCCACGATAGGTTTCAATATATTTACTCGTTACACTTAATGATAATTCTCCAGGTTTTTCAATAGTTGCAACTGCTTTAATAGTATCTTCGCGTAAATCAATCACTTTGAATGAATAATCCATTGTGATTGTAGAAGTTGTCCAATTTGTTTCTAAAAGGCCTTTATAAACAACAAAGTTGGCAGTTTCTCTTCCCATTAAATCTTTGCCTTTTTCATACTCTCTTTTACTAATTTTTTTCTCAATTAACTTGCCTTTTTTTATTGTTTTTTCAACGTATTCAATTATTTCTTCCTTTTTTTTGTCATCTTTATATGTGCATTTACTTTGACCAAATTTTTTGCCATTATACACAAACAGTAATGCGCATTTATTTTCTATCAGTTGCCTTTTGGTAAGTCCCTCGTAGCCTGTAAATATAAAGTAATCAGGGAATTCTTTTTGTAATTTTTTGATAGTGTTTGGATGTAGTGTAATAGATGTATCTCCATATTCTTCCATAATGGCAACGGTCAATGCACCACGTTTACGAGCCATTTCAGCTTTTAAAGGGGCATCTTGGTAATTACCAACTAGTTCATAGGCAGAAATTGCTTTATTTTGGTCTTTATAATTGCGATTTTCGAATAGTTTTTCAGCTTCTTTGTAAAACTCTTCTCGTAATGTTCGATGTTCTATCTCTATTTTTGCCATAACTTCCGGATTATTGCTATAGTTTTTTTCGATATTGTTTAATATCTTAAGCGCTCTTTCCTTATCACTGTTTTTCCATGATTTAGATAATTCAAGCACTTTGGGCAGTATAATCTCTTTTTTAAGTTGATTAATTTCATCGTTGTGCGCAGTTCCGAATTCAGAAGCTTTGTTAAATAGGTCAAATGCGGTTAAGTGATTATCTATTTTGCTGGATTTTTCAAGTTCTGTTTTACCTTTTTCAAAATATAAATCACATGTTTTTTGTTTGGCCGCTATCCAAGGTGTCTCATAATCTAAATCTTCTACTTTAAAATTAAGAACGCCTATTTGAGCTAATCGTTCCATGGTATTTTGCAATGAAATCCAGTCTCCACCTTGAATGGCGATTTCTTCATTCATCTCTACTTTTTTAAGGGCAGAAGATTTTAGTTTATTTATTTCTTTGAGCGCTTTTTTATAATCCTTTTTCAGAATTTTGACATTGGATTTAGAGGCATCATTATTTACTATTTCTGCGCTTTTAATTGCTTTTCTGACAGCTATTTGTCCAAATATTTGGTTTGTACTAATAAACAGCAAGCTTAGAAAAACAGTAAGTTTTAATAGATTTCTCATAAGTTTTTATTTAAAATGTTTTTAATTAACTAATTACACTCCAATTGACACTGTTTTTTTGGAGTTTGTTGAGTTGCAAATGTAAGATTTTATTTTCATCTAGTTCTAAATTTTGGTCAATTTCCAATAAATCTTTTGCTACGGTGCGTGCTACTTGAAGAATTTGTCCATCGTGAGCCAAGTTCGCAATTTTCAAATCAAAGGGTAAACCACTTTGTTGTGTGCCATCCATATCGCCTGGACCACGTAGATTTAAATCGGCCTCAGCAATCACAAAACCATCCGTCGAATCTACCATAATTTGTAGGCGTTTACGCGTTTCGTTGGCTAATTCGTAGCGTGACATTAATAGGCAATAACTTTGCTCGGCTCCTCTTCCTACTCTACCTCGTAATTGGTGGAGTTGTGATAATCCAAAACGTTCTGCATTTTCAATAATCATCACCGATGCATTTGGTACATTTACGCCAACTTCGATAACTGTAGTAGCCATCATAATTTGAGTTTCACCTGACACAAAACGACTCATAGCAATTTCTTTATCAGCAGGTTTCATGCGTCCATGCATCATGCTAATTTTGTAATTTGGAAATGTCTCGCGCATTTGTTGGTAGCCACTTTCTAGATCTTTTAAATCCAGTTTTTCGGATTCTTGAATCAGCGGATAAACGATATAAATTTGGCGGCCTAAATCAATTTGTTTTTTGATGAATTTATTTAATTCAGCTCGTTTATTATCGAAATAGTGATAAGTGGCAATGGGTTTACGCCCTGGAGGTAATTCATCAATGACTGAAATATCCAAATCACCATAAATTGTCATAGCAAGTGTACGAGGTATGGGTGTGGCAGTCATCACTAACATGTGTGGTGGTTGAATATTTTTTGACCATAATTTAGCGCGTTGTGCAACCCCAAACCGGTGTTGTTCATCGATAATGACGAGTCCTAGATTATGAAATTCAACTGAATCTTCAATCAGCGCATGTGTACCAATGAGTATATGTAAAGAGCCATTTTTCAGTTCTTCGGCAATGATTGTTCGCTCTTTCTTTTTGGTGGAACCAGTCAATAATTTGACATTTATCCCTATTTTGCTAATTGTTTCACTGATAGATTGAAAATGTTGTGTGGATAATATCTCGGTTGGTGCCATTATACAAGCCTGAAAACCATTGTCAACAGCAATTAAAGCGGTCATAAGTGCTACCATGGTTTTACCGCTTCCAACATCACCCTGCAGAAGCCGATTCATTTGTTTGCCAGATGCTAAATCAACTCTAATTTCTTTAATCACTCGTTTTTGTGCACCTGTGAGTTCAAACGATAAACATTCTTCATAAAAACGATTAAAAAAGTTTCCAATAGAACCAAAAATATAACCTTTATATTTTTGTTCACGTAATTTTGTTTGTCGAATAATACTTAGTTGGATGAAAAATAGCTCTTCAAATTTCAATCGGCGTTGCGCTTTGCTTAAAAGGTCGGCATTTTTTGGAAAATGTATATTGTTGATTGCGTCTGTACGAGACATTAAAGCAAATTTCTGAATCATTGATAATGGTAAAGTTTCTGAAATATGCAGGGTGTGATCGGAGAGAGCAGAAAATACCATTTTTCTGATAGCAGCGGAATTTAGAAAATTGCTTTTCATTTTTTCCGTGGTATTGTAATAGGCTTGTAAACCTATATTTTTTTGTTCATTTTCTTCCGTCAATGGCTCAATTTCGGGATGGGCGATGTTTAGTTTTGTGCCAAAGCGTGCAGGTTTGCCAAAAGCAATATATTCTTGATTTAATCGGTATTTATTTTCTACGAATTTAATTCCTTTAAACCAAACTAATTCAATGAAACCAGTATTGTCGGTGAAAGTTGCGACTAAACGTTGACTACGACCTTCACCACGTTTTTCGAAACTGATGATTTTGCCTTTTAATTGAATATAAGGCATGTTTTCGTTTGCTTCACGAATGGTGTAGAAACGGCTGCGGTCAATGTATTTATAGGGGAAATAGGTAATCAAATCTTCTACCGTACGCATTCCGAGTTCTGCCAAAAGCGTGGTGGCACGTTTTGGTCCTATGCCAGGAATGTAGTTTATGTCGGTATTAAGATTCATGCATTACTCTTTTAGTTGTTGTAAAAGCGCTTCGCCAATTAATAAGTCGAATGGTGTAGTTAGTTTTATGTTTTCGACATTACCTTCTACTAAATGAATTTTTTGTCCACTGGCTTCCACTACACTCGCATCGTCTGTGAATGAGGGAGAAAAAGGTTGGTTAAAAGCATTTAGAATAACAGGACTATGGAAAACTTGTGGTGTTTGAATAGCACGAAATTGTGCGCGATCAACTAATATATTTTCAGAATTTTCTACTTTACGTATGCTGTCAACTATTTGGATGGCGGGAATAGCGTTCCCATATGTTTCAGCTTCTGAGAAGCAACGTTCTAATGTATCTTTACTTACAAAAGGACGAACGCCATCATGAATGGCAATAAGTGCATTTGGTTTGGCAAATTGTAATCCATTTTTGACGGAATAAAAACGTTCACTACCTCCTGCTATGGTTAGATGTGGTATGGTAAAATTATATTTTTTACAAAGTGTTTCCCAAAAAAGCATTAAATCGCCTGGAAGTACAAGTATAAGTTCTATTTGGTTATCGAAATGGTAAAATGTTTCTAGAGTGTGCATCACAATTGGTTGACCACATAGTGGCAAAAACTGTTTTGGTACTTCGTTTTTCATACGTGTACCTCGACCGCTGGCTACTATGATGGCTTGATGAATCATATTATGAGTGCTGAAGTTAACAGTTATGATTGACGCACAAGCACATAATCAAGGGTTGCAAGGAGTGCTTGTTTGACATCATTATTTGGGAAATCAATAAGACAATTGTATGCTTTTGTGCGGAATTCTTCCATTTTTTTTTGTGCATATTCAATGCCTTGATATCGCTTTACTAATTCATCTAGAAAGGATATATTTTTATCGATTAAATCACTGTTTTTAATGATTTCTGAAATTTTTTTACGCTCATTTTCAGAAGCTTTTGTGAGCGCATGAATAAGTGGTAAAGTTATTTTACCTTCACGTATATCATTGAAAATTGGTTTCCCAATATCTGCTTTTGGTGTATAATCGAAAATATCATCTTTAATTTGAAAACAAATGCCCAAATTTTCACCAAATGCACGTAAGGTTCTTTTTTGTTCTTCACTACCTTTTGTTGAAATAGCTCCACCTTCCATGCAGAGTGCAAAAAGTATAGCTGTTTTTTTGCGAATGATTTCATAGTAATGGTTTTCATTCGCTTCTTTATAGGCATTTTGAAGCTGGAGTAATTCGCCAACAGTGATTTCTTTGCCAAGTTCTACCAAACAATTGGTCAATTCAAAATCGTGAGCACGCGCCATAAAATCCATTGATGTGGTGAGTAAATAATCACCTGTTAGCACTGCTGTTTTGTTGTTGAATAAGGCGTTTATAGATGGTTGACGACGGCGTTCAAACGTATTATCTACCACGTCGTCATGAATGAGGCTTGCTGTATGTAGTATTTCAAAAGCTGCTGCTACAAAATAGGTTTTTTCGTTGATTTGACCGCAAATTTTCGCCGATAGAAGTACCAAAATTGGACGAATTTGTTTGCCTTTACGTTGTTGTAAGTGGGTGAATACCGAACCTAATAAATTGTCAGAGGTGTCAAAAGCCGTGGCAAAAAGAGCTTCGAATTGTTTCAAATCTTCAATTATGGGTGCTTTTATGAGTTCCACTTCATTCATATTTCAATAGGCGTAAATTAGACTTGCAAATGTAGCAAAAATAATTAAATCGCGGGGTAAGATTTTTTAGTTTTAATATTTAGAATAAATTTATGCTAGATATCATCTAATAGTAATAATTTGAATTAGTTATCTTTCTTTTAGCTCTTTTAATCGTTGTTCTAGCTTTATGAGGTCATCACGGTATTGTGCAGCTTCTATAAATTCTAGTTTTTTGGCAGCTTCTGTCATCTGTTTTCGTGTGCGTTCTATCGTTTTTTCAAGTGCTTTTGGTGTCATGTATTGGACAATAGGATCTGCTGCAATATTCATTTGTTCTGGTTCTACATAGAATTTTTCTTGTGGATGTTGTGAACCTAAAGCTGATGTTGTGCGTCTTGTAATTGATTGCGGGGTAATATTATGTTCTTCGTTGTATTTTAACTGTTTTTGTCGGCGTCTACTTGTTTCATCAATAGTTAGTTGCATACTTTTAGTAATTCTGTCAGCATACATGATTACTTTTCCGTTGAGATTGCGAGCTGCTCGACCGGCTGTTTGAGTGAGGGAACGATGATTACGTAAAAACCCTTCTTTGTCAGCATCAAGAATTGCCACTAATGAAACTTGTGGCAAATCTAATCCTTCACGTAGTAGATTGACTCCAATTAGGACATCAAATAATCCATTGCGCAAATCTTCCAAAATTTGTACACGTTCTAATGTTTCTACATCGGAGTGAATATAACGACATCGTAAACCCATTTTGTCAAAATACTTGTCAAGCTCTTCCGCCATTCGTTTTGTGAGTGTTGTCACCAATACACGTTCATCTTTTTCGGCACGAATAGTTATTTCTTCCATTAAGTCATCTATTTGATTGAGACTCGGACGGACTTCAATGGTAGGATCGAGTAAGCCAGTTGGCCTAATAACTTGTTCAATAATAACACCTTCCGATTTAGCTAATTCATAATCGGCTGGTGTTGCGCTTACAAAAATGGCATTTTTGATCACCTCTTCAAATTCTTCAAATTTCAGTGGACGGTTATCCATAGCCGCTTGTAGGCGAAATCCATAATCTACTAAATTTTTCTTTCGCGAAGCATCTCCTCCAAACATGGCACGAATCTGTGGAATAGTGACGTGACTTTCGTCGACCATGAGTATAAAATCTTTTGGGAAATAGTCGAGTAGGCAGAATGGACGGCTACCAGGTGGTCTACCATCAAAATAACGCGAATAGTTTTCAATGCCAGAGCAATAACCTACCTCACGAATCATTTCTAAATCGTAATTAACACGTTCATATAACCGTTTAGCTTCATACGGTTTTCCTATTTCTTGGAAATAATTAACTTGCTCGCCTAAATCCAAGGCTATTTGATCGAGCGCTGAATTAATGCGTTCTTTTGTAGTTACAAAAATATTTGCTGGATAGATGTTATAATTGTCAAATGTGCTAAGAATATGCCCAGTTATAGGGTCAATAGATTCGATACTATCTATTTCATCTCCCCAAAAAATAACGCGTAGGATGAAATCTGTGTACGCCAAAAAAATATCGATTGTATCCCCTTTGACTCGGAAGTTTCCACGATTAAGTTCAAGCTCATTACGCGTATAAAGAGCTTCTACCAGTTGACGTAAAAAAACGTTGCGAACTATTGTTCCTCCTTTTTGTACGGTAATACAAGTTTGAGCAAAATCGTCAGGATTACCAATTCCATAAATGCATGATACAGAAGAAATTACAATAACATCTTTGCGTCCAGATAGTAGTGAAGAGGTCGTGGATAAACGTAATTTTTCAATCTCAGCATTGATGGCTAAATCTTTTTCGATATAGGTGTCTGAAACAGGTAGATAAGCCTCTGGTTGATAGTAATCATAATACGACACAAAATATTCTACTGCGTTTTCTGGGAAAAAGGCTTTAAATTCACTGTATAATTGAGCCGCCAAAGTCTTATTATGGCTTAAAATAAGTGTTGGTCTGTTTAAATTTGCAATCACATTAGCCATGGTAAATGTTTTACCAGATCCAGTTACTCCTAACAGTGTTTGAAATGGTACACCCTGTTCGACTCCCTCTGTGAGTTGTCGAATGGCCTCTGGTTGGTCGCCAGTAGGGCAAAATTCAGATGTTATTTTAAATTCAGACACGTTGATTTTACGCTAAATAATGACTAAATAATGTATTTTTTATTAAGGAACTCTTGCAAAGGTACTCTTTTTTTCAACTAAAATATGTTTATTTCTGTTATTATCTAGCTGATAAATTGTTCATAACTTGTTTAAAAACCCTCATTTCATCGTTATAGTTTTATTATTTTACCCCGTAAGTAGTAAAAAACCATGGATATTACACATTATTTTAAAAAAAATTATTAAATTTGCTCCCTATTAGTTGATAACTTCCTAAAGTTGTCACTAGATTTATATAAAACATCCAAAATCGCAATACTATGAATCGCCTACAATCTAGTTTTTCAATTTTAATAATCGTTTTTCTGAGCTTTGTTCAGTCTGCTGTAGCTCAAGTCACGATTACTGCGAATCCTGTAAGCCCAGTTTGTTCTGGTACT
>Ga0172378_10006526_pt1 | contig 10900 bp, 10 predicted proteins | sample GrowelOW332metaG_FD_119755 | JGI IMG/M metagenome (GOLD analysis project Ga0172378, IMG submission 119755) | Groundwater microbial communities from an aquifer near a municipal landfill in Southern Ontario, Canada - Pumphouse #3_1 metaG | ecosystem: Environmental > Aquatic > Deep subsurface >... | reverse complement strand
TTAAAATGCCCGAGAAATCGGGCTTTTTTAATTTTAAAAATCATAAAAATGTGATTAATATCTTATATAAAAACAGATTGTTTTTTTCATTGTGAAACTAAAATAATAAATTTATTCTCTTATTTTGAAATAGCAAACCTACATTTACGAAAACCAATTAAGAGAAACTGATTAAAAAACAATTAAATAATTTTGCTGCCTTGAAAACAATTGCCGCTTAAAAAATTAAAATCTAATTTTTAAGTCAGACTGTTTCTCAAAGGAATATTCCTGAAATAATCAACTCCGTTGTGTTAATCTAATAGCAATAAGAAGGATACCTGAATGGATATTACTGATTATGTTCCTAAGGATAGTTTAGACAGTACTCATATCAACGATCTCGATAAAATGAGCGATGAAGAGATTGAACCGATTATTCCTGCTCTTTTAGCAGAAACCAGGCATCTGGATTGGCCAGTTACCGAAGGGGTTCTGATGGTTCTTTCAAAACATCAAAAGCTTTTGACACCCCTAGTGAGGAATCTTTTGCAGCCTTTCAATGAAGACAATGAAATGAAATACATTGTCTTAAGTTCTTTGCTGCCTTTCTTTGAATTGAGCAAAGATAATCCGCTTTTAGGTGATATTAAAAGAATTGCTTCTGCTCCAACTGATGGAGAAAAGGATAAAGAAGCTGATTTTGTTGCTCAAAGCTTATTAGAGGCAGACGGGTTTACGGCTTCGAATTAGCATCATCTGAAGAATCGTTTTTCTTTCCCTGCTCATAATCATCGAATGAAGTAATAGTCTTTGCTTCTTTTTGAGCCTGACCGATGTTGGATAAGTCTAAGACATCATTAGCTTCTCGGACTCTTTCATGAGCCTTAAGGGCTGATAAATCAGGATTCTTTCTCGAATATTTGCTTTCCCAGTCATTGCTTTCCTGATTCTTTAAAGCTCGGTTATTGATGTTGTGTTTAGCATCATCCAAGTCTTTTGCTGAGTCATAGAAAGGCTGATTATTATCAACCACCATGGTATAGGAAGCGTAATCATGCAAGGATAGACGCTGCTTTGAAAGAATGCGGATGATGTAATCAAGAATCATTAGGAAACCAGTTAAGATGATACCTAGCCATAACGAATTCACCAACAGGAAAAGCCAATATATATAGATGAATATATAGTGGATCAAGATTTGCCATTTCTTGGCCTTATAGCCGCGTTTATCAATGATGGAAAGACCTAGGAACAGTTTTCCCAAAGTTTTGCCGTCCTTTAAGCAAAGAGGGATAATTATGAAAAAGATCAAAGGAATAGCGATAACTCCTGGCAAACGGGAATATTAAGTAATGTTATTGAAGATTGCCTGTCTTGTGAGCAAGTAAGGCTGTTTATAGACATCAGTGAAGGCAGTCACATAAAGCCCGGATTGTTCAGACACGGAGAAGTAGTAATTGTAGAGCTTGGTAATAGTGTCTTCATCTCTAGCATCAACTTTAGCCTGAATGGCCTCTTTTAAAACTGGGCGTTTGGTATAGTCTTTGACTCCATTAAGGGAATAAGCTTCATAATAATCATTTTCGTTAGAGGTGGCAGTCAAGTTATAAAGATTCTGATTCATCCAGATGAAGGCATTTGCCTGAGTCGGTTTATCGGAAGAAGAATTAAAATCGGCGTTTTCATAATTGACACAAAAGTCGGTATAATAATAAACTATTTTGTCTTCGGATATTTTATAGCCATCCTTATCATCATCAGTTGCTCTAATTATACTGACATTATTGTTTGTGTAGGCTGAATAAGTAGGTGAAGAAGAAGTTTCATCTTTTTTGATTAAGCCGCTGTCCACTAAGAAAACAGCGCTCTCTTGGAATATTTGATCGCCATTAAAAGCTTTATAGATAGGACCATTGCAGGCAAAGTACATACCAATAAGGCAAACAATTGTAAAAGCCATATCAATCAAAAAGGCGCCTATTGATTTAAAGAATCCCACTGACTCGATGGAATCCGGAGTCAGTTTCTTCATCCGATTTACTTTCATATGCCTACCTCGAAGAATCTCTTAAGACTACTGTTCCTGGAACTATTGTTCTCTTAGCTATTACGTTTTTATGCTTGATCAAAGTATTTACCATATAGACAGCTAACTGAGTCATATCCGGAATATTGACTTTGTAGGTAGTGATAGCTGGTGTAGAAATTTCTGAGATGATGCTGCCATCAAATCCAACTACACTGATATCATTAGGCACATTGATATTCTTATCCCGCAAATTCTGAATTAGACGGAAAGCGACTTCATCGCAATTGCAGAAAAAAGCCTGAGGGAGCTTGTCTGGAAGCTCAATCTTCAGAAAACGTCCGTTGCTGTCTCGGTCCTCAATCTGCTTGATATGCTCTTTGTTGCCAGTCAAAGTCATGGCTCGGCAATAGCCTAAGTAACGGTCCATGATGGAGGAGGTCTGACTGATAGAACCGACATAAGTGATATCATTCAGTCCTTTATCAAGCAAATGCTTGGTCAGAAGGTAAGAACCAATCATGGAATCAGCGATGATGGAGTTAATGGAATAATTGGCGTCATAGAAATCTAAGAAGAAATAAGGGATGCCTTTCTTTGCAATCTCATCAATATAAGCACGGGACATTTCACCCATGAAGATAATGCTGACTACTCCCTTCTTATTGAGTACTGGAGGAATATAGTTAGCTTTTTCTCTGATATCGGAGACAATCTCTAAAAGAGTTGTATAGCCTTCACTATTGAGCTTCTGAAGCAAGGTGTTGTACATATTGGAATAGAAGGAAGAATCCCCGAAGAATTTCTCGGAGACGATAATGACCACTGTCTCTTGATCAGTGCCATTGGTCTTTGCGGTTGTTTTCAAGTAGCCCATTTCATCGGCAACTTCATAAATCTTCTGACGGGTTTCTTCTGAAACTCCGTCTTTTCCTGATAAGGCTTTGGAAACGGAAACAATAGAGACGTTCAGTTTTTTAGCAATATCGGCCATCTTGACACTTTTACTCATGTTATTTACCTCTTTGTTTTTTCTATGAGCACCCGCATGGTTTTCAGCTTGCAGGTATAGGAACCACTAATCTTCAAAGGTGGAACATTAGGAATGCCTTTTTTCATCAAATCTAAGCCGGAAAAGGATTCAGAGCCGTGATTTAGAGTGTAATGATATCTTGGATTCAATCCTTTCAAGAAGAAAGAACCTTGATATGATCCAGTAATTGCAATAATCGCTAGAGCTTTGTTTTTATCTGAGGATACTAGTTCAAATCCACCAAAGGCCGAATTACAGTAGTCGCCTAAAAGATAAGAATTCGCTTTTAGTAAAAAGGAACGCTGTGATTTATAGAACTCAATCTGCTTTTTTATGCTTTGAATATCGGTTCTTGATAGTTTGGTCGGATCCAATTCATAACCTAAATTTCCTGCTAAGGCAATATTAAAACGGTCTTCTAATCTTGATGAATGGTGAGAAATATCATTCATAAAAGAAGAAACATGGCAACACATGGTTTCGTTAGGATATCCAAAGTGGGTACCGCTTTGGATATAAAGCCTTGCTAAAGGGTCAGTATTATCAGAACACCAAATCTGCGGAAAATAACTCAATATTCCTAAATCATACCTAGCACCGCCTGATGCACAGCCTTCAAAGAGCACCTGAGGATATTTTTCCGTCAAAGCTTTCATTACTTTATAGAGATTAACGATGTAACGATAGCCATATTCAGATGCGGGATATTGGGATGAAAAAACATCTGTGAAATTACGGTTATAATCCCACTTAAGATAACTGGCCTTTGTCTTATCCAATACTTTGCAGACGGAATCAAAAACAAATTTGAGTACTTCATCATTGGTCAAGTCCAGCATCAGTTGGTTTCTTTGCCTAATTGGTGTTCTTGAAGGAATGGTCATTGCATACTCAGGGTGTTTTTTATAGAGGAGGGAATTCTCTGATATCATCTCCGGTTCCATCCAAATACCAAATTGCAATCCTAAGCTTCTAATTTCATCCGCTAAAGAAGCAATTCCACCTGTTTTAGTAGGATTGTCAAACCAATCCCCTAATGAAGAAGAATCATCATTGCGGTTTGCAAACCAGCCATCGTCCAAGACAAACAATTCGGCTCCTAGATCTTTGGCTTTTCTAGCCATTCCTATAATCTTGTCATGGTTGAAGTTGAAGTAGACTCCTTCCCACGAATTGAATAAAAGAGGAGGAATCTTCTTATTCTCAGGCAAGATATGTTTTCGAATCAGACCTTGATAATTCAAAGATAAATCATCTAAATTATCGGATACTTCAATTACCGCTTCGGGAGCATAGAAAGTCTCTTGACTTTTCACTTCGTAAGCAAAAAGGAAATCATTGATTCCGGTTTTAATCCTAATATGGTTTTGGTCACCTACTTCAATGCTAGTCTTATGATTACCAGAATAGAGAAGATTCAAGCCGTAAAAAGTGGAATCGTTTTTTACTATAACTAAAGGATTATGGAAACAACTGGAAGAACCTGTATCCGAATCAATTTCCATTCGTCCCCCATTTAAAATAGTTTGATGAAGAATTCTTTCATGGGCCCAGGATCCATCAAAGGAATAAACCGTAGGGGAAGAGCCGTCTAGATCAATCTGAGCACTAGAAAATTTCCGAATTTTAAAAATGTTATTCCCTACATTCTTGATAGAAGAAGACACCGAAAAACCATCACAGTCTTTGAAAGCCGAAACATTGATAATCAATAAAGCCTGAAGACGTTTATCAAGATAGAAAAAGGAATAGCCCTTTCCCTTGTTCTTGGTGGCGGGTAAAGGCGAAGAAGTGGAATATCCTTTGGTTTCCTCATAATGATCAAAAACAAAATCTGAAACCATTGAAGAATCAAGAGCTTCAATAACAATAGATGGTAAGAAATAATCTCCAATTCCATGCTGAGAAAACAAAGGATGACTGATCTTAGAATTAGAAGAAATATAATCCTTTGATAAATAATTTAGCTTACTATTTACCTTAATAGTCAAAAGTTTTAATGAAATTCCATTATTGATTAAAAAAACTGCTTTTGATTTGTGAGATGAAAGGGTTAACATTTCATTATTTTTCATACCTTTATTATGATAATAATAACTAAAATATGCAACTAAAAATGAGAAAACGTTAATTAAATTGCTATAATTTCAGTCAAAGCAAGAAACTAAAAAAACAGAAAAAAAGCGGTGTTTTTCTTTTTTAAGTAAATCATATGAAGCCCTTACAAATATTTCAAATATCAGGCTCGATAACACATTTTTAAGCAACTAAATAATTTTTTGCAGTCATCATTTAATCACTAAATAATAAAAATTAAGTAAAACCAAGTAAATTGATTTCGAGAGGAAAACTAAATTAATATTTCCCACTTAAAAATTTCATAAGAAGAAATGACAAAGCCCGGATTTTGATACAATCCTTTTTCATTTTTGAACATATAAATCAATGCCTTTCAAAAAATAGCTTTAGCAAAAAACGGCTTTATTTTTGCCTTTTTTAGAAAAGCAAAATTGGCTTTCCCTTGTAAATGAAAACCACACAAATTATACTTTTCGTATGAAACTTGTAAAAACCAGACCGGCTACTAAGGATTACATATGGGGTGGCAATAAGCTTAAAAAATGGGGAAAACAGTCTTCCTCTTCTAACATTGCTGAATGCTGGGAACTTTCCTTTAATCAATCCGGTCCTACTTTGATTGATGGCGGTCAGGATGATGGCAAACCATTAATGGATGTAGCTACTAAAAAGGATATTGGTTCTATCCCTGCTTCTTTTGAGTTTTTCCCGGTTTTAATTAAGTTCATTGACAGTGCCTCTAATCTTTCTGCTCAAGTTCATCCTTCTGATGCCTATGCCTTAAAGAACGAAGGACAATATGGAAAGACTGAAATGTGGTATATCATCTCCGCTGAACCTCATTGTGGTTAATATGTTGGATTTAAAAGAAAGACTTCAGCTGAGGAAGTGAGAGCAAAGATCAATGATGGCTCCATCATGGATCTTCTTAATTTCGTAGAAGTGAAACCGGGTGAATGCTATTTCATCAAATCCGGCACCGTCCATGCTATTGGCGGTGGCGTGACCTTGATTGAAATCCAGCAGAACAGCACTTTGACCTACCGTTTGTATGACTACAACCGTCTTGGCAAAGATGGCAAACCTCGTGAACTGCATGTGGAGAAGGCCTTGAAAGTTCTGGACTACGAGCCTTACAATCCTCCTAAATTCAAGAAGCCTTTGATTGGTGAATGCAAGTATTTCTCTTCCAGTGTCTATCCTGTCAAAGATACCATTGTTAAAGCTGATTCCACTTCCTTTAAGTCTTTGTCATTCTTAGGCGGAGAAGGAACAATAGGTGGAATGCCTTATAAGAATGGTGATACTTTCTTCTTACCTAGCAATGAAGAAGCCAGAATAAGTGGAACCGGGCAAGTCGTCATTACCAAGGTCAAATAGATGGAAGATAAAGATTTAGGTTATCTGCTTAATCTTAGGAAAGTAGTCGGACACCGTCCTTTAGTGGCTGCCTTTTCCGTTGTAGTCGTAATCAATGACAACAACGAAGTCTTAATGGAAAGAAGAGCTGATGACCAAATGCTGGATTTTCCAGGCGGATCAATTGAGCTAAAGGAAACAGCTCTGGCTGCTGCTAAAAGAGAGCTTCTTGAAGAAACCGGACTTGTCTGCTCTAATCTAACCTTATTTAATGTTTATTCCGGAGAGTTAGCTTATTACAAGTATTCTAATGGGGATGAAGTGTATGGAGTCGACATTGTATATTTAACTAATCAGGTGAGTGGTAAACTGAAGAAACAGATTGAGGAAGTATCTTCCTTATCATATTATGCTTTAGATGCTATTCCTTCGGATTCAATCTCAAAAAGGAATAAAAAAATCATCAGTGATTTGAAAGACTATCTTAATAAAAGGAATAAGAGGTAAAAACTATGAATGACTATTCTCGCTGGCTGAAAGAAGTTAAGGATCCTGCGATTCTAAAAGAGCTGAAGGGCATGGATGAGAAAGCTGTCAAAGCAGCTTTCTATAAAGATTTGGAATTCGGAACCGGCGGCTTAAGAGGACTTCTCGGTGCTGGAAGCGCCTGTCTTAATATATATACGGTTGGCAAAGTCTCCCAAGGAATTGCCAATTTCGTCAATCAGAATTATCAGAAAGGATTAGTCGCTATTTCTTATGATTCTCGAATCAATTCCACTTTGTTTGCTAAGACCGCAGCCACAATCTATGCCTTGAACGGACTTCATGTCTATATCTATCCGGCTTTAATGCCGACTCCCTTGCTTTCTTATGCCGTCCGCTATCTTCATACCTCAATTGGTGTCATGTTAACTGCCAGTCATAACCCTAAGCAATACAACGGCTATAAGGTTTATAACGATGAAGGCTGCCAGATTACTCTTGATGCCGCGAACCAGATGTCCAAGGAGATTGAGTCACTTGATATCTTCAAGGATGTGAAGACCGGTGACTATGAAGAGCAAGTGAAGCTTGGCAACATCGAATACATCAAACCGGATTGCCTTGATTCCTATCTTAAATATATCGATACGAAGAGAATAGCTATCATCACCAATCGTGATCTGAAGATCATTTATTCTCCTCTTAATGGTACTGGACTCGTTCCAGTCACCAGGGCTTTAGACCGTTTTGGATTCAAAGATGTCACAGTCGTTCCGGAGCAGAAGAATCCGGATGGCAATTTCACCACGTGTCCGAAGCCTAATCCGGAATTGAAAGAAGCTTTGACCTTAGGAATCGCCTTATTAGAAAAAAAGAACGCTGATTTGCTGTTAGTAACCGACCCGGACTGCGACCGCTGCGGAACCGCTGTCATGCATAAAGGCGCAATCCGTCTGATTAACGGCAACGAGATGGGAATTCTTTTATATGATTTCCTCTTATCCCATAAGAAGGCTGTACCTGGCTCCATCGTCGTCAAGACGATTGTGACCTCCGATTTAGTCAATCCAATAGCTAAGGCCCATAAGATGAAAGTCGTCGAAGTACTGACCGGATTCAAATTCATCGGTGAACAGATTGGATTATTAGAGAAAGCCGGCCATCCAGAACGATTCTTCTTCGGCTTCGAGGAATCATACGGCTATCTATCCGGAACCGAGGTTAGGGATAAGGATGCCGTTGATGCTTCTGTTTTAGTGGCTCAGATGATGCAGTCCTTCAAAGATGAGAAGGTTGATCCAATTGATCATCTTGAAGCCATCTATAAGAAATACGGTTATGTAGCTACTGGCTTAGACAATTTTGAATTTGATGGCCCCGAAGGAGTCACCATCATGAATGGCATCATGAAGAAGCTTCATGTCCTAGCCAATAAAGACAAGGACAAATATCTTTTTGTTAACGACTATCTTAATAGTGTCACCTATGAGGACGGTCAGGAAAAGAAGATTGACCTGCCGGTCTCCGATGTCTTGAAATTCGGCTATCGTGATGGTTCGACCATCACTGTCCGTCCTTCTGGAACGGAGCCAAAGATCAAGATTTATTACTATATTGTGGCTAATGATGAGAAGAAGCTTCCAAAATTATTATCTGAATCTCAGAACGAATTCCGCAATTTGATCAAGGAATTGCAGAAGTAGCTATGAAAGTGGGCCGATAACCCACTTTTTCTTTTTTTGTCTTTTCAGCGAAAATGTTAAGAAAAGTTTTTGAAACCTGAAAAAGCCGATAAACACGATAAAAAAATATTTTTTTAGTCCTTCAAAAAACATCAGTTTCGTAATTACCTTAAAAATTTTTGAGTAAAATTATAACCCCTTACAAGAAAAAACAACGATTATTTGCTCTTTTGGAAAAAGATAATTAAATGAAAGAGTAAAAATAGTTATTTAGTTAAATATTTAGCTAAAAAATATAGCTTACTTTGAAATCTATACTTCAAACCATCAAAAAATGTAAGCCTTTACAACTCATTATTGACTATAAAACTGGCTTCGGGCTATCATAATGGCAAGTTAAAAGATGTAAATCTTTAACCTAAAAAAGGTAACATATGAAAAACTCAAAAACTAAATTCTTAACTATGGTTCTAGCTTGTGCCGGTGTAACTTCTATTTTGGGCAGCTGTGGAAACACTACTTCTAATTCAGGCGCTTCTGGTAGTTCTGATGGTATTGTCACTGGAGGAGAAGGCTGGGTAAATTATGATTCAAATACCGCAATGGCTACTCAGACTTCAATCACCTTCTTATCTAACCGTACTGATTTAGATACTGATGGTTCATTTACTAAATACTTAGCTGAATTCAACAAGGTTGAACCTAACATTACTGTCAAGGTTACCACTTATACTGACTATCAGGGTACTGTTGATAAGGCTTTGACTGGTGGCAGTTATGGTGATGTCTCTATGATCACCATTACTGATATGACTCAGCTTCCTACTTATTATATTTCCTATGGTACTTCTGATTCTTTAATCAATACTGGTCTTTACCGTAACGAATATCTTTATTCAAAGTATTACAACAGCAATGTCTATGGACTTCCTTGCATGAACACCGTCGGTCGTGTTGCCTATAATACCCAGGTCTTCAAGGATGCTGGTGTAGATGCTTCCACATTGACTACTCCTGCTAAGTTCCTTGAAGGAATGAAGGCAATCAAGGATTCCGACAATGGCTTAGCTAAGGATTGCATTCCTTATTACACTAATGCCAAGGATGGCTGGACTGCTAACCAGTGGGAAGACCATTTTGTCAACAACGTCATCACTGGCGATAAGGATTATGCCAATACCCACATTGCCGTTGATAAGAATGTCTGGAAGAAGGATTGTGATGATCCGCATTATGAATGAACTAAGCTTTACTTTGATTTGATTGCTAAAGGTTTGACCGAAGATGATCCTGCTACAACTGCTTGGGAACCTTCTAAGGCTAAACTCAACAATGGTCAGATTGGTGCTATGTGTATGGGTAACTGGGCTATTTCACAGTTCCAAGCTGCCGGTAGTCATCCGGAAAACATTGGATATATGCCTTTTCCCTTTATGAGCAAGGATGGAAAGACCCATTATGCCAACTCCGGCTCTGATTATTCTTATGGTATTGCCAAAAACATTGATGACACTCATAAGGAAGCAAGTGAAAGATTCGTCAACTGGATGGTTCAAAAGTCCGGATTTGCTGCTGATCAGGGTGCTATCTCTGTTTTAAAGAGTGATGAAATGCCTACTACCTTATCTGCTTTCTCAAATTGCACTTTCTTAATCTCCAATCCGGCCAAGAGTGGTTGTGAAGACGCCCGTGCTGCCACTGAATCATCTTCTAAACAGACTCTTTACGATAACGGTCTTAGATTTGCTCAGGCAGTCACCGATGCGACTCTTGAAGGCAAGACCTATGATGAGAAGTTAGCTGCTTTTGATAAGGATGCCGCTAGTTGGAATACGGCTTGGGCTACTGCTGCTGAGAAGGTTCTGAAAGCTTATCCTGGTTGCGCTGATTAATTAAGAATCTCTTCCAAAGGACCGCTTCACTAGCGGCCCTTTGGTCTTTGCTTTAAATAAGGACTGTAACCTTCGAAAGGAAGAGTATGAGCAATGATGCATTAGTTTCTAATCCGACTCCGATTCTGCCTAAAAAGAAGATGGTCAAATTAGGTCACAACCAGCTAAAAATCGAAAAGATTTTACTGATTGTCGCTTTTTTGACTATTCCTCTTACTTTATTGATTCTATTTACGTATGTGCCTTTGGTCGATATGGTCAAATACTCGCTTTACCACTATAAAGGGTTCACAGATACAAACCCGGTTTTAGTAGTAGGCAATGGCGCCGATGAATTATTCGTCGATAACTATTATCAGAT
>Ga0172378_10006524_pt1 | contig 10902 bp, 8 predicted proteins | sample GrowelOW332metaG_FD_119755 | JGI IMG/M metagenome (GOLD analysis project Ga0172378, IMG submission 119755) | Groundwater microbial communities from an aquifer near a municipal landfill in Southern Ontario, Canada - Pumphouse #3_1 metaG | ecosystem: Environmental > Aquatic > Deep subsurface >... | reverse complement strand
ATCACTTAAATCTTCTGCCATTTTCTTGGTAAGAGTAGTAATAAGCACTCTTTGATTCTTAGCAACACAATTTTGAATCTCTCCATAAAGATCTTCCATCTGGCCTTTTGTTCCTCTCACATAGATTTTGGGATCTAAAAGCCCTGTGGGTCTAATTATTTGTAAGGCAGTATTAGTGGAAACTTTTTTTTCAATTTTTCCTGGAGTAGCCGATACAAAAATCCTTTGGCTAACAATTTGGTCAAATTCTTCATATTTTAATGGTCTATTATCCAAAGCAGAAGGAAGCCTAAAACCATAATCAACTAAATTAACCTTTCTATTATGGTCTCCCATATACATAGCCCCGATTTGAGGTAGAGTAACATGGCTTTCATCTATAAAGGCCATAAAATCAGGTGGAAAGTAATCCAATAATACAGCTGGTCTCTCACCAGGAGCCCTGTTACTTAGCGGTCTAGAATAATTTTCTATTCCACTGCAATATCCAATTTCTTGAAGCATTTCAAGATCATATTCAACTCTTGTTCGAATTCTCTCTTCTTCTAAAGGTTTACCTGTATTTCTAAAAAACTCGCATTGATCTTCCATTTCAGATCTAATCCTACCTATTGCTGAATCAACTTCGGATTTTGGCATAACAAATTGCTTGGCAGGATATAGTTTGTAAACCTCTACTTTTTCTTGAACATCTCCCGTAAAAGGATCAAACCACTCAAGAGAACTTATTTCATCCCAATCAAGACGTATTCTTAGAGCATTTACTAAATAAGAAGGGTAAATTTCTATTACGTCTCCATGTACCCTAAAACAACCTCTTTCAAGTACCATATCATTACGTTCATACTGCATTCTTACCAATTGATCCAATTCTTTTTTATGTTCAAAAATCTGTCCAACTTTAAAGACATGAGTCATATCCTTAAAAGAAACAGGATTTGCTAGACCAAAAATACAAGAAACTGTTGCTACTACTATTACATCTCGTCTTTCCATTAGCGAAAAGGAGGCACTCATTCTTAAACGGTCAATTTCCTGGTTAATTGCAGAATCTTTTTCAATATAAAGGTCTTTTCCAGGAACGTAAGCCTCAGGTTGATAATAATCATAATTTGAAACGAAATATTCTACAGCATTTTCAGGAAAAAAAGTCTTAAACTCCCTGTAAAGTTGAGCGGCAAGGGTTTTATTATGAGAAAGGATTAAAGTAGGTCTTTGAAGACTTTCAATAATCTTGGCCATTGTAAAAGTTTTTCCACTTCCGGTAACACCTTTGAGCGTTTGATATTTTTCTCCCCTTTTAATTCCTTCAACTAGATTATCAACAGCACTTCCCTGGTCACCACTTAGATCATAATCACTATGGACTTTAAAAGGCTTGTCACTAAATTTAACCGGCCCATGAATATTAGAAACTGCCTCACCTGCCCATGAAGAATCAACTTCATTAGGGGGATAGTTTTTTGTCATTTTGTTTACCTTATTAACCAACTCAGATTGTCTGAAGTTCTTTTCACCAATTCCAGTTTTAAAATCTTTTCATTTCCATTTCTATTAATGGTAACTTCTACAATATTTCCAGCTTTGGTATTGCTTAGGGCATAGTATAAATCATCAAATTCATTGATAGCTTCACCATTTAGGCCAACAATTACATCACCACCAATGTAGATGACATTATTTCCATAATGAACTTGGCGTGTGCCGCCCTTTAGACCGGCCTTACTGGCTTTCCCAGAAGGAACGACCTGACTGATTAGGATTCCTTTATCTACAGGAATTGAGGCGAATTCTACTAGCTGTGGGGACAATTGGACACAGACAATATCAATCCAACCTCTTTCAACTTTTCCATTTTTAATTAAATCTGGTACTACTTCTAAAACCAAACTGCTTGGAACAGCAAAACCCAAACCTTGGTATTCTCCATTACTTGAATAGGTAGAGGTGTTTATTCCTATTACCTTTCCTTGGGTATTTAAAAGTGGACCTCCCGAGTTTCCAGGATTTAAAGGAGCATCAGTTTGAATCATTCCCATAATTACTTTTCCTTGAGAATTCCTTACAGGCCTACTAATTCCACTTATCATTCCATTAACCATTGTTCTGTCGTAACCAAAAGGGTTCCCAATAGCTAAAACTTTTTGTCCAACTTTTAGATTTTCACTGGTTGAAAATTCCATAGGATATAATTTATAATCACCAAAATCTTCAATTTTGATTATAGCAAGATCATTTTCTTCATCTTTTCCAATAACCTCTGCTTTGAATTCTTCCTCATCAAAAAATGAGACTTGAATATTTAAGGCTTGATCAACTACATGAAAATTGGTAAGAATAAATCCACTATCATCTAAAACTATTCCACTTCCAGTATTATTCATCATGGCAATAGAATCAGTTTGTGTCGCCTCATATGAACTTGTTATATGAACAACCCCTTGGTTACATTTTTCATAGACACTCATATTCTGAAGTTCTTCAGCAGAATAAAACCATTTTTCATTGTCTCCATAAAAAATAGTAACGCCTTCCTCAGAATAATAGATGTCGTTTACATCTACTCCTGCCAGTTTTAAAAGTCCGTCTTCTCCGGAAGTTGTTAATATACCTTGAAGCGTTCTAATTAAAGTAGTAGCTTCTTGTTTTTTTTCAATAGTATCCGTCCATTTTGTTAAACCAATACCAATGATAATAAACACAATGATTGTAAGTACTATGAAAACTATCTTAAATCCTTTTGTTTTAGTAATTTTCATTTCCATCTCCTAACAATTGCACTATTTCACCTGATTCAAGTACAAAAATGGCTTCAAAACCTTTTAAACTTTTTATAAGTTTTGTTGCCTTATCAATACCCATAACATAACAAGCTGTTGAAAGGGCATCACAAGCTGTTGATGATTCATTTATTATTGTTGATGAAATAATACCATTATTGGCACTCATTCCAGTTCTTGGATCAAGTATATGATGGTAAAGTACTCCATCTTTTATAAAATTTCTTTCATAAGCACCACTTGTTACTACGCTTTTATCATCAACTGATACTATTTTAAGATAGGCGCCTCTCTCATCTAATGGATTTTGAATCCCAATATTCCATTTTTCATTATTATCCTTATGTCCAACTCCATAAATATTACCACCAAGATTTATCAAAGCAGAATTAATTTTATGTTCTTGGAGTATCTTTTTTACTAAGTCGGCAGCAATTCCTTTTCCAATTCCGCCGAGATCAAATTTCATTCCTTCATCTTCTAGATAAATGAAAAACTTTTCCCCATCTTCTGTAAGTTTAATTTTTGAAACATCAGTATGCTTCAAACCTTCTTGAATAGCTATGGGGTCAGGTAAAACTGCAAAATCAGGTCCATCCTTCCAAAGTTGAATTACACTTCCAAGAACAGGATTAAAATAACCCTCAGTCAAATTTGAATAATATAAGGCTTCTTTTACGGTGTTATAAGTTTCTTCTGAAACTTCAACTTTTTGTATTCCGGCTTTATCATTTACTTGTGATAATTCACTCGAATCTTGGTTCATACTTATTTTATTTTCTAAGTCTTCTAAAGAATTCCAAATTTCTTTAAAAGGAATCTTTTTATCACCTGTAATCTTACAAACAGTTCCAAAAACAAGTTTTTGTTCTGAAACCATCTCACTACTACAAGAAAAAAGAGTAATCATAATTATTATTATAACTATAAATAATGGAAAATTTTTAAATCTCAAATTTTAATTCCTTTTCTGTTGGAGGATTACATCCCGGTTTTGTGCAATTATAAGAAGCGGCTTTTGTAGCATAAATCAAAATTTGTTTTATTAAATGGCCATCCAATTTCATGTTTTTTCTACTTGGTTTAAAATAATCAATTTTATCAAGAGCATTAACTACAGCTCCCAAAAAAACATCTCCACATCCAATAGTATCAACAATTTTGCATTTTATAGCCTCTTGAATGTAGGTTTTCCCCTTATTAGTCAGCCAAACAGAACCTGAACTTCCCGTTGTAATTATGAGATTATCAAGGCCAGTATCCATAAATTTTTGAATTGCTTCTTCTTTGGTAAATTCCGGAAATAATAGATCAAGGTCTTCTTCACTTAATTTAATTAGATTACTTCTCTTAGAAAGTCTTAGAAGTCTAGATCTATAATCCTTTAGATCTACATCAAAGCCTGTCCTTACGTTAGGATCAATTACCAGTTTAATTTTATCATCCATTTTTAATACAAAGTCTTCAATTACTTTACCTAAAGGATTAAGCATTAAAGAAATAGAACCAATTACAACGCAACCCACTTCTTTATTTTCATAAAAGTACTTTTCAAGCTCTTCTTTTGTCAGACTAAACGTGGAGGTATTTTCATAAACAAACTTATATTCGGCATTTCCTTCTTTTGAAATTGTTGTCTCTGCATACATTGTTTTTTCTTTGGCATTACAAAATTCTGGTTCAAAAAAAACAAAATTATCTACTAAATGATTAACTATCTGCTTACCATAAGCATCTTCTGATATTTTTCCCATATAAAAAGCCTCACCACCAAGTTTTGAGGTAGCAACTGCGCTGTTTAGAGAACTCCCTCCAACATAGGCTTTTTTTTCTTTGATATCCATCAAAGCTTCTCCAATCATCATAATCATCATAAATATTGTTTCTCCTTTCCATCCAAAATCTTTACTACAAGTTCAACATATTTTTTTGCTGGACTCATATTTATTTTTGGAAGCAAAACTTCTTCAATTTGAAAATATCCAACGTCACTTGTCATTTGAACTAAGATTCGAATTGGATGTTTTTCTCCTTTTTCTAGTATAACTTTATCAATAGCGGCAGAGCTATATTTATGTATATCACCATATTTCGGAGCACTGTCTATTGCTATAGGTATTCTAGAACGGCCTTTTTCCATATCACATCCATCAGCTATTAATATTAGACCCGCCTCCAAGGAATGAATTTTTCTAGTTGCCATATGGCCAAATATTCCCTCAATAGCCATAGAACAAATCATATTTTTTTTATAATTTGAAAGTTCTTTAATTTGGGATAAGATTCTTGTAATTACAGGTCCTGCAATAACAGTTCCCATAAGTTCATGATCCTGTCTTCCGACGGACATTCCAACATCATGAAGAAATGCACTTAATTCGACGGCACAAAGGCTGTCTTCAAAGGTTCCAATCTCTTCTTTTTCTAGGCTAGTTTTTATTCCAGAATCTTTTAATAAATAAAGCATAGAAACTGCATTATAAGCTACTTGTTTCATGTGAACAGGGCCATGATCATTATAACCTAATCTTTTAATTGCAACAGTATTGGCATAATCTTGAAGATCTTGTATTTGTTCATCTTTAACCAACTTTAAAGCAATTTTCTCTGGAACTGAATTTTTTTCAAATAATTTTAAAAACTTTTTTTCTAACAAGCATTCTTTAGGTGATTTCATATAAAAATAATACCTCAATACAAAAAAAAAGTCACCTTATTTTTCTAACAAGGCAACTTTTAACTTTTTATTAATTCAATCCCATTTTCTTTTTCAGTTTTTGCCAAGAATCTTTGAGAGTAACTGTCCTGTTAAAAACAAGATGTTCTTTTGTATGGTCTTTATTATCTGCTATAAAATAACCACTTCTCATAAATTGAAGATATTCTCCTGCTTTAGCTTCTTTTAATGAAGGTTCTAGCTTTGCATTTGTCACTATTTTAAGAGAATCTTCATTAAGATCGTCAAGATAATTACCGGTTGCTCCACCAGGATTTTCTGTCTTAAAAAGCTTATCATACAATCTTATTTCAGCCTCAACGGAATATTTTGCACTTACCCAGTGACTAGTTCCTCTTACTTTCCTTTCATCGGCTGTCGTTCCACCTTTACTTTCTGGATCATAAGTACAATGAACTATAGTAACTTTACCATTTTCATCTTTTTCGCAGCTATTGGCCGTAATGTAATAGGCACTTTTTAGTCTAATTTCATTTCCAATATAAAGTCTATGATACTTTCTTGGTGGTTCTTCCATGAAATCTTCTTGTTCAATATATAACTCTTTGCTAAAAGGTAATTCTCTTGTTCCCATTGAAGGATCTTCTGGATTATTTTCAGCTGTAATATACTCTACTTTATCCTCAGGATAATTATCAATTATTACTTTTAAAGGATCTAAAACAACCATCACCCTTTTTGCTCTTTTGTTTAAATCTTCTCTAACACAAAATTCCAATAAAGAATAATCTACTACGCTTTCAACTTTAGCTACACCAACGCGTTGGATAAAATCTTTCATTGCTTCAGGAGAATAGCCTCTTCTTCTTATTCCGCTAACAGTAGGCATTCTTGGATCGTCCCAACCATCAACAAGTTTTTGTTTTACTAAATTAAGTAATTTTCTTTTACTCATTACAAAATAATTTATATTAAGTCTTGCAAATTCATATTGGTGAGGAGTATGGTCAATACCATCAATTGAAGTAGCCCAATCATAGGCGGGTCTGTGGTCTTCAAATTCTAAGGTACAAATACTATGGGTTATTCCCTCAATAGCATCACTAATTGGATGTGTGAAGTCATACATAGGGTAAATACACCATTTATCTCCAGTTCTTGGATGAATAGCAAATTTTATCCTGTATAAAGCTGGATCCCTCATATTAATATTTGGACTAGACATATCAAGTTTTGCACGAAGTAGATAAGAACCTTCAGGGTGTTTCCCTTCTTTCATTTCTTGAAACAATCTAAGATTTTCTTCAATACTTCTATCACGATAAGGGCTATTTTTGCCTGGAGTGGTTAAAGTTCCACGATATTCTTTCATTTCTTCAGCGGATAGACTATCCACATAGGCCTTTCCTTCCTTAATAAGGTTTACTGCTATTTCATAAAGTTGTTGATAATAATCAGAGGCATAATATTCATGTTTGCCCCAATCAAATCCCAACCATTTTATATCTTTTTTTATAGAATCTATGTACTCAACATCTTCTTTTTCAGGGTTAGTATCATCCAATCTTAAATGGCAAACACCATGATATTTTTCTGCTAATCCAAAATTAATGCAAATTGCTTTAATATGACCAATATGGAGATAGCCATTTGGTTCTGGAGGGAAACGAGTAACAATATTGTCAACTCTACCTTCTTTGAGGTCATCTTCAATTATTTTCTCTAAGAAATTCCCAGCAACATACTCTTTTTCTTCTTCCATTAAATGTCTCCTTGCCCTTTCATAGGGGATTAAAAGATTTTTAAATACTAATTCTATAATACAAAATAGTCTAGCCTTATTGTTGTATTTAGATTTTATTTTCATTATAATCTTAATATGAGTTCAAACTATTTCTTTGATTCACATTTTCATTTGATGAATCTAAGTCACCCAGATTTTATTAGCCTTTCTGGATTTCTAAATAAAAACACAACTGAAATTTTTAAAAGTGGGGCTTTTTCTTCAAATTATATCTTAACTAGTAAAAACATTAAAAATTTAGCTCTTATTAACTCAATTTTGAACACCACTTTTGGTTTTGAAGCGGATATGAGTAGAACTCTTGAAATGATTGAAAAAGATTTGAAAGGCGAATTCTTAGATCCTAAAGATAATAAATATGATAATTTATCTGCCTATATAAAAGATGAAAAACTTGAGTTTAGAAATAAAAGCTACGATAAAATTGGAATATGTCCCCTAGTTATGGATTTTTCTAGAAGCAAGATTGAAGACAAAAGATATTATTACAGTTCTGAAAGTATTGATCGAATAACTCCTTACGCCGAAGATACGATAAACGCAATAGACCGTTATCATGAAAAAAACCCACAAGGAATTCTTGAATTCTTCCCTTTTTTAGGACTTAATCCTCCAAAACATGATAAAAAATTTATACAATATATGCTTGAAACTTATATTAATACCTCAAAATCAAGGCAAGGGGAAACTAAAACTAAACGTTTTTATGGAGTAAAAATTTACCCACCTCTGGGAACTAATCCTTGGCCAGAAGGGAATAAAGAAGAAATGGAAAAAGTAAATATTATTTATGATTTCTGTCAAAGTGAAAAAATTCCAATTATTACTCATTGTGATAATCAAGGTTTTAAAGGTTTACCGCCTAAAGTTTCTGACCTTTATACCTGTCCCAAAACTTGGGAAAAAGTTCTTAAGAACTATCCTAATCTTTACCTAGATTTCGCTCATGTAGGTTATCAATATAATATTCAGGATGATATTTCTACCCAACACTGGTACCTAAAACCTCCACCTTTGAAAAATGAGTGGTTTTTAGATATTATTCGTTTAATAAAGACCTATCCAAATGTTTATACCGATTTATCTTTTACAGGAACCATGAAAGGTTTTTACATTCAACTTATGCATCATCTCAGTAAGGATGACGACTGCCCTTGGCTTCTTTCAAAAATTCTTTTTGGTTCAGATTTTTCCGTAAATCTTATTAAAGTTTCCAGTTATCTTGAATATTATAATATTTTTGATTGTAGTTTCATCAATGATGAAATAATTAATCAGTTTGCTTCAAGAAATCCTCAAGAATTTTTAGGAATTACTAAATGACTCTCTTTTTCCATTTTTGTTAATCCTCTTTTCGTCATTAACAGGGTTATTACAGCTGTAATAAATTCACCTATAAAAAATGAGAACCATATTCCATTTACTCCAAGGAATAACGGAAGAATAAATACTAAAGGAAGAAATAATATTATTTGACGAAGTAAATTCAAAAAGAAGGCTTCTTTACCTTTTCCTGTAGCTTGAAACAAAGTAGATCCAACGGTGGATATTGCTACCAGAATAAGGGTAGAGAATATAATCCTAAGTGGTAATACTGAAATGCTTATTAGTTCAACATCACTTGTAAAAATGGACAGTATTAACTTTGGAATCAATAAAGCCCCTAAAAAGCCAATAGCTCCAATTATTACACAATAAACTTGTGATAATTTTAATGTTTTTTTAACTCTATCAATAAATCCTGCACCAAAATTATATCCAATTAAAGGTTGAGCACCTTGAGCAATTCCAAACATTGGCATTAAAAAGAGAGAAATAAATTTATTAATTATTCCATAACTAGCAATTAGAAGATCTCCACCATAAATAGAAAGTTGATAGTTTACTGCAATTGCAACAACACTTACACCAATCTGACGAACAAAGGTAGAAATACCTACAGAAAGGATTTGTTTAATGTTTGATAAACGCAATCTAAATGAATCTTTTTCAAATTCGACTCCCATATAACCTTTCAATACAAAATAGATTGAAACAAAAGCTCCAGCATATTGTCCTATTACTGTTGCTATAGCCGCTCCTTTTATCCCCATTTTAAATCCAAATATGAAAAGTGGGTCTAAAATAATATTGAGCAAAGTACCAATCAACATTGTAACCATTGCTTTTTTTGCTTGCCCAACGGCTCTGAGGGTGTTATTAATAACCATGGTAAAAGACAAAGGTACCGCACCAATCATCACAATTATTATGTAATCTCTAGCAAATGGAAGAGTTGCATCTGATGCGCCAAAAAAAGAAAGAATTGGATCAACAAATCTCAATACGATAAAGAGATATAAAAAAGCAAAGATAATACTTATTACAATTGTATTTCCTACTATTGCACTTGCTTCATGGGCTTTCTTTTGACCAAACTTAATTGATTCAACAGATGCGCAACCAACTCCAAACATTAGAGCAAAAGCCCCAATTATCATCTGAATTGGAAAAGAAAGGCTTAGTCCCGCAATTCCTAAGGGCCCAACACCGTTTCCAATAAACATTGTATCAACAATATTATAGAGAGCATTACTAAGCATTCCTATTATTGCTGGCAATGAATATTTAAATAAAAGTCCTTTAATTCCTTTCTCACCCATTTCTAGTTTATTATCTTTGATCACTAATTTTCTCCATTTTTTCTAAAATTGTATTTACTTCAATTAAAGAATTTCTAAAGATTTGACGTTCTGATTCTGACAATTTTTTTAAAATATTATCATAATTATTATCAATCTTAGTTCTAAGTAGGAAACCCAGTTTCCTTCCCTCTTCAGTAAGAGTTATCTTTACTTTTCTTCTATCCACTTCTCCTTGTTTTCTTTCCACAAGTCCTTTTTCACAAAGAGAATCTATTAACCCTGTCATTGTACTTTTAGAAAAATATACTTTTTTCCTTATGTCTATAACAGCACATTCATTATAGTTCATTAATACTAAAATAATTTTTATTTGTCTTGGATTGAGTTTAGACATTTTTGGGTTAATAATACCCAAAAGCGCCTCTGCTTTACTTATTGTCCATAACAGTTGACAAATTTCCCCTTTATTACTCATTTTCTCACCTTAATTAGTTCTATTTAGTACTATACTAACTCGTACTAATTTTGTCAATTTAAAATAATTATTTAGGAAAATAAAAAAATGCCAAAAAAATGGCATTTTAAAATTATTTAAATAATTCTGCAAAAACCGCATCGACGGCTTTTGCAAGTAATATTTATTTATCTTCTTTCTTTTTTTCAACATCAAGCCAAAAGAATTCTGAACTTTCATTTCTGCTTCTAGCAGGTTTGTAAGTATCATAACCAAAAGGTTTTTTTGATGAATCATCTTTATCGAAAGATTTACTAGGTCTATCGTCTCTATCAAAAGACTTTCTAGGTCTATCATCTCTATCAAAAGATCTTCTAGGCTTGTCATCTCTTGAAAAACTACTTCGTCTATCGTCTCTGTCAAAAGGTTTTCTTGGTCTATCATCTCTATCAAAAGATCTTCTAGGCTTGTCATCTCTTGAATAACTACTTCTTCTTTCGTCTCTGTCAAAAGGTTTTCTTGGTCTATCATCTCTATCAAAAGATCCTCTAGGCTTGTCATCT
>Ga0172378_10006523_pt1 | contig 10902 bp, 13 predicted proteins | sample GrowelOW332metaG_FD_119755 | JGI IMG/M metagenome (GOLD analysis project Ga0172378, IMG submission 119755) | Groundwater microbial communities from an aquifer near a municipal landfill in Southern Ontario, Canada - Pumphouse #3_1 metaG | ecosystem: Environmental > Aquatic > Deep subsurface >... | reverse complement strand
GTGAGATAAGGGTCATCAACCACATAATATGTCATTTCAGGTTTATGAATATCACGCATTCCTTTTCTTCCTGTTTTATTGTCTTTAAATACAATTGTCATTATATCATCTTTGTATTTGCCATCATCTTGCTTTCTGCCATAATGATATCTAGCATCAATTATAGTAATATCGCTTCCGTCTTTATACCCAGTAATCATATAAAATACCTCCTAATTGTACGCATACAATGCGATTATGCTTTATTTTAATGTTCTGGATATAGTAAAAAATAAATATACCCATACTCATTTAGAGTATGGGCTAATATAAATACTTTTATTTAGAAAGATCTTTTGTTGGTATGGCTCGTTCATTATCTTCAAATTTTTTAATTTCATCTTCTGTCATTTTGCATTCAAAATATCTTGGTTCCTTTTCCCCATCAATAATGCCTTTTAAAATTTTATGATGATTTTCTGGTATTACAGCTTCTGCAATGACGGTCATAATAAGCTTTTTATCAGCAGGGTTTAAAAACACTGTACGGCCATTACCATGCCAAAAAGGTTTACACAAAGATACATTACTCGTAAAAGCAGTACCATGCAAAAGTTTTAAATCATCTTCGGTAAAGAATTTCCCACAGCATTTACAAACATAACTGCATTGTGTTTTGTCAGCATTCCAAGCATGCACACGTATATCTTTAAGATCATGATTGCAGATATCCTGTGCATCTGAAACTTTTTCTTTCAGCAATATAGCCCCACAATCGGAGCATGTTACGATTTTAAAAGTATCGGTTTTAGTGTATTTGCTACCTGGAATTTCATAAAAATTTGTAAACTCACCAAATTTTGTTTCTGTATTTTCATGTTTGCATTTTTTTTGTAATTACATCCATACCAATCTCTTCTTTCTTTGTTTGCTTTTCAATGTTTTCTTTTCTTGCTTTTAATTCATTAAAAACATCTTTTTCAATTTTCAAATCTTCTGGCAGATGCATACTATTTATTCTTGTATCATCGGCATACCATCCAGGCATATCAAATGTAGTTGATATTCCGTGATACCAGATCATAGTTTTGCGAATTCCTCTTTTAAGAGCAATGCCAGTTTTATTCTGGTAAATTGTTGTGCCAACGTATTTATCATCTTCCAAATACATTCTTCATCCCCCTATATTATTAATTTGTACGGTTGCTTATAAAATTTAATTCAAAACAGTTAGATAAACAAAGAAAGGGATGAACTTTAAATGAATGACTTAACACATGTAGTAGACAGAGTCACTTTAGTAAAAAAAGAAGAATATGGAGTAAATGTCAGACGGCTAGTTGCAGAAGATGAAGATACAGATGAGGATATATTTGTTTCATTGGAAGATGATGAAAATAAACCTAAAAGAAGAGGAAGACCTCCTAAGAAACGTAAAGAGGAAGATGAAAATACATTTGCTCCTCAGCAGCCAAAAAATCCTATAAATTCAGATATGCCGTATGAATCTACTTATGTAGATAATTCGAATGCATTAAAGAATACAGTTGGGCAGATTGATTATGTCAACAATGCAATATTGCATGATTTGGAAGTAGTTAGAGCATTGAGAGATAAGCGGAAATGGGAATACATTGGCGGCTTAGCCAGCACAACTACAAGCTTACTTGGGAATAAAATATCCGCTATCAGAGAAATGAACAATATAATTACAAAATGTCATGATCTTGAATTTAAGAGAGCTAAAGAGCTTAAGTTTGGTGTAGATGATGGTGACGATGATAAAAAGATGATGGATCTATACAATGCATATATCAATACTCCAGTTGGGGCAATTGGTAGTATGCCATTTTCTACAATGACTCCTGGTGAAATGATGACGACAGGCAATGGTGTTGCTATCAATGCAGCTTCTCAGGCAGTAAGAGATGATGGAGGATATAATGCATATTTAGCAAATTGTACTCCTGAACAAAATGCAATGTATATGGAACAAAATCCATATGTTAAAACTGTTCTTGTTTATGATCAGACATCTCAAGAAAGACATTTTGAAGTGTTGAATCTGCAGACAGGAGAAAACGTTCCAAATATGCCTATTCCATCTGATGCTGAATTAGAAGGTGTTGTAGTTGATCTTGCTAGAGGGACTGCAAGAAATGCAAGCCTTCATAAGAATTATGAGCTTAAAATTATCGGAGAACGCGGGATGAACGAATATTAATATATTTGCGGATAGCAATGCTATCCGCAACATTTTAGTAAATTAAAAAAGAAGAGAAGTGATTATGATTGAGCAATATTAGATTTAGTGATGCATTATCATTCTCAGGAAGCGCCTACTCAGATACTACATTTACTTTAAAACCAGAAAAATCTTTTTTTGAATTACAATTGACGGCTGCAAATGGAGTATGTTTTGGATTGACAAAAGAAAAAGATGTAGTAAGATATAATTTAGGAACTGAAGGTATTTGCTGGTATACTAATGGTGTTGTAAATGTATACAGATCCGTACGGTTTAAAAATGGATCTGATATAAAGATATTAGAAGATCCAAAAACAGTTTATCCAAATGGATCATATTATGGGGTAAATATCTCTCAAACCTCTGTTGATTTATATTATAATGGCGAGTTCCAATATACATTTGATTTTTCTGATTATCCATTAATAGATCCATTATATTTTTTCTCAGATGATATTTATGGGTATGGTATAACCAACGTATATAACTTTGGAGAAAGCAAATTTGCTTATCCAATACCAAAAACTATTTCCGTAAACCAGCAATTAAATGCTGGGTATAGAGTTGAACTCGATTTACAAAATAAAATGCATGGATATAGATAGGAGATGACTTTTTATGGGAGCCCCAGCAACTGGTGGATCATTATGCAAAGCTATGGTTGCTATGGATATAGGTGATTATATAAAATGCTATTATTCTGCACCATTTCAAAAATATGGTGTATTTAGTTTTAGAAAAGGAACAGAAGTCGAAATATCAACAATTTTAAATCAATATACCGCGGACGGTGATCAAAGATTAGCCAGTCCAATCTATAATGCAACTAATGGATACTTTTATTTTATAAAAGCAGATACAGATATTTTCATAGCAGATAGAGTTGTTAATAAATGTATAGCATATAACGATATATTTCAAAATAAAGATTATGTATTAACAGGATTTGATGTAGATTATAAAATAGATATTTTATCATATGATGAATATTCTAAATATCTTACCAATGGTCTTCTTAATGGAAAATTAACAGCTCCAAGCCAATCAATATGGAACTCTCAAAATTATCCATTAAGTAGATCTGATATAGGGTATTATTATGAACAAAATGTTGTATTAGAATTAACGTCCACACAAGACGCATCATTTAATATAAAAACAATATTAAATTTCGATCTTACAACATTGGATACAACAAATAACTATAGAGAAGCCACACCAAACCATCCTTCATTCTGGGCGTACAGCCCAATATATGTGTCCAAAGCTATTCCTTTGTATACACATTGGGTAGGAAATGGCGGAAGTTGTATATATAATCCATACGGATTTCGCCCAGTTATTAGAATATTTGATAGATTCAACACCATAATGCAATCCAATAATAAAATATATGGATACAAATAAAATAGAAGGAATAGCCATTAAGCTATTCCTTTATTTATATCAAAAATAATATTTCCATCTAAGTTTAGATCTGGATCTGTGTTTTTTAATACGATGATATCAGCATCGTGCATTCCAAGCTCTGCATTATGAGATATCATAATGCATTGCTGATAATGCAATACATCCATTAAGCTATTCAGCACAGGACTAAACTTAGCCCTATTAGCTGAATCTAAGCCACCATCTATTTCATCTATCTTTGCTATGCCAAATGATTCAGATGCTTGTCTTAGAAGTGCAAAACTTATTATCATAGATATCATGCAACGCTGACTGGTTGACATAGAAGATATATCATCATTGATTAATCCTTTTCCTAAGCATGGCATTCTAAATTCTTTTTCGTTTATAATAAATGGATGCAATACGTATTCTCCGCCAAAGAACATTTTAAGAAGATCATTAGAAACAGATATTATTCCATTCATATACATCTCCATCAATACTGTTTGAATTCCTTTAGTTGGAGAAGCATAAAATTTTATCTTTTCTATTTTAGAATATTCTTTTGAATACTCGGAATATTCTTTTGTATAGTCGTTATACAGAACTATCTTGTATTTATATGAATTTATTTCGTCCTGTATTTTTCCTATTGTATTTATATTAAGCTCTTTTAATTCTATGATATCTTTATTAATAGATTCGTTTAAAAGTGCGGCCGCTTTATAATCAGAATCTAATTGAGATACCAATTCAATTAATTTTTCTTTCTTTTCAACCATATCTAATAGCATATCTTTTTCTTGCTTGATTTTCATAGTAGCATCAATATTTCTTTTCAATGTATCAACCTTATCAGACAATATCATCCATTCAGAAGTTAATGACTGCTTAGCCGATTCTAAACTATTATAATCTATCCGAAGTTTTGATATATCGTCTGCAAGCATTTTTATCATAGCTTTATTTTTAGACATTCCGGAAAGCTGTTCTTTCAGATTATCTATATCTGCCTTATGTGATTTTATAAGAGTGATAAGATTTTTATGTTCTAGATAAGCTTTGCAATCTAATTCTATGCTTCCGCCATTTAATACTTTATTACATATAGAATCTTTGTTTTCTAGCCATTTAGTGCCTGGGAACTTAGATAATATACCGTATGGTATATTGCTCATAAGATTATTGACATCTCTTATAGCATTTTTTATAACTTCTTCGTCACTCATTTCTTTTTCATATTCTTCTATATCTTTTTCGATAGAACTTATGCTTGAAAGAATATTAGAATAATCTGAACTCGGCAGCAAATTTTTCTTTGCTGATACTATATTTCTAATGAATGGGCAATCTTCTTTACAATTACACTTTTCTGGTATCAGATCAAAATCAGAACATGATTGCTTTAATGTATTTTGTTCAGTCAAAATAATATTAGTTTTATTCAATGTATCTTTCAAACTATTCAATTTATCAACAGTAAAAATAGTAGTATAAGATTGCATATTTTGAAATGCAAATTGTATAGTTTCATATGAATAGTTATGCTTGATAAGATCAATAATAGAATTTATGCGATCTATATACTCAAGCGCAGTTTCATATTCACCTTCACTTACAATATCATAATTTTTAAAACCAATATTCTTAAAAAACACTATAAATTCTTCCAATTCTTGCTCTAACGCTGATACTCTGGATTGGATAACATCATATAATTCCAAATCCCCAATGGAGCTTAACGTAATCTGCTTAGATTGGATGCTTTTAGCCATATCAGTTTTTCTAGAATCTAAATCTCCTATTTTTTCTGTTAGATTTTCTTGTTTTGATTCTAATTTAGATAGAATAAGATTCATTTTAGATTCATAGTCTTCAGGAATGATAGTTTCCAATATATTTTTTTTATTATCAAGAATACAGGAAATATCTGATAACTCATTTTTTGCTCTGGTATAATTCTGAATTATATTTCCATCTTTATCAAGATTATTCAGCTTTTCTTTATTCGATGATATCCCTGCTATTAGCATAACTTTTCTATCTTCAAATTGTCCTAAAGTGGTTTCCAAACTATTTATTGTATTTTGGATTTGTTCTACATTACCAATGCTATCTATTTTTGTAGATAACGATCCGACCATTGTTTTTAGCGTAATGGATTTCTTATTAAGCTTTTTGTATATGATATTATAAGCCTCTAGTTCATCTATCTTATCATTGATAAATAATTTACGCTCAGACGGAGTCATATCTACTAATCCACGATTTTCAGATGATAGTTGCCCTAATACCATAATTCCAGTATCTATATCTAGCTCTTCACATATCCTAGCTTTTCCTTCATTAATATTTCCATTTGGATTTAGATCCATCTCTGCCAATGTTTTCATGGATCTTTTTATCACATGGCAAGTTGTGCTTTTTCTATTTCCTCTATCATCAACTGCAGATAAATACTTTACCATAAGTATTTGATCTTGATTTCCTAAATCATATGAAATAATTTTTTCTGCACTTAGATTTGGAATGAATTCTTTTGATGGATCATTGAATGGATGCATGGCATTAAAAAGAGTACTCTTACCTGCTCCGTTATCACCTTTAATAACGCAAACTTTATGCAATGCTTTATCCAATGCTATTTCTAATTCATGTATCCCCATACCATTATATATACCTATATAATTTACTAGCTTTATGTATATTAATCTCATAATATCCCTCTATTCATTATATAAAAGTTGGCAATGAGATAAAAAATAAAAGGGGATTCATTCTCCCCTTTTATTTGTTATCTTGCATACACTGCTGCTACAGGACCAGCGCTGCGCTTAATAATAACTGCTGTATCGCAAAATTTATAATACGATTCTGTGATACAATAAAGCACATTGGCTTTTGTAATTCCATGAACAACTGCTAACCATTCAATAGATTTTTTCCCAATGAAAAATTGCTTTGCAACCTCATCCTGAACCTCTTTGATATGAGTGATATGCGGAGTGCTTTTGAATTCTGTTTTCATTAATAATTCCACCTTTCTTAATATACAATATGCTATTTCACCTTTATAATATATAATCAAAAATAAGAAGAATAGCATATGCTATTCTTCTATTTTCATCTTGTCAAGTATGTCTTCAAATTCTGTCATGATATTTTGCATATTAGCATTAAATCCGACAGGATTATCTAATCCTTTCCATATGTTATAATATGCGATTTGCCTTAACCTTTCCCCTATATTTATAGAATATAAATCTTTTACATACTTACCGGGATCAGCTATAAAATTCAAAGAATAGTTAGCTATCACAGTTACAATATTTTTCATGATATTGCACTGTTCTTTGGTTTCTTTCCCAATAAGAATATAGTCTATGAATATAACAAAAACGTTTTTTCCATAAGCAATATCATGTAACATTGCGCATTTATTAAAATTTTTCCCATATACGATATATATTGCAATATCGTATTTTGTAGATTCATAGAATGTTGAAAACCCATCTACGTCGTCTATGTCAAATCCAGCCGCGATAACAATATCTGAGGCTGCAGGAACTATTCTTTTTCTAGCGGCTAATCTTATAGTCGTCGCATTTAATGCAAACGGCAAAATTCGTGATAATTTCATATAAGGAAACATATTTAGTCCTCCTCTATATATCCAATATTTTTATTTAGTATTGGTTTTTGTGTTGGTTTTCCTACATATCCTTTTGGCTGTAGTCCTCTTTCTGTTACTTCAAGTTCTAAAGAGTATCCACATTCTTTGCATACACCTTTATAATTTATTCTATTATCCAACTGCTGCTTTATCCATGCAGTCTCAGATATCTTATAAACACTGTATGCAGATTTTAATAATAATAAAGGGTGCCCACAAATTGGGCACACTCCAAATTTATTTCTCATTACAACATCTTCCATATCAAACAACACCTTTCGCTTATTCAGCTGCAGGGGTGTATGAAATATTTCTGAGATCTCCAGTAATAAGGATTCTGGCATCTGGATATCTAGAGCTCCTACTTGCTGCCAGCATCTCAGTATATTCCTTTTTTACTCCTCTAATAATAACGGTGCCAAGTTTAGGTTTGGCACCACCATTGGCAGTTTGAATTTTTGTCATTTCTTCTTTTTGCTTTTGCGAATACACAAAAGTACGTTCATAAATATTACTCATAATATATCCTCCCGCTTGCCTCTAAAGGCAATCCAATAAGTTCTTCTTCTTTCTCAGGCGGCTCAACACTGCTAGCTATATTTAAGATAGACGATTCCGTCATCTTTGCATTGTCTACGTCAGACTGATCTATTTCCATTCCCAAAACTCTCTTTTTAAAATCAAGAATTTCTGTCAATCCTGTAGCTTCTCTATACTGAGAAACCAATTTCATATATTCAGAATCCCATGTTAATGGTTCTTGAAAATCTGAAAAATATCCATTGCCATATGTCTTTAGCAATGGAACCAATGAACCACTTATTCCAGGATCTGTAGGAGCAGAAGCATCTGGATCTAGCACGCCCATATTACTCACATCTAAATGGCGAATAATCTTTGGAATAGAATTAGAGCCGGACTCTCCAATTCCACTTACTCCCTTATATGTGCATTTTAACGCAAGAAAAGAATCCATATCTGTCACTATGTTTCTAAAGTTTATCAATTGGCATTTGGTCATTTGACTTACTAAAAACATAGGATTGGTTACTATTGCTTTACGAATATAACTAAGATCAGCTCTCTTACCTTGATGCGATAATCTATATATCCCTGTAGACAATTTAGATGCATACATCGCTGCTATATAGCTAGAACAACGAACTTTCTTTGTCATAATATTGAGATTATCTTTTAGTTTAAGATTATTGTATTCATTTATCATCCATTGAATGATTCTAAACACATTTGCCTTATATTCTTCTGGCAATTGAATGTCTTCTCTCGTTTCAATATCATATATCCCTCTGATTGACTGAAGAACTTTAGTTCCTTTATCCAAAGTATCTGCCGCCGGAGAAGACGTATAGCATTTCCCTAAGCGATTAACCCAGTAATCTTTTGTAAAGATATTATCGAATGAAGCATTCTTATCGATATTAATACACAACGCATAAATAACATGCTGAATGACATAATTTCCATTATATAATATCTTTGCCACATTTATGAATAAAGTTGTTCCTTTGCGCATTCCATCTTTGCTTTGTGGCTGGAATGTATAAAAATCATCATTATTCATATCTTTATCTGTGATAATAATGCCTTGCCCTATTCCTAAGAATTGCATTCCCTTATAATATCCATATTCAGCAAAAATATACAGGGTAGTTGGCACACTCTTATTGAACACCATACAATCATATTGCGTACAAACCAAAGCTTCTCCTTTTGTTGTAAGAAGAGCTCTATCACCACTTAATGTATTTCTAAAAATTCGTATAGGTTGAAGAGTTGTTTTCAGCGTTACACAATGAGAATCTGGCTTAGCGTTATTAGCGTTGTTGTAAGTAGATGCATCTACAATTTGATACATTGCGGAGTAGTAGCTGCCATTGATAAGAAAATAAAACTTATCAACGACTCTAGGTACTGCGATCAATACATCAATTGTATCATGCTCTCCCTTAATTGAAATGTAGTACGTGACTACAAGTAATTTAAGGGCAGATTCTTTTAAATCGATAAAATTATATCGATTGTCTTCTTCATTCTTTGAACGAGAAGATCCTTTGGACTGGAGGAAGTCCTGATAGCGACAGAGGGTATCATTAACATCCTGATACCCATCTATAACTTTAAATCCCTTTACTTTTATTGTAAAGAAATTATCCTGCTGGCAAGACAGGATAATCTTCTTAAGATATTCAATAACGTCTTCATCTGATCTTTTGAAAAGTTCCTCATTAAATTTAGGAGTGCTCTTTCCCATAAAATCATGAATAAATTCTTTTTGATTCATTCTTATTCCTCCGTTGTGATGATAGTGTTTATCTCATGCCCTATTCCATTAATAGCGTTTTTCTTGTCCTTAACAGAAATGCTAAGTTCAAGATCACACATCTCACAAAGATTAACAGCTTTCTTGATTGTTATGCTGTCATTATTTGTGGATGTAATGAGACGAGTCCAATTGCTAAAATTGCTTCCAGCTCTTTGACGATACGAATCAAGGTCTATCTGCTTCTCGCCAATTGCTTGTTTCATAACCTTTAGCAATGGGGAATCAGTTTCTTTGATATTTGGAACATAGATATTGTCCTTTGTGGTTAATCTTGCCACTTCTGCTCGATTAAGAGTATCTTTCATTTGAATTATTTCTTTATAACTTGTAGCGTTGTTAAAGTCTATCACTTTATCAGCACTATATTCTTTCTTTACTTCATCAGATGGTACGTTATACTTAAGGCAGACTCCTGCATCATAAACGCCTGGAATAGTTTTATCATAGCGTTTCATGATTGGATATAGTATTTTGTTTTGTTCAACGCATGCATCTTCGAACATTGGGTCGGTAAATTGTGCTCGTCTAAAGTATTCTTCTTCAGACACTACCTCCATAGTTTTATTTTGCACAAAAGCTTTCTTTACTTCCATTACACCGTCTCCTTATAAAAAATAGTTTAACTTTATAAAGAATAAAGAGAGAAACAGATTACTCTGCAACTCTCTTTATAAATTAGCTTATTCTGCCTTGCTGATTTTTTCATCAGCAATATCTACCGGCTTTTCAGCTTTCTTAGCCTTTTTGCCAATGGTTATTTTTGTAGGCGCGGCGATAAAGTCTTTATCGCTACCCCAAGCTTTCAGAGTTACTCCTTTTTCATGTAAGAAGTCTGTAGCCGGCTCTTCGTGATCTTTTGCCAATGCTAATGTATCAATATTCGCAGCATATCCTTCTCTGTGAATAACAGCAACTGCATATGCAAGATCAGATTTTTGAGCACTTCCAACAATCGCCTTTTCAGCAATAGCTTCATCGGCAAGATCATAGACAGAATCAAATGTGCGATGCAAGATATCCTGTTCGGAAAGAGCTTCTGATGCTTTTTCAGCATCTTTCTTGTTCACTACAATAGCCTTTGTATCTCCATAAGGCAAAATACCAAAGCGGTCTACTACATGTAGCAATTTTTCTTCCTGTTTCTTTTCTTTTCCTTTAGTCATTAAATCGTCTCCCTAGTTCTAATTTATAAAATTACCAATCGAATTCTCCATTGGTAAGAATATATGCTTCTAATACAGCTGCACAACTTTTCATACCAGTTCC
>Ga0172378_10006522_pt1 | contig 10905 bp, 8 predicted proteins | sample GrowelOW332metaG_FD_119755 | JGI IMG/M metagenome (GOLD analysis project Ga0172378, IMG submission 119755) | Groundwater microbial communities from an aquifer near a municipal landfill in Southern Ontario, Canada - Pumphouse #3_1 metaG | ecosystem: Environmental > Aquatic > Deep subsurface >... | reverse complement strand
GTATTTTGATATTAATTTTAATTAATATATGCGCTAAATATGCTTATTTAATTATAAATATGATTTTTATTCATTTCATTTTACACTTAAAATAAGCGTAAATTTCAATAAATAAATAAATGGGGCGGCTAAAGGGAGTTGAACCCTCCAATGTCGGAGCCACAATCCGATGCGTTCACCGCTTCGCCACAGCCGCCATAATCATAAGCGCATGTATTATTATACAATATATTTTTCTTTTGTAAAGTAAAATTGTGTAATTTTAGGGTTTTTAGTATGAAACAAAATTGTTTTTTGGTATGATAGTTTAGAAGGATGTGATGTTATTGAAATGGGTAGGAAGATTTCTCTTCATGATGCTCGTCATGTTTGCAGCTTTATATGTCATTCAATTAGGCTATATTTCAAGAAATAATGCCTTTTATTCAAATGAAGTTAAAGATTATTGGAATGACAACCAAACATTTTTAGAAGGTGTTGCTACTTTACAATACTTAGACTATTATCAAGAAGATCCAATTTACACTTTTAATGCAAATACTGAGCAAACTACATTTGATGTAAATATATATGCTGTCGGTATTACTTATGAGGAAGTGTTTTATAATGGTTTCATGGTTTTTGTAAATAATGTCGTTATCTATGATGATGACATACTTGTTGAAAATCCATTATTATTAATTACTGTTAATGTCACTGAAGATACAATTTTAGTTGACGATGTCTATTCAGATCAAGGTTCAGTTCTTTTTAATCCTGAATCAGATGTCTTTTATAGCAATACACCCGTGTTAATGCTATTTGATGTCGATGGAAACCTTATTAATGAACAAGACACTGATGATACTGATGATGATGTATATGCGTTATTAAGTAAAATAACCATTGATTATACAGATGGTACAGTTGAAGATGATGATACTTATTTATATCATTCTGAAGAAGTCGGTGGACAAGCTTTATTTGTAGCATCAACAACAACTGTTGAAGCACCTGCATTATATAGCGATGATACTTTATCAGTCACTCAAAGTGATTATCAATTATCTGACCAATTTATTGGCGATACTTTATCAGAAGATGATGTTGTTGCTCTTGGATTAAATACAAATCATGGTGATCTTAATGATTATAATTGGCAATTGTGGCGTACAGTCATTTTATACATACTTGCTGTGATTGTCATTACTTACTTTATTTTCTTCCATAAACATGTAATGTTAAAGATTAGAAATAAACATGAAAGTGACAATGATCATTCAAATAGCACACCAGTTGAAGCAATATTTAAAGATGTAACTGAAAATAATGAGAAGAGTGGAAAATAATTTCCACCTTTTTTTTATGTTTGATTGCAATTAAAGTTTTTTTTTGCTATACTTATACATGCCGTTTAGGGATATGGTGTCAACGGTAGCACAGCGGTCTCCAAACCGTTAGTTCGGGTTCGAATCCTGATATCCCTGCCACTAAATATGACAAGCATCCTAGTGTTCCCACCCAATCCAGTGAATACTAGGATTTATTTTTAAGCAGTTAGACAACCATATGTATTCTAACATATTTCTATTTTACTCTAACTACTTTAGGTACTCAAAATAAACCAATTAGGAGGTTTTTTTAATGGATGTATTAAGATTGAAAGAGTTTCGTGAAAGTCTTAAAATGACTCAAAGAGATGTATCTCAAGCTATGAAAATCACTCAAGGTGCATATTGGAAGTGGGAAACTGGAAAAGCAACACCAAATCCAAAACAAATATTGCAATTATGTGAATTATTTAAATGTAGTCCAAATGACTTATTTGGTTTCAAAGGTGTTCATACTATAGTTGCAGCAATACTGAATGATGAAATTGATGAATAATACAATCATAGATTCAATTAAGACATTTATTGGTCTTTCTGAAATGTATCAAGCTACAGCCGATGATATGTTGCATAGAAATTCTCCATCTATATTCACAATTGATTACGCTTATTTCCCTCTTTTGTTTTTATATCGACATACTATAGAACTTATCCTAAAGGCAAATATACTGCTTTCTTTAACTAATAAACTCCAATCTATTTCTTCATCTATTATTAACGAATATTTAAAAACAAATAGCATTGATTTAAGAATTCATAACATTTATGAATTGTTAAAAATATATGAATGTACAGATTCAATTATAATTTCTTCACGATCTTACAGTTTTATTCTCAATGCTATAGTTGAATTAAATAGGATAGATCCCAATGGTCAAACAGCAAGATATTTATCAAATATAAATTTTTCGATAAAAAAATTCCAACTTCATTATTAAAGAAAAATTTAACATTTGAACCGAAAACTCATAAAAGTAATTATATAAGATATTATGTGGATCGTGTAGGAACCGATTACCAAGAGTTGCAAACATTTAAAATTTTAGATCATAAAATTTATTATGTAATAACAACCATTAATAAAACTATTCAAATGTTGTTGATGAGAAATAAATATTCAGTAATCAGCATCAAAGACTAATCTAAGTCAAACTTATTCATATATGTATTTTTTATATGTTTTTTTTAGCATGTTGATATCTTTGTGTAGTTTCCATATTTTTGTGTCCTATGACTCCCATAACTGAAAGAATGGCAGCACCTTCTTGTAACCACAAAGTTGCTAGTGAATGCCTAAACATGCGTGCATGAAGTTTATTAAAACCGAATTGTGATCGTAGTTTTTTATGTAGTTATCAACATCAAAGTAATTAGCTTGTCTCTTCATAATCATGTGATGCATTAAATATGGATGATCATGTTTTACTCGATATACTTTTTTACTGCATCAACAATTACACATTTAAAATATACAACATGAACAGTTTTTGTTTTTGTCTCAGTTAATAGTATCTCCTGGATAGCTAAATCAACATTATCTTTTCTGATATGAAGTATTACAAGCACCATCTGTGACTGAATATTCAATCTCAAATGAACCAACAGCGGTACGATTTACATAGTAACCATCAGATTCTATTACGATTAACTGTGTGATATCGTCATCTGTTTCATCATATGCAGAGATTAGCACTCTATTTTCAGCTTTTGTATATGGATCATCAACCGCTGTAATAAAGACTGTTTTGCCACTTAAGACTGGTGATGTTGTGTCACTTGCTTTAGAAGGTTTAATAATCACTTGATCGGCAAATTTCATGTCACCGATATCACCCATAAGATAAACTTTTTCATCATATTCGCGTGGAGAGCCAATTGCCATTACTTATTTGATAATCAACACCATCTATAGATACTGTAATATCACATAATACAGTAACTTCCATATTTCCACTAAGTAGTGAATATGACCCACCATATGTTCATACATTTTCACTATCTAATTCAAAAGTCATAACTTCATCAAAGATTTGATATGTGCCACTTTCAGTCCATAAACTATATGATGCAGTTTCACTTGCATATGTACTGGCTGTTACAATCAAGGTTGCAACCATTAAAAAAGATAAAACAATTAGTTTTATGAATTTCTTCATTTCTTTCTCCTATTTCTTTAAATTTCTAATTTTAGAAGATCTGTTGATTCATTGATTAAAGAAAATAACAGCCTCCTCATCTATGATTATCATAGATAAATAAGGCTGTCAGTTTTGGTGACAATTGTAATCTAAATGTTTTTAAGTTCTCATATGTTTAGTGCTTCATTAATACTTAGTACAATATGACTATTAGGTAAATAAGAAATTTCAACTGACTGATCAATAGTATTATTTATAATATTATTCTTATAAACAAAGAATTTTTCACTTTGGTCAAGCACTATTTTGTACATTGGTTTCTCTATTTTTTCATTGTACTTATTACCCAAAACAAATTGAATATTCGTTATCACACCGATAATCTTTATAGGTTCTTCATGTTCATCTTTGAATATTTTAATTAAAAATAATAATTCAATTGTGCCATAAATGAGACCTGCTAAAAAGACAAGTGAAAAAATAAATAGAAAATCCTGGTTAATAGAAATTAATTGATTGTTTATTAAAGAAACTAAAATGATAATGCCAATGATAAGACTAAAACTATACGATGCAATTGTCAAAAACATAAATCTTTTTTTATAATCTTTCAATTTAAAATTCATATATTATATCTACTTTCTTTATATCACATTAATGTTCATAACAATTTTGCTTTTCTCTAAATATTCAATATTAACGTAATCTCCAACCTTTATATCTCCAATGGTCATGATATAAAACCTTTGGTCATCAATTACAATAATACATCCTTTTACCAATTTATGATCATAGTAGTATCTTGGAGAAAAATATGTTTCACGATAACTATCTACATATCCTTCAAGTACAATCTGATTGTTATAATCATCCTTTTTAAGTGGTAATCCATAATTTAAGCGAACAGTAGAAATTGTAAAAAACAGAATCGCAAAAACAACAAACAGAGCAAATTTCAATAAATATTTAGCATTTTTTAATTTCATAAAATCAAACTTTAAATCAAAAATAATAAAACTTACAAATATCACGAGCGTTGCTACAATATAGAATATCGGTTCTTTAAACAATCCATCTAAATAATCATCATAATTAAAACTCATAATTAATTCCTTCTTTCTTATGGAAATGGAATATAGTAATCATATCCCATGTAGCCAGATCCTGATGGACCAACAATAATTGAAGTTGCTGAAACTGAATCATCTGTTCCTTTGCCATCAGTCGCATATTCAAGTCCAAATCCGGGAACTGAAGCTCCACGAGTGTAAAAACTACCTCTATAACTCCCTTCACCTGCATAATTTTCTATTAATCCAACTTCGTATGACGGTCCGGCAGCTACCCCAGCTCCTCCTCCTGCATGTACATATTTTTCGAAAGTTCCATGTTTGTAATCCATAACAAATGAAATTCCAAATTTTGCAAATGTACCTGCACCTGTTGGAATAGAAACTGATACATCCATTACGGCTGTCTTTTCTTCACCAGCTGCATAAGAATTTACGAGTGTTGTAAAAACTACTCCAGCAATCAATAGACCAGAACCTCCGGTAACTATAACTAATGCAGTAATACTTGCCCCTAAAAAAACCGTAGCTCCAAATTTTTTCCAATTCCATGTTCCCATTGGGTCAAAACCCATTATAGGATTATTATCACAATAAATATATAAGTTGATACTTACTGCAGTATCAGATGATAAATAATTAATATCATCCATACTAATAAATCTTCCGATTGAGGAATCATAATAACGAGATTGTAAATAATAAAATCCTGTTTCGGAATCAAAACGATAACCTTTAAATCTATATGGATTAATGTTACCAATAAAGCTTGATGAATAATTAACATTACCATTCGCATCTAAAACAGTGTTGTTACCCCAAGCATCATAACGATATTTAGCAACAATTGTTCCAATACTATTTAATAATGCTACTACATTACCTAAATTATCATATACATAAAAATATTCATTACCCATATAATTAAAACTAATTAATTTATCATCATTATTATATGAATAATATAAATAATTTGTTCCATCAATTATTTCAACTAATACTTTAGTTTCATCTAATACATATTCATAAGTGTGATTGTTTGTAACTTGTGATACCCTTATTCCAATATCGTTATAACTATATGACACTTCGTTTCCATTAGAAAAATCAATTGATGAAAGTTTTCTGCCATTCCAATCATACATGTCATTTTGACCATTATTAGTTATCATAGTAGGATTGCCATAGTCATCATAACTATATTGACTAAAACCGGTTTGAATTCCATTAATATAATATGTCATAGTATTCAATTTAGTTCCATTATAAGTCAATATTTTAGATGATATTGGTGTTCCTGACAATACTACAGTTGGGGATGTATAATTATATTCTTTAATTGAAGTTATATTACCTGTATCATCATAAGAATAACTTATAGATTTGGATTCACTTGAATTGTATATTTTAATATCTTCTCTTATTAATTGATTAAATTGATCATACTTATAATCATATTCTTCTGTTGGGATGCCCCCTATTGAAGTGATAACTATTTTGGTAATATTTTGATTACCATCATAACTATAAAAATATTTAAATCCACTACTATTTCCAAAGGTATATACTATGTTATAAACTCTAGTAGTAGCATTACCGTTTACTACTTTATTATCATCATAATTGTACGTCATTTCCATAATTTCTGTATTTGATACAGTAACTATTAATTCTCTCAGTCTTTGTAAAGAATCATCATCATAATTATAGTCAAATTTAGCAATTCCATTACTTGTTGAATATATTGTGAAGTCATAAGCTCCGGTATAGTAATCGTAACTATAGAATACAGTTCTAGAAATGCCACTAATTTCATAAGTGTAACTGTTTATATTACCACGTGAATCATAAGTATATTGAATTTTATTGTTTGATTCATCAACTATATGGTCTATTCTACCAGATAAGTCATAAGTATAATAAAATATTTTACTGTTACTTATATCCTTTACAACTGACAATTTATTGCTAGTGTCATACTCATATTGAAAAAGCGTTGATCCATTAAGAGTCATTTTTATCAATCTATCTTCATCATCATAATTATAAATGTAAACATCACCATTACCATATGTTTTAGTCTCTATTTGACTTGTCAATAGTTCATCACCATTGATATTGGTTTTAGTATAGTATGTGAAACTTATTGCCGTTACACTATTAATCTTAACACTTGTTAATTGATCATAGCTATTATAACCAAATGAATAGATTATGTCATCTACAGTAATAGATTCTAGTCTATTACTTGTATCATATTTATAGATATACTCAATTTCATCATTTTCACCAAAATATTTGTTAAGTATTTTGCCAAGATTATCATACTCATATCTAATTATATTGCCATTTCCATCAGTTAATTGTGATACTAATCCATTAGCTTCAGTGTAATCATAATCCGTAGTATTTCCAAACTCATTAGTAACTATGTTAATATACTGACTATCAAGTTGATAGGTTGTCGTTGTTTTAAAGTATGCCTCTTGATTAGATTCATTTTGTGATAAGTCATATCCATAATTTTGTGAAACAATATGATTAGTTGAAGCATCATACTCAATTGCAACATAAATATTATTTGATACTACTTGCTTAACTAGATTATCTGTATTATAACTAACATCAGCTGAAACATCATTTACGGAATAAGAAGTCATATTACCATTTGAATCATAATCATAGGTAGTAATATTACCTTCTGAATATATACCCTTAACTAAGCCTTCGTTGTTATACGTATAATTTACACTAATATCATCATGATAAAGTTGAATATTGTCAAAATATGCTCTACCTTCTCCTCTATACATACCATAAACTGTTGCACTGATTACATATTCAGGTAATTCGATTGAATACATTTGATACTGCCAATCTTCAATGCTACTATCAAAAGGTAAATAAACTGTATCATCCCATTGTATATATGTTCCAAACTCTTCAATATAGTAGTTTTCATGAAAAATTACATATAATCCAAAAAATCTTCCATCACTGTAAATATCTTCTAAATTTCCATTAACATCAAACTCACCATATGATTTGCTAGGTACTGCATCAGCTTTCGCCCATCCACCTATCATATAAGTTTCTCCAGCATATGTTGCTAAATTTGGAATTTCTTGATAGAAAGTCTTTGAACTTGATCCATCAGCATCAATATAGAATGAATAATCACCAACGATTTCTTCATAACCTAATGCTTCATTGTTAGTAGTTAGATAAGTACCACTACGTGTCCATCCTAATGTGCTATTCTCAAAACCACTATTGGTCAACTCATTATATCTTGTATCATTTGTCATTGAATATAATTCGATTTTATCAAAATATGCAGTTGAAATGCTATCGTTATTCAAATTGACTGCAATATATCTGTCTGTAGAAACATTAAATCCAATACTAAATTTTATCCATTCATCACTATTATATACCCTGCTTGATGCTCCATAAAAAGTTGTAATATTGCTCAATGACATATAAGCTCCACTATTACCAATCGGAGTACCACCATTTTTAATGTATACTTGAATAGTATAATTTCCTGCTTTTAAATAAACGGTTTCAGTAGCATAAGGATTAGAGCCATCATTTGTAATAGCTAATGATCTTTCTCCTATAAGATATTCGTTATTCGTATATTCTATATTTCCGGTATTTTCTATAAAATTCCATCCACTGTCTACTTCAAACCCATGATTAGTAATTAGATTTTGTTGCTGTTTAAGTAAAGATGAACTTTGTAAGAGTTTATGGACATTTCTAAAATTCGGTTCGGAATTTATGATCTCCGATAGAGTGTAAGAACTATCTTGTTCCTTACTATAAGTAAACAGTCCAGCATATTTATAAAATAGACTGTTTCCATAACTATCAATAATATTTATTGTATGTCCATAGTTATCAAAACGATACTTGATAGTTTCATTGTTAAAATCTGTATATGTTGTAGATCCATTTGCATAGCTGATAGTTTTTTGACTAGTTAATGCTAAACTGTCATTTGATTGAAAATTAATTACTCTACCAGATGTATCATATTCAAATGTTAGACTTTGGGCTAGAGTTATATTTTCTGCTGCAACAAATGAATGTGTAGAATCAAAATCATAATCTAAAGTATATGTTGATTTATAAGCGGTATCAAGATCATAATTGTAATAATTATATACATAATTAAGATTAGAATAAGAATCATATGTATAATATTTAAATTCAACTTGTTTAAAAGTGTCATTTGATTGTATTAAATATAATCTAGTATATGATAATAGACCTGTTGTTGAATTATAAGTAAATGTTATTTTGTTACCAATCTCATCATATGCAGATGATACCTTTGGTAAATTGACATCACTATATGTTATGTTGATATCATGTTCTGTATTTAAATTAGTTATTTTTATTAATCTGCCATTTGTAGTTGTTTCAAATTTATATTGGATATTGTTTGAGGTAGTTATTGTTCTTGAAGTGCTACTAATCTCAAGTTCCATTAACGAGCCATCTTCAGCAATATAGTTACTAACTGAATTTATAGTTTCTTCAAAATAAAAGTATATTTTTCCACCATCAGATTTTTTTAAATAATATTTACTTAGAGAACTATCAAAAAGTAGTTGCATGCCAAAATTTGTGTTCCATCCATAACCATATCCAATATTAGTATTTTTATCATAATGATTATAGTACATACTTAAATTTAAACTCATATATTCATTCTCAAGAGAATATTCATTTCTAATCCAAGTTAAATTGCCAGTATAATCACTTATATATCCTGTACCTAAAACTCCCATCTCCTGTGATGAGTAAGTCCAATAATCCTTTAATCCTGATGGATTTTCATAACCAATTGTTATTAGAGGTCTATACGAAGTTGTTGATACACCATTCTGATAAACACTATTAAAATATCCATAACCTTCATCCAAAGTGATAGTAAACCCCGGTGTTCTGCTTAAGCCTTGATTTTGCCAATCTTTAACTGATTCAGTAATATCAAATATAAAAGGTGTATTACTATTTATGGTGTAGTAATCAATTACTCTTGTATCATAACCAGGTGCATTATTCCAAGTAGCCGTGCTACTACTAAAGTTTTCTGTATTCTGATAAATATTTATTTGCCCAGTGGTAACAGTTGATTTAGTAAATTTCATAGAAGCATATGTGATAGTTTGGTCCATAATAGTAGATGGTAAATAAAAATATATTAATCCCTTATATTCAGTAGTCGAAGATGTTCCACTGAGATACATATAGTTAGAACTGTAGTAAGTACTATCAGGACTGGACTCTGAAATATAGGTATCATATATAGACATGCTTGTTGTTGAACTGTCAATGGTTGGATCAATTACTACTGGATAATTTGCATCTTGTAACCATTGTTTATCAGGAATAATAGTTAACTTATACGTATCTTTTCCTATCTCTTCATAATAGTATTCAATATTGCTTGATTCAGTTTGTTGATCATCTATCATTACAAATGGATCAAAGATAAATACTATTTCATGATTTTGATTTACAAGCACTAAATTTTCATCGGTTTGATCAAAGAATAGATTTTTTAATTTATACTCAAACTCAAAAACTAAGTTTTCTTGAAATGAGTTAACAATTATTTCCTCTTTAATCTTTGAACCATCAACATTATAAATAAGATCCACATCTTTATTAATATTACTGTAAGTCACTTTCTGGCTAATATTAATAAGTTCTGTAAGGTCTTTCTCATTTACTTTTTTAGCTTTTTCACCGATATTAATTGATGAGGAATCAGCACGCATATAATTCCAGTCAACTTCATATTCATTCATTGATAAACTAATATTTTGTTTAGAGATATCCTTAGGAAATTTTAAGTTGTATTTGTTTGCGGTATTCTCATACATTTTTGTTTTCGAATTATATGATATTGAATTATCAATATCTAACCATTCATTATCTTTTTTATAATGAACTGCTCCATTGTATAAAACTACTTCAAAACTTCCATCTTCTTTTAGAAAATGTTTCTCATTTTCTGTTCTTTTAGTTTGATCTTCACCGACAATAGGTATATCTTGCTTTGATATACCATAATCATAAATATTTAATTCTTCATCTAACTCAGATACTTCTTGAACTTCTTCCTCATACACATTATTAGTAGTCGCAGATAATGCTTCATAAGGTATCAAACTTAAAAACATCGCACATAATATTATTATTGCGATTGCTTTCTCTCTGCGTTCTAATCGATGAGTCATTGATCTAATCTCATTTGTATCAAACGCCTTTAAAAACTTTTTCATTTAATCCCCCCATAATAAAAAT